>JGI12316J15309_10002021_pt1 | contig 36116 bp, 29 predicted proteins | sample MarCyaLeptolynsp_FD_15309 | JGI IMG/M metagenome (IMG submission 15309) | reverse complement strand
GACGGGGGGCATCGGGGGAACGTCGTCGTCGGCGATGGGCGGCCCCGCGCGCGCCAGCAGGACCTGCGCCCGCGGGTCGTCGCTGAGATCGCCGTGCACGAGGACGTGGGTGTCGTGCTTCGGGTCGTCGGTCCGCGCATTGACCTTGTGCGCCGCGATCCACACCAGCCCGACCACGGCGACCATCACCGCGAACCAGCGCGCAAAGCGACCGCCCCGCAGCAGCGCCAGCGGATCGGCTTCCACGCCGGGGGCGGGCTCGGACTGTCCGAGCACAGGAAGCCGGCGGGGCATCAGCCCGCGACCTCCACGATCTCCACCACGCTCGGTGCACGACGAAAGGTGTCCGGGTTGTTCGGGTCCACCGCCGGAGCTCCCCGGCTGCCATCGGTCAGGTCGATCACGTCGAGCGTCGATGCGCACACATCGTCGCCGAGCGAAACCGTCGACCACAGCACCTTGCCGAACGCCGGGCCCGACAGCGGAGCATCGAGCGGCCCGGCTCCGATCGCGAGGTGCTCGCCCGTGGCGTCGAACGCGATCGCAAACGGCTCGAGTGGATCGTCCGCCTCGGTGCGCAGCTGATCGGTGAGGCCATCCAGCGGTCCGCATGCTTCGAGCTCGCCGCCGCTGTTACGCACCGCATAGATCCCACGTGCCTCCGACTGCGCACCCAGGGCACCCACGGCGACCATCCAAGTCTGCGCCTGCCCGGGCACGGCCAGGATCTCGCCGAGTCTCCCGTCGCCGTTTTCGCCAAACGTGACCAGCCCGCGCATCGAGCAGTCCGGACCGAGCTGCCACAGGCGCGCCGACGACAGCGGGTCGAGGGGCGTCGGCCCTTCTCCGACGATGAACCCACCGTCGCCATCGGGCGCGAGGTATCGGACCCGGCGGTTGCTCATCGCGGCGGGCAGCGAGCACAGGCGCCCGCTCGCCGACGAGGCGGCCGCGGCAGGTGAGGGATCGGCCAGCATGGGAACGTCGAGTACGGCCACCGACTCGTTGCCGTCGCAGGCGACCGCGAGTGTCCCCGGCGACAGCTCGATCACCTGCGCCGCGGCGTTGCAGGACCCGCCCTCGAGATCGGCGAGGTCGATCACGCCGACCTCGCGAGCTGGATCCGCGGCGTCGAGGATCAGCACCAGGCCCGGGTTGACCCACGTGTCCTCGGTGGAAAACAGGTTGTTGTTGAATGTCCCGATCACGAGCCGCCCCGACATCGACGCCATGAACGTCGGCTCGAGCTGCTCGAGCGGCGTACCGACGACGTCGCCGAAAAAGCTGCCGTTGGCGAAGTACTCCGACGCCTCCAGGCGCTCCCCAGCGGTGCGCTCGGCAAACAGCTCGATCGGGTACGAGACCAGCGTGCCCAGCTCGGGGGTCGGGTAGTGCCCCGCGATCACGTGCAGAAAGCCGCCGGCAATCGCGACCCCGAACGGCTCGTCGAGCCGGTCGCCGCCGTAGTCGCCCAAGCCACAGCCCATGCACTCGTTGGGCTTGAAGTCGAGGTCGATCGCACCCCGCCACACCACACCGTCCGGGTCGTCGGGGGCAAAGACCTCGATGCGATCGTCGAGGGTCTGGGCGGTGAGGACCAGGGTGCAGGTTCCGGAGGGGCAGCCCAGGACTGCGCCACCGCCGGAGACGACCCCGTCGCCGCTCGAGTCGTCATCGTCGTCGTCGTCCGCGTCGGCGGGCTCGTCCAGTGGTGGGTTGTCGGGCAGGCACGCCCAGCCGAGCGTCCCGACCAACCCGAACAGCCCGAGTCTCCGTCGACGCATCGCGGCTACTTGGCGTCTCGCCGACCGAGCGCGATCTTCATCAGCAGCAGCGCTTCACGCCCCGCGTTGGCGATGAGCTGGGATTCTTCCTCTTCGCCCTCGACCGGGACCAGGCCGTCCTTGCCCATCTGAAACTCGTCGCCCAGCGTGCGCCCAGAGAGCTGGCCCAGGAACTTGTCTTCGGTGAGCTCCACGTTGCCGCGGTAGTCGTAGACCTTGATGCGGCTGATTCGGCCGTGCGTGTCGACCCCGATGCCGACCTCGAGCGTGAGCACGCCGCCGTCGAGGATCTTGGGCTTGGTGCGCGGGTCGATGAAGATCGCGACGCCGATGAGATCGCCCTCTTCGGTGTGGGCGATGTAGAACTCGGGCGTCTTGTCCTCGGGGTAGAGCTCGAACCCGAGCTCGTCCTCGAGGAGCTTCACCTCTTCGTCGCTGTATCGGTACTTCTTAATCTTCCAGCCGTCGCGCTTGGCGTCGGGGAAGAGCTTCATCAAGTTGCGATGCGTGATGGCCCAGCTGCCCCACTTCGCGAGGTGGGCTTCGGCAGGCGCGGAGCTCAGGGCCATCAGGGCCAAGGCCACCGCCATCGTCAGCTTGCGCAGCACGTCAACGACGATCCCGCGCCGAGCGAGGACTCGTCAAGTCGACACGGCGCTCAGAAGTCGGCGACCGCCTCGATCCCGAACAGATCGTTGGCGATTCGGTTCGTGGGGCCGCCATCCTCCAGGACGAAGGTGTATTCGGCCTTGAGCGACAGGCGCGGAACGACGGGCATTCGCAGGCCCACGGTGTGTCCCTGGAGGGTGGTTTCCGCCCGGTAGTCGAAGCTCCCTAGGTCGACGCGCAGGGGCACGCCGTCGACGACGCCGGGCAACGACAAGTCGGGGTCGGCATGATCGAAGCGGTACTGGACGAACAGGCCCGGCAGGCGCGTCTTCTTGCGGCGAAAGAGCATCTGCGCGATTTGGGCGTATCCGCCGAGGACGGCGCGGTCGGCAAATAGCGCCTCGTCGGCAGCGTGGTCGACGCCATGCACGATCTCCGCGCGCACCATCGGCAGCGGGAACTTGGACGAGAACATCTCGTCGAAGTTGACGTCGATGTGGCCACCGACGCGCCACGTCAGCGCCTGGCGCGTCTCCGCCGGCGTCTCGCCGGGATCGGGAACGATCGCCTCGGGGTGCTTGGCGATCACGAACGAGCCGCCGATGTCGAGGGACGGTACGGGGAAAGCGCGCACGCGAGACGTGAACGCCTTGTTCACGTTGTTGTCCGGTGCGACGCCAAAGAAACCGGCGTTGATCGGCAGCGGCTCGGGAAGCTCGGCCGACGCGGCAGTCTCGGCGGGGCGACGACGCCGAGAGCAGGTCGGGGCCTGAAAGTTGGGCTCGTAGAGCTGGGAGAGGAACCGCGTCTGCGTGCACGGGTCGCCGTTGACCACACCGACGTCGATCTCGATCGGTCGGATGGGTGACTTTTCCCGAAACGTCGGCTTCCATTTGAGCGTCACGCCGACGTCGGACCAGGTGCCGGGATAGACACGGTTGGACGTCATCGCCCGCGGGCGCGTGATGAACCAGTTCGCGGGCGAGGCGTGCTCTTCGTCCTCGCGTCCGAACGGCACGATGAACACGCCCGCGGTGAGCTTGAAGCCCTCCGAAAACCACGGCTTGGCATTCTTCGCCCAAGCAAACGGGTTGACCTCCACCGCGGCGGCCTCGACGAACAGGCGTCGCGTAGCCTGGGCGATGATGTCGGGCTGCGACGCGGTGATCTGGGTCTGCGGGATCGAGAGAAAGTCGAGGCTGATGCGTGCGTACGCGACGTCGGCGTAGATCGGGGCGCCGACGTACAGCGATGCTGCCGACGCGTCGAAGAACGGCATCGGCGGCAGCGTGACGAACTCGCCGGCGTCGTCGCGCTCGGCGACGTTGCTTCGGGTCGCCACGAAGAAGTTCGCCGCAACGAAACCCCGGATCTCGATGAGCCCACCCGCCGGACCGGTGTCCTCGAGGCGACCGGGGTCGAAGAAGGAGCCACCCTTCGAGCCGGCGGGGTCGCGCTCGGGGTCGGGGCGGGACAGATCGAACAGGCCCTTGCGTCCAGGCTCAGGCTCAGGCTTGGGCGGCGTGTCGTCGTCGGGCGTGATGTCCTCCACCTCCGGCATCGGAGGGACATCCGCGTCGGGGGTGATGTCCTCGATCTCCGGCATCGGGGGGACGTCGGCGTCGGGCTGCGGTGGGGGAAGCGGGTCCTCGGGCGGGGGCTCGCCGTCCTCACTGATGTCGGGCGCGAAGAACGGGGACGGCTCCTCGGGCTCCTCGGGCTCGGGCTCCGTCGCGTTCGCGGGATCGGTCCCGGGGGGGTCCTCCGGGGCAGTCCCCAGGGCGCCGAGCAGGGCGAGTTCCGCGAGCATCGCGTCCGGCGGACCATACCCCAACGCCGCCGATCACGCTGCCCGGACGAGGTACCATCCGGCAATGCGCGCGACCTTTCGATGCCTCGCCCCGGTGCTCACCGGCCTGCTCCTGATGGGCTGCGGCGACAAATCCAAGGAGGCCGCCGCCAAGGCGGACGACGGCTCGGTGCTTTCGCCGTACCTCGCGATCGGCACGACCCTCGCGGCCGACAAGGTCGACGGGCTCCCCGAGCTCGCGGCCAAGGCGGTCCAGGCCGCGGAAGCCCACAAGGGCGACCCCGGGATGGACGCCGTGCTTCAGGGGGCGGGTCGAGTCGCGGCAACCGACATCGCGACCGCCCGCGATGCATTCAAGAAAATGAGCGGCGGCATGATCGAGTACATGCGCGCCAACAAGGACGAGCAGCAGGGCCACATGATCGTGCACTGCACGATGACCTTCGAAGGCAAAGGCGGGCTCTGGGTCCAAACCGAGGGCAAGGTCAACAACCCCTACGAAGGCGCGATGATGCTGACGTGTGGCGACAAGCTCGCCTGGGACGCCGACCTGCCCGAGACCTGAGCTGAGTCGGCACTACGCTTGCACTGTCGTACGCGCATGCGATCCAAGCGCTGCACGCTGCTGCTGGTCGCCCTCGTCGGTTGCGGCTTCGAGTCGCGGGTCGAGGGGGCGTGGACTCCGGTACCCGACACCTTGCAGGCCAAGGAGTTGGTCGACCGGGGCGTGCCCAAACCAAGCGCGCGGCAGCTCGTCAGCAGCACGTTCGTGGCCGAAGACGGCATCGTGTACCTCGGCACGGTGCACGAACGATCGGCGCTGGCGCGCTACGTCATCGAGCGCGTCGAAGACGATTGCGCGACGGTGCACTTCGAGGCGACCGACCCCACGGGCAAGGTCGAGGCCTCCGATCCCTTGAAGGCCTGCCTCGATGACGACACGCTGACGCTGCGACATTCCGCCGGGGGCAAGCCGCTCAGCGTGACGTTCCGTCGACAGTAGCCAAGGCTCAAAACCCGCACTCTTCTTTGCACTCGAGCCAGATCTCGGCGCACGCGGCTTCGTCCGTCCCGTGCCCGACGTCGTGGCACATCTCGCCGAGCGGCGTTGGCGTGTCGTGGCAGCCGGAGCCGAGCTCGTTGCAATTGGCCTCCGGGGCATCGTCGCCGCCCGACGAGGATCCGCCGGTGGTCCCGGGCTCGCCCGTCGAACCGCCGGTCGTTCCGCCGGTGTCCTCGGCGCCCATCGTGTCGCCGCCGTCGGTGGTCTGGCCGTCGTCGTTGCTGTCGCCGTCGTCGTCGTCGTCATCGTCGGCGACGTCGTCGTTGTCGTCACCGGAGCTCTCCTCCATGCCGTCTGTGTCGTAGACGCTGGGGGCCGCATCGCAGACCTCGACGCACGAGAAGTAGTTCTCTTGGCACACGCTCATGACGTCGTCGTGCCCGATCGTGTGGCAGTCGCTGATCATCCCCGGAGACGCATCGTCCTTGGGATGGCACGCCGCGATGATCTCGTTGCACGAGGTCTCGGGACCGAGCTCGTTCTGGTCACCGCTGTTGCCGCAGCCGAGGTACAGGCCCAGCAGTGCTCCCAGCGCGATCGACCGAAGCTTCATGCGGCCACAGTAGAAGGGGCAACAGCGGGCGTCTACGAAGTGCGACCGGGTGCGACAATCGGTCGCGCGTCGTGGGGTCGCAGAAAGGTCCGGCGGTGGCATTCTCTTTGGAGATGAGTGCCCCGAGCTCGGCCCAGATCACGCTCCGCGCGTTGGTCACATCCCGCTGGGTGCTGCTCGGGCTGCTCGCATTTGCGGGGTTGCTCGTCGAGCTCGACCCCGCCGTGCTCGGAGTGTCGGGATGGCTACCGGTCCGTCCGGGCGTGGTCCCGTTTGTCGCCATCTGGGGCTCCTGGGCCGCCGTCAACGTGGCCACCGACAAGCTGGTGGTTCAGGCCGGCAAAGCGACGTCGCAGCTTGCCGGCGTCCACCTGCTCGTCGATGCCCTGATGCTCACCGTGCTGCTGTCGATGTCCGGCGGCGCCACGAACGCCTTCACCACGCTCTACTTCGTGCCGATCACGTTGGCGACCCAGGTCTCACCACGCTGGACGTGGGCGCTGGCCGTGTCCTCGCTCGCCGGGTTCGCGTCGCTGTTCGTGCTGCACCCGATCCCCACGGGGCCGTCGATGCACCAGATGCACTTCGTCGGGCACCTGCGTGGGATGTGGGTGGCGTTCGCGGTCACCGGCGCGCTGATGACCTACTTCGTGCACCGCATCGCGCTCTCGCTGGCTCGACAGCAGGAAGAGCTGGCCCGCCTGCGCGAGCATGCCCTCGAGTCTCGGCATCTGGGGGCGCTCGGATCGTTGGCGGCCGGTGCTGCCCACGAGCTGGGCACCCCGCTCGGCTCGATCGAGCTGCTCGTGGCCGAGCTCCCGCACATGGCCGAGGCGGACCGCAAAGACGCCGTGGCCACCGTGCGCGGGCAGGTCGCGCGATGCAAGACGATCCTGCACCGCATGGCGAGTCCGGAGTTGCGCGTCGCTGCGCTGGGAGAGCTCGGGGCCGAGCCGTGGCCGTTGGCGAAGCTGCGTAAGGAGCTCGGTGAAGCGCCGGACGGCGTGGACGTCGACGTCGTCGATGCGACCGCGGGCGCCGAGACCGAGCTTCCCCGCGAGCTGCTCGGTCAGGTGCTGCGCGAGCTCGTTGCCAACGCCGCCAACGCGGACGCCCGCCGCGTCGACGTCCGGATCGGAACGGATCACGATTCAGCGTTGATCGAGGTCCAGGATGACGGCGGGGGCATGTCCGATGAGCTGCTCGCGCGTGCCTTCGATCCGTTTTACTCCCCCCGCGACGACGGCCTCGGTCTCGGCCTGTACCTCGCACGTGCCCAGCTACGTCAGATCGACGGCTCGCTCGAGCTGCAGTCGCGCGACGGCCAAGGCACCAAGGCAACCATTCGCTTACCGCTTCGACGCGCGCCGCCCCGCACGCTCCCCTGATCATGAACGAACAGGACACGATCCTTCTGGTCGACGACGACCGCACCTTCACCGCAGCGCTCGCTGGTGCCCTGCGTCGGCGCGGGTTCAAGGTGGTGGTCGCGCACGACTACGACGAGGGGCGGGCGGAGGCCGATGCGTGGAAGCCCTCGCGTGCCGTCGTCGATCTGCGGATGCCGGGGCCCAATGGTCTCGAGATGGTCGCGACGCTGATCAGGGAGTACCCCGAGATGCGCATCGTGGTGCTCACGGGGTACGGCAGCATCGCGACCGCGGTCGAGGCGATCAAAGCGGGTGCGGTGCACTACCTGACCAAGCCTGCGTCCGCCGAGGAGATTCTCGCCGGCTTCGACCGCACCGAGGCCGTATCCGAGTTGCCGATGGAGACGCCAGCGCTGCCGGAAGTCGAGTGGGAGCATCTGCAGCGCGTGCTGGCCGAGTGCGACGGCAACATCTCGGAGGCGGCACGGCGCCTGGGGATGCACCGCCGCAGCCTGCAGCGAAAGCTGGCGCGCGGGCGACCCGGCAGCTGAGCAACCTGCTGTCCAATCCGCAGTGCTCGGTCGCGCCCGAGCACTGAGTCTCATTGCCAAGGATTGGAAAACGCCGGGTCGGTCAGGAAGGTCTCGTCGGTCAGACTCTCGAGGAAAGCGACGACGTCGGCGCGCTCTTCGGGCGTGAGGACAAACCCGGACACGAAGCTGCTCTTGAACGGGTTGGCGGTGCCGTCGCCGGCGTTCGGTCCGTCTTCGATCACCCGCCCGCCGGCGGCGTAGAAGTCGAGGACGTCTTCGAGTGTCGCCGCGCTTCCATCGTGCAGGTACGGCCCGGTCAGGGCGATGTTGCGCAGCGACGGCGAGCGAAACTTGCCCATGTCTGCGGCCTCGAAGCTGATCTCGATCAGCCCCTGGTTGCCGAGCGGATAGGCGCCCTCACCGTCGACGTTGTAGAGCCCGGTGTTGGCGAACGGGTTGGGCTCGAAGGTAGAGTTGGCGTGAGAGTTGGCGATCGAGAAGTTGAAGCCGCCGTGGCAGTGGTGGCACTCGAGCGTCTCCGAGAAGAACAGCTCCGAGCCACGCAGGGCAGCGTCGGACAGCGCGTCGGTCTCGCCGTAGTAGGTGTAGCGATCGTAGGGCGAGTCGAACGAGATCATCGATCGGCAAAACGAAGCGAGCGCGCGAGCAATCGTGGCGATCTGGTACGGGTCGTCCAGTTCCGGGAACGCGGTCGCGAACAGGTCTTGATAGATCGGGTCATTCTCGAGGCGGGCGAGGACCTCGTCCTCGTGCCCGACGATGCCGAGCTCGATGGGGTTTTCACCGAGCAACGGCACGAGGATCTGCTCCTCGAGATCGGGCAGCAGCGGGTTGGCCCACGTCAGCGGGCGCAGGTAGGCGATGTTGGCCAGCCCTGGCGAGTTGCGCACGAGCACCGCGCCCTCGGAGCCCGTCGGTGTCACCTCGCCATCGGCAAACGCGAGCTCCTGGAGATGACACGTCGCGCACGACTGCGTCTCGTTGAAGGACAGCCGCGTGTCGTAGAAGAGATGCCGCCCGAGCTCGACCTTCTCGGCCGTCATTGGATTGTCTTCGGGCACGACCGGAGGTGGGAGCTGGTCGGGAATGTTCCAGTCCCACTGCGGCCCCTCTTCCTCACCCGAGTCGCCCGAGTCGCTCGAGTCGCTCGAGTCCCCCGAGCCACTGCCGGAGCCCGTGTCCAAGCCCGAGCTCGAACCCTCGCCGGAGGTGGACTGAGCCGACCCCGAGCTCGACCCCGTCGTCGCCACACTCCCGGACTCAGAATCTTCCGCTGCCGACGGCAGGTCGTCGCCGCAGCCGATTCCGGCCGCAGCGACAACCCCCAGGAGCAGCGCCTCACTCCACCGAGAAGATCGACTGGCTCGCGCAGTCATCCATGCAATCTCCGGTCGCCCAGTCCAGCCCGAGGTTGGGGAAGATCTGTTGACACTCGTTGACGTCCGGCATGAACGACATGCAACCGCTCGCTGTCATCTCCGTGTCGGCCGTGACGTCCACGTCCGTGTAGAGCGCCTCGAGGTCGAGCACGACCGCACCGACCTCGGGGTCGAAGCCCGTAGGCAGCAGCACATCGACTCGCGCGGGGCGGGTGCACACGTCCTCGGGTGGCTCCATCGGGCTCGGCGCCATGCAGCCCTGCGTGCCGAGGTGGAAGTTCCACGCGTTGTCGGGCGGCATCTCGTCGGTGTTGATGTCGATGCGCATGAACTTGCGACCGGCGGCCCACACCCAGAACATGCCTGGCGTGTTGAGTGGGGGCTCGGTGTCCGCGGCGTCGACGTCGAGGTGGTTGAGCTCGAAGGGGACGCCCACGGTGAAGTGGATGCCGACGTAGTTGCCCGCATCCACGGTGCCGCGCACGGTCGTGTTGGTCTCCGCGGTCGTCTGCTCCGAGCACGCCGCGCTGCCGTCCTCGAAGTCGAGCAAGGCGACGTTTTCGTACTGCCACGTCCCATCCTGCTCGAGCATGACCTCGGTCTCGTTGCCGTCGCCGTCCACCAGGTGGACCTCGGAAACGAAGAACCGCAGGTCGCGGAGCTCGATCTCGGAGCCCATCGCGCCGACTCCGGGATAGGTCTGGCCGCACGCAGCATCTTCGTCGCCGACCCTGGCGGCAAACTGCAGCGTCACGTCCTGGGTTTGCTCGCCGCTCGAACCACCACTCGAATCACTGTCGCCGCCGCTGCTGTCCGGGTCTCCGGTGGAGTCCCCGGTTGTTCCCTCGTCGGTGGTCGAGCCTCCGCCCGATGACGAGTCGGTCATCGACGCGGTCGTCATCGACATCGTCGTCATCATGCCGGAGGTGTGGTCGGTGTCGTGGTGGTCGGTGTCGTGGCCCTCGGTATCGGTGGCCTCGCCATCATCGTCACCGCACGCCAGCACGAAGGCGGACGCGCACACAAGCGCAGTCAGAGAGCCAAGCTTTCGCATGGCGAACAACGTAGTTCGTGCGCGCGGCTCCGGCTGCGGCGCTCGGTCGCACTGCGGCACTGGGTCGCATGCGTCAGTCGGTCGCAGCTTACTGGGCCGCTTCGAGCAGTGACTCGGCGTGCACGATGTCGGGGACCAACGGCGCACCGGGCTGCTCCCATAGGCCGTCGATGCGCACCGGCTCTCCGGACAGTGCAGCCGCACACTGCAGGCCCGACAGCGCGGTCGCCTCGATGCAGCCGCACGAAAAACCGGTACGCACCCAGTCGCCCGCGAGCCACAGGTTGTCGATGCCGGAGTCGCCGGCACGGAGCCGATGTTTGGTGGAGCCGGGCACGGACAGGACGTAGCGTTCGCTGCCGTCGGTATTGACGCGCCAGTACTGCCCGCGCAGCGACGGCTCACCCACGAGCAGCGATGCGTCGAAGCGTCCATCGGTCCCGCGCGCACCCGGCCACAGCTCGAGCAGAGGTCCGTCGGCGAATGCCTTGAAGTGCTGGAACACGGCCTCCCGTTCGTCTTCGGGCGCCCGGTCCGAGTCCGGCCACGGACCGCAGAAGTACGCGGTGTGACCCGGCCGCTCCTCGTGGCGCTCCCAGCGGGCGAGGTGGGTCATGTCGGCCCACGTGTCGGTGGGTTCGGCGAAGGCGCCTTGGATCGGCCCCTCACCGTTCGGTCCGCTCGGGGCACCGAGACCGCGCAGGTCCGGCTTCGTCCACAGCTGCACGGCGTGGGTGCACACGGTCTGCACGGCGTCGACCATGGCCCGCCAACGCGGGTGACGCTCGATCAACTCGGCGGCGATGCGTCGGTGCGCGCCAACGGGGATGCCGAGGACGACGTCGTCGTAGTCTTCGCCGCTGCGCAGCCGCACGTGCTCGACCGGGCGCACGGCTCCTGCGCGCTCGAGTCGCTCGGGCTCGTCGGCGAATCGGGCTGCGTCCTCGAGCTGGTCCACCAGCGGACGATCTGGCCACACGCCCAGGCCGTCGACGTCGACGAGCGGCTCGTACTCGTCGTTCAGCGTCCGCGCTTGTACGGCCAGGTCGACCGACTCGACATGGCGTCCGTCCGCGGACAGGCGAAGCGCATCGACCTCGTGAAAGAAGCGGAACTTCACGCCGCGGGCTTTGAGCGCCTCGTAGAAGGGCGTGAACACGACGTCGCCCATCCCGCCCTCCATCTTGTACATGAAGGAGCCCTTGTAGGTCAGAAGCAGGCGGAGCAGTCCGTGCAAGAACGTGCCCGCGCCGGCGCTCGGTCGCTCGGTGTCACCGTCCTGGTACGCGAAGGCCAAGTCATAGACTGCTCGTACCGGCCCTGAGACGCACGTCTGATCCATTGCACCGTGCCGCCTCAACCAGTCGACGTATTCCTCGTCGTCGAGCCACTCGAAGCCACGCTCGGCGACTCTGTCGCTCACGATGCCGATGAGGTGCGTTGCGAAGAAGTCGATCGAGACGACGTGGCGGTAGAGGTCGTCATTGTGTGCAGTGGCGCGGGTGAGCAGCTTCCGGAGAGCGCGTCGCAACCACTTCAGCCGTGCAAGGCTCGGGGCCCCGCTGTCGGGCAGACGCCGGAGGATCTGGGCAAGCGCCGCGACGGAGGCCATCGCTGCTTGGCCGGCGACCCCGGACTCGCCGCGCAGCAGCATCGTGCACCACGCCCACAGGCCGCGCGCACAGTCGGAGGCGTCGAGCGTCTTGCTGCCGTCTCCGGGGACCCCCGGCTTGCGCAGAAACGGAAATGCCCACGTCGGCCGCCACTGTTCCCCGCGCTGCTCCTGCAGTAGCACGACGTCCTGGTGCGAGAACGCCTCGTCGAGGGTGGGGAGGGGGTGGTCGGCGGGTCGATCGAGCGACTCGTAGACCGATCGAAGCACCCGGAAGGCGTTGTCGTAAAAACCAAACCAGATGTGCAGGCCGTGTTCTTCGATCCGCATTCCGTCGTCGAGGTTGCGCCCGCTCGCCCCTTTGCCGCCGAGTCGCCAGCCTCGCTGGTAGACGGTGATGTCGTAGCCGTCCGCGTCGAGCTCGGTGAGCGCCCACGCGGCGGTGAGCGACCCGGCTCCGCCCCCCAGCACGGCCACCCGTCGCTTGCGGCCTGTTCGAGGTCGACTGCGGTGCAGCACGGTGCCCAAGCCCATCTCGAAGTCGAAGCGCATCGAGAATCCGGCGTCGACTTGCTGGTCCCGCAGACCCAGGTCGTTGCCGAGTGGATGACTCGGCGTCGAGTGGACCTGCAGCTCGTGGCTCATGGGTAAACGGCGCGGGCGTTCGCTGACGCCGAGTGTGCGTGCTGGGGCGAGCACCCACTCCTGAAACACGGCGCGCGACGGATTCTCGATGTCGCGGAGCTGGCGAAGGAAGAGCACCGGGACGTCGCCGCGCAGCATCTCGAGACGGGCGAGCGGCCCCAGCAGCGCCGCGAAATCCCTGACCCCGGATCCGGCGCGCCGAGCTTCCGTCGGGCACAACTCGAGCAGCGTGCGTCGCTCGAGCCGAGCATTCACGCCTCGCTCGGGCAACACATCGGTGCAGACCGAGTACCGGCCGCTCTCGTTCACCGACGGGATCTCGAAGTCGGCTTGTGCCTTCGGAAAGCCGTAGGTCTCGCGACCGGTTGCCACGGCGGTGGGCACGTCGACCCAGATGTACGGAATCCACCAGGCGAGCTGGCGTCCTCGCGGGCTCTCGAGCTCGATCGGAATCCAGATCGTGACGTCGGTCTCCCGGCACGCGCCCAGGCTCGAGTCCGATGCGCGCATCTGCTCAATCGCGGCGAAGCTCAGCAAGGCCCGGTCGCCGGTGGGGGCGGCTCGCAAGACCCCGCCACTGGGCCGATTCACCATCCGACGCAGATGGGCCGCCACGGCGTTCTCGTCCAGCTGCAGCACGAATCCCCGAAAATCGGTCCCCCGCTGCACGAACGGCGGGCAATAGACCTGGTCTCCACTGCGGTCGACGAAGCGCATCTCGAGGCCTTAGTCGAAAGGCCGACGAAAAACGTTCCCGCGGCGCGCGTGCTGACTCAGGACGCTAGCCCGACGCGCCGAGGAGGCGGTGGATGCTCGCACCCAGGTTGCTGCGGATCACGTCGACGAAGCTGTCGAACTCGCGCTCGTCCAGCTCGCGCTCGGTGGTGAGCAGACGCCGAGTGTGGGCGAGGATCTCGCGGCGAGTTCGGGCCAGGCGGCGGGTGACCGTCGAACGGTCGATCCCGTACATCGTGGCCAGTTTGGCGAGCGTGACCCCGTCGACCTCGTGCAGCCGGAGCATCGTCCGGGCGGCGGGCTCCAGGGCGGCTACCGCGTCGGCGAGCGCGCTGCGGAACCGGTCGCGGTGCTCGTGCTTGACCAGCAGCAGCGAAGGCGAGTCCCCGACGCTGGCAAGATCGAGCGCGTCGACCGGGTCCGCGGGCGGCCGTCCGGAGCGGCGCAGACTCAACCCCGCCCGGCGCGCGATGAGCCGGATCAGCGCCCGGAGGTCTCCGCGGGCCGTCAGGTGAACCAGCTTGGCGCGCCCGTCGTCGCCGAGCTCGAACAGGGCTCGGCGGACGCGCTGCGTGATCTCGTCGAGCTCTTCGGGGGTGCACGACAGCCGCGACGCCCCGACGCGAATCTCGCGGAAGTACTCCGCCTCGAATCGCCGCACCGCCGGCGTCGCTCCGTGCTCGCACGCCAGCGCGAGGTACAGCTCGAACTCGTCCACCGACTCGAGGTAGGCGCGGACGTCTCGGCGGTCGCAGCGCTCGGCCAGGTACCGCACGAACGCCACCTCCGAGGGCCCGGACGGCCCGTAGGTCTGGAGTGCAGCTTCGGCGAGGGCACGGACGCGAGCCTCGATCGCCTCTCGTTCGGAGGTCGGTGCTTCGGCGTCGAGCGCTGACCAGAAAGGCGTGACGTTCATCTCGTCGGACGTCCCCGACACGGCGCTCATGGGTATACCACCGGCACGCCGACGTGGTTGGCATACTGACTCTCGCCGTGCCCTGTCTCGACGACCACACCGCGCTCGCGTTTGCGCAGGGCCGGCTCCACAGTCGCTCGGGCGCGGAGGCGCTCGCGGAGATCGACGAGGTCATCGAACACATCGATCGATGCTCCGACTGCCGACGCCTCGTCGCGCTTGCGGCCAGCGGTGACGGTGGGGCCTCGGCCGATGCGGGCGAACCCCCGGAACTTCCGGCCTCCGTCGGACGCTTCGCCATCGACGGGATCGCGGGCGTCGGCGCGATGGGCATCGTCTATCGTGGACGCGACGAGCGCCTCGATCGCGCGGTCGCGGTCAAGGTCATTCGACCGGAGCGCCTCGCCCCCGACACGCAGGGCCGCTTCGAACGCGAGGCGCGGGCGCTCGCGAAGGTCGACCACCCTGGCGTGGTGCGCGTCTACGAGGTCGGCGACGTCGACGGCGCGATGTTCCTCGCGATGGAGTACGTCGTCGGCGGCACGCTGCGCCAGTGGCTCGACGACGGGCCGCATCCGGAATCCGAGATCGTCGCCCGGTTCCGGCAAGCCGGCGCCGGGTTGCTCGCCGCCCACCAGGCGGGGTTGGTCCACCGCGACTTCAAGCCGGCCAACGTCATGATCGGCGCCCGCGGGCGGGTCTGCGTCACCGACTTCGGCTTGGTCGGTGATGGTGCCGCGCAGGCCGAGCTTCCGCCAAGCGGCACGTGGTCGCTGGCGCTGACTCAGACCGGCGCTGTGCTCGGAACGCCGGCCTACATGGCGCCCGAGCAGCTCGAGGGCGGGCGCACCGATCCGCGCTCGGACCAGTTCTCGTTCTGCGTGGCGCTCTTCGAGGCGCTCGCCGGTCACCGCCCGTTCGCCGGTGAGACCTTCGAGGCCCTCCGGCAGGCGGTCTTCGAGGGGCGACCGCTCGCGCCTCGGCGTCCGATCGCACGTCGGGTCCATCGCGCGCTGCGTCGCGGCCTGGCCCGCAACCCCGCGGATCGCTTCGCGTCGATGCAGGAGCTACTCGACGCGCTCGCCGTGCAGCGGCGGGGTCCGGTCATCACGGCGGGGGCCGGGTTGGCCGGCGTGGCGGCGGTGGCGTTGTTCGTGCTGGCCGACCGCGCCGAGCCGGAACGCGAACACGACGGCGGCGAGTCGGCGGCGAAGCAGGAGCCCGAACCCGCGGCACCGGGCGAGGACGTCGCGGCCGGTGTCGTCGCGGAGGTCGGACAAGCCTGCGCCGACGTCGACGAGGCCTGGGCCGCGACCTTCAGCGACGACATCTCCCGCAAGTTTCGCGCGGCCATCGCCGAGCAGTGGCCGAGCACCGCGCCTGCCCGTCTGCACCCCCGCACGGCAGACGCGTGGGCGGGGCTGGGGGAGGTCTACGGCACGGTCCTGCACGAGCAGATCGTGCAGTTCGGCGAGGCGTGGCGAGCGGCGTACACCGAGACCTGTCGCCACGCCGACGGTCCCGAGTCTCGCCCCGCGCAGCTGCTGCGCCTGTGCCTGCAGGGGGTCGACTGGCGACTGACCGGCGGGGTGGGGGGCGCGAGCCTGACCTTGTTCGAGGACGGTCTCGTCGATCTGCGCGCGTACCTGTCGCGATGCACCGAAGCACTCGTCGCCCCGCTGCCGCTACCCGAAGGGGAGCGCGGGACCAAGATCACCGAGGCCCGCGTCCTGGTCGACCAGTCCGCGGTCGAGCGCTGGAGCGACCGCGGCGACAAGGCCAAGACCTACGCCGTGTACGCGGTGAAGCGGGCGGACAAGCTGGCCGAGCCGGCGGTCATGGCGGAGGCGTACCTCGAGTGGGGGCTCGTCCTCGCCGGCGTCGGGGAGACACCGCGTGCGCTCGAGGCATTGCGGGCGGCGGCCGAGCACGCCAAGAGGGCGGAGCACCTTCGCGTGCTCCGGGAGACCGTCGACGCGCTGGCCTGGACCTCCCTGTGGCTCGCCGAGGATCCCGACGAAGCACGCCGGTGGCTCGACGTGGCGACCGAGCTCGATGCGCAGGTCGCCCCGAGCTCCGCCGAACGTGCACGGCGCAAGATCGTCGAGGGGCGGCTGGAGCTGCTCGCCGGTCGGTCCGACGCCGCGTTGGCGGCCTTTGCGGCGGCGTCGAGCTTGGAGCTGCGAGCATCCGACGCGGTCGCGCTCGTGGAGCAACTCGGCGCATGGCGTCGACGGTTCGGCGCCGACGCGCGCACCGACCCGATCGTCACGAACGTGTCGAACACCTTCGAGAAGGGCTTTCGCCCGCACGTCCTCGACGCCATTGGCGCGCTTTCGGACGGCGACTGATTTTTTTCGACTCGGGGTGCGCCACTGGGGGGTGGGCGCGCGATGGCCTGTTGCGGCCCCGCCGCGAGGTTTCCCATGCCAAACATCCGAGTCTCCTCTCCCGTCTCCGAAGCTCGAGTTCACGACATCGTGGCCCAGGGCTGCCCAGATCTCGATCTCGGCCGCCTCGGGCCGATGATCACCGCCTCCAGGTCCGCGTGGGTGGCTGCGGCCATCGGCACGCGAGGCCGCACGGTCACCGTCAATCCGTGGGTCCGCGACCCGTTGACCACCGGCCTGGCGCTCCTGCTCCTGCTGACCGGCATTGGCCTGCCGATCTACGCGGTCTTCGTGCTGAGCAAGCAGCGGGCGGTCGTCGACCGTGTCACCGCCGTACTGCAGCGGGCGCTCGCCGAGGAGGTGGCCCGATGAAGGTGGTCAAGATCATCGCGCTGGTCCTCGTCGCGCTGTTCGTGCTCGGGCTGGGCGGCACCTACGTCTACTTCGCCCATATCCGGGCGCCGCAGGGCGAGCTCGTTGTCCTCGCCTCCGACCAGCCCGTGTCGTTTTCGATCGACGGGGGTCCGCCGATCGAAGTGCCGGCCCGCGGACGCCACAAGGTCTGGCTCGCCGCCGGCGGCCATCGCCTCGAGGTCACTGCCCCAGAGGCCCTGGTCCGCGAGTTCGAGCTCACGGAGCGCAAGACCACGGTGGTCCCGGTGCTCGCCGAGCAATGCTTCGTCACGCTCGACGTCACCCAGAGCCACTACGACGTCGGAGGCGGCAAGCAGTACGCGCCCCAACTCGTCGACACCCAGCGTACCTCGTCGGCGTTCGAGCCCGCCTACGGCGCCCGCACCTCCATCGACGACATCCCCGAAAAGCGCATCTCCGGCGTGACCGTCCGCGTCCTCGCGACGAAGCCCTGCGACTAGTGCGTAGACGGGCTCGAGTTCGTTGACGGGTGAGGCACTCGGCGAGCTCGCGCGTCGACGAAGTATGACCTTCGCACGAGCCGCTGCTGCAATCCTGCCCCTGACCGCACTGCTGTGGGCCAGTCCGGCTGCTGCGGCGCCCGTGATCGAGACCAAGTTGCACCGCGTGACGGTGGAGTACGCGGGCGGGGAGTTCTGGCGGGCTTACCGATCGGAAGCATTTCCTCCGTGGAACTCATCGCAAGAGGTCTTTCGCCACTACGTCGATTGGGATCCCGGGGTGACGGTCTCCGACAAAGGAGACCTCTCGGTGTTCTTCACCGTCGACGCGAAGTGCGACGGTGGCGCGGAGCGTCTCCTGGGAATCCGCTACTGGTACGACGGCGAGGACCCGGTGTTCGTCAAGCTCCCCCGCATCACCCGACCGGTGGTCTTCACCCACGCCGAGCTCAAGAAGCGCGCCAAGTACGGGTTTGCGACCAAGAACTTGTACCTCGAGGTCAAGTGTTCGCCCGCGGTCGGGAAGGACTACTACAGCTCGCGAAGGGTTCTCCCGGTGGATGTCGACCTCCGCTACGACAGCGGGATCCTGTGGGCGAAGGGGGTCGCGTCACAGTGGGCGCATGCGTGCCCCGACGGCTACGAGATCGACGATGCGAGCAAGCACGGCTACGGCGATCAGGCCAAGCACAGCCACGCGCCGAACGAGGCGTGTCGGCGAGTCAACCCTGCCAAGGTCACGCCGGCCAAGCCAAAATCGAAGAACGAGCTGGCGATCGAACGCTACATGAACGAGCGCGCGCAGGCCGACCTCGCTCTCGCGGCGCTGCGGGGGGCAGGGATCGATACGATCTACGAGCTCGCCCACACGAACAAAGCCAACCTCAACGCGGTCCTCGGCCTCGACAAGGCCCGCGCGGTCCGGACGGCGGCGACCAACCAGCTCGCGGCAGGCAGCCTGTTGGACCCGAACTGGCGATTCAACGAGTACTTCCTCGTGGATCCAACATGGTTTGTCGATCCTCGGATCCGAGGCACCAAGACCGCGCAGAACAAGCTGGCGAAGGGGCAAGCCGACCTCGCCAAGCTGCAGGGCAAGGGCATCGTGACCCTCGACCAGCTCGCGGCCGCGAGCACGGCGGACGTGGCGAAGTTGGTCAGTGGTGGCCTTCCTCGCGCGAAGGCGCTGATCACCGCCGCGAAGAAGAAGGTCACGTATCAGGGTCGGGCGTGGGAGATGGCGGTGCGGTCGGATTGGGTCATCCATCCCGCGTGGGTGATCAATCCCGGGTACCTGCCGAGCGCCGAGGTCATTCGAAGTCAGCCGAAGAAGCCACCCACGACCCCTCAGGTCTCCGTTCACACGCCGTCCGGCCCGGCGACGATGCCCCCGTCCACGAAGGCGAACACCAAGGCCCGCGTCGACCCGCAGCGCGCTCAGGGACTTCGAGAGGCGCCGAAGCACGACCTGTTCGACCGCGAAGGGTCCACGTCGCCCAAGGACAAGGGTCCCACGGTGACGGCCTCGACGCCGCCCGCCGGCAGCTCGTCAGCGCCGAAGCCCAGCGGCGGATCGAAGAGCAGCGCGCAGCCCAAGTCTCGCCGCCGCGGAATCCCCCGTTCCGGCACCGGTTCCAAGCGCCGCCGACGGAAGTGACCGCCGCCGCGGAAAACGGGGCGAAGGCTCCGTGGTGCAACTACGAACCTTCGACCGAGTAGCGCGTGGGATCGTACGCCAGGATCTGCTGCACGATCGCGCTCTCGTCGTCGCTCAGATACAGCAGCTCGTCATACACGTGACCCTTGGCGACGTGCTGCAGCAGCGGCCACACCGGACGCACACGGGTCCAGTGATCGATCCCGAAGAACACCATCGGTGATCGGCCCCCGTACGACGCGTAGTGGTTTTGGGCAGCATCCTGGAAGATTTCCTGGGTCGTGCCCGCGCTGCCGGGCGAGAACACCACGCCGTGGTTGGCGATCGCGAGCAGGCCTTCCTCCCGCACGCTGTTGGCGAAGTACTTGGCGATCTGGGTCGCGAATGCTGCCGGTGGCTCGTGGCCGTAGTGCCAGGTCGGAATACCGATGCTGTGGTGCACGACCGGATCGGGAAGCGGCAGCTCGGCGCGAACCCGCATGGCGCGATGCAGCCAGTCGGCGTCGGCGTACTCCTTGCCCGGCTTTGCCCCCGCGGGTCGCGGCCCGAGGATCCGCAGCGCCTCGTCGAGCACCGCGTTGTCGGCAAAGTTGGCGCAGTACGCCCCGAGGTGGGTGGCCTCCATCGCACCCGGGCCTCCGCCGGACGCCATGAGGTAACCGTGGCGGGTGAGCGTGCGGGCAATCCGAGCCACCGCGGCGTACATCGGCTCGGCCCGCTCCATCGCGTGGCCGCCCATCATCGCGACCACCTTCTGACCGACCAGTGTCTCCTCGAGTGCATCGGTGATCGCGTGATCGTGCAGCCGCTGCGCGAGGCTCGTGTGAATCGAATGCGGGCGATGGCCGCCGAGCTGCTTGTATTGCTCGTACACCGCGTAGTCGGGCGTCTTGAAGTAGGCGCGTGGATCGTCGAGGTCGAAGCCCGCGAACAACTCGTCCGGCGTGTACAGGCGTTGCCGGTGCATCGCGAACGCGAAACGCTCGTCGTTGCGCAGCACCACCGCGCCGCCGTTGACCAGGTGCCCCGCGACGCCGTCGCTCATGTGGCACCCAAGAAACAGGCTTCCCGCGAACGACTCGCGCGCCAGTTGCTCCGAGTGCAGCTGCAGGTCGAGCCCCTGCACGGCGGCCACAGGGCGCTCAGCCTCGGCGAGCCAGGCGACGAGGGCGACGGTAGTCTCGATCTCGAGCACGGAGACGACCATACCGCGATGTCGTGCTCACGAGCTGCCGTCCTGAGTCCAACGGAACATCTGCCGCCGTGTTCGTGTCACGATGGGTCGTGGCCCGCACCCGCAAGCGTTTGCTCCGAGCGACGGCGCTCCTCGGCTTCGTGTTTGCCACCATGATTGCCCCTCGGCCCGCCCCTGCGGGCACCATCGCCGAGCAGCGGGCCCGTCTGCCGCCGCCGCGTCAGTGCGAGGACTCGATCGTCGGGCAGTGGCAGTCCAACGACTTCAAGCGCCACCGGGGCATGTGGGAGATCTTCACGCTCGACATTCACCGGCATCCCGAGGACCCCAACAAGCTCACGGGGACGATCACCAACCACTTCTGGGACGGCGACGAAAACGACGCCGAGCCCGGCAAGTGCCCGGAGGACATTCACGTGGTCGTGTCGATGGATGCCGAGGGAACGATCACCGGCGAGGACATTCGCTTCTTTGGCGTCGGGCAATGGCGCCTCGACACGCAGTACTGCGGCAGCCCGTTCGGCTACGTGCTCGACGTGTTCGAGGGGCAGCTCGACAAAGAGCTTCAGGAGTTTCAGTCGGTGGCCAACGACGGCATCGTGGCGATCAACGAGCGCACGGTATTCCGGCGGATCGGCTGCTTCGACGAAGAGGTCGAGGGACGCGAGCCCAAAGAGCCCAAGGTGGTCGTGACCCCGCCGTCGTTCTATCCGCCCGAAGAAGACGCGCCCGCCGTGGGGGGCTGTCTGAGCCGGTGACCGCCGTAGCGGGCTGAATCAGCCGGTGAGCCCGACGCGATCGGACAGACACGACCGGAACTTCTGCTCCGGGTCGAACTTGGCCTTGAGCTCGCGCCACTGGTCCAGCTTCGGATACATCGCCGCGAGCATGTCCGGCTCCACGAACGCGTCCTTGCCGAGGTAGATCCGGCCGCCCGCGTCGACGACCTTCTCGTCGATGCGCCGCAAGAGCTCCGGCAACCCATCGCGGACCGGGAAGTCGATCGCGAACGTATAGCCTTCGAAGGGAAACGACAGCTGCGTGTTCGGATTCTCCGGGCCGAACTTCTTGAGCACGTTGAGAAACGGTGACTGCCCGCTCGTCGCGATCATCTCCAGGATCTCGCGCATGCGCTCGGCCCCGTTCTTCAGCGGGATCACGAACTGATACTGGGTGAAGCCGCGCTTGCCGTAGCCGCGATTCCAGCTGCCGATGAAGTCCAGCGGGAAGAAGAACTTCTCGTAGTGCGCGATCGACCCGGCATGCGACTGCACCGTGTCGAGCACGAAGTTGAGCATGCGGATGGTCGCCTGGTTGAGCGCCCAGCCCGGCATGTCGAAGGGAACCTCCAGCGCCGACGGCGGCGTGGTGACGAGCGGCTTGCTGCGCTGGCGCTTGGGCAGGGCGTCGACCGATGCGTGATCACCCACGGTGAGCACTCCACGGCCGAGCTTGCGCCCCGTGGCGAGCGAGTCGATCCACGCCACGGAGTACGGCTGGTGGGCGGTCTGCTCGAAGGCTTCGAGCAGCTCGTCGAGACTGCCGACCGTGATCGCCTCTTGGTGGAAGAATGTGGTGTCGATCCGACGCAGGCGCATCGTGACGGTGAGGATCATGCCGAGCAGTCCGAGACCGCCGAAGCTGCCCCAGAACAGGTCCGGGTTCTCCTCGCGGCTGGCGTTGACCGTCGTGCCGTCGGCGAGCAGTACGGTCATCGACTCGACGCAGTTCGAAAAACAACCCGCGCTGCGATGTGCCTTGCCGTGAATGTCGTTGGCGATGCAGCCCCCGAGCGTGACGATCTTGGTGCCCGGCGTGATCGGCGGAAACCAACCGCGGGGGGCGTAGGTCTCGATGATCTGCGCGAGGCTGACGCCGGCCTCACACGTGAGCAACCCGGACTGTTCGTCGAACGCGCCGTAGGCGTCCATGCCCGTCATGTCGATGACGAGGCCGGCCTCGGTGAGGGCAGGGTCTCCGTACGAACGACCCAAGCCCCTCGCGATTCCGCCGCCTTGTGCCGCTTGGGCGACGGCCGCCATGGTCTCGGGGCGGGTGACCCGACACTGGGCCCGCGGATACATGCCCCATCCGTACAGCTCGCGCTCGATCACGGTCACTTGGCCTCTCGATAGCGCAATGTCGGCGGTGGCGCTACCGGGGCCGAACTCGAGCGGTCGCAGGTGGGGACCGATGGGTCTATGCGGCGTGGTCGAGCCGCGATCTGGCTGGGTATACTCGTTTCACCCATGGCACTGCTCCCGCTGCGCGTCTACGAGTATGTCGACCGGCCCTACGAAGACGTGTTGGCACTCGTTCGTCGGGATCCGCAGGCGCTGTTTCGGCGTGCGACCGACGTAGCACAGGAGCGCGCCAAGACGGTGGCCGCTGGGCTCAAGGTCGCCATCGCCGGGGTCGAAATTGGAGCCGAGGTCGCGATCGAGGTCGGGGAGGTGGAGACGATCGAGGGGCCTCCCGGGGCGCCTGGCAGCGCGGTGTTCCTGCAATGGCGCGCAACCCGACATGCCTCGCTCTTCCCTACGATGAACGCCAAGCTCTCGTTCTATCCCATCAGTCCGTCGGAAACGCAGCTCGACCTCGACGGGTCCTACGAGCCGCCCGGAGGTTTCTTCGGAGTGACCGCGGATGCACTCGTTGGCCATCGGATCGCCGAGGCCTCCGTTCACTCCCTGCTCCGCGAGGTCGGGGCACGTCTGTCCGAGACGTTGGGCTGAGCGACGATGTTCGAGATCGCCGAGCTCGGCCGTAAGCTGTCCAAGGAGGAGTACCGTGAGGTGCTTCCCCAGCTTCGTACCGATCTGCTTGCTGCTCAGCGCGAGCTGCAGAGCGCCGACTTCCCCGTCGTCGTGCTCTTGTCGGGCGTGGAAGGGGCGGGCAAGGGGGAGGCGCTCAACCTGCTGCACGAGTGGATGGACGCGCGCTACATGCATGCCCACGCGCTGGGCGAGCCAACCTCCGAGCACCTCGAGCATCCGGAGTTCTGGCGGTTCTGGATGGCGCTGCCGCCCCATGGGCGAATCGGGCTGTTCGTCGGCAACTGGTACACGCAGCCGATCATCGGTCGTGCCTTCGACAAGATGGGATCGGGCGAGTTCGAGCGAAGCCTCGCTCGCATCAAAGCGTTCGAAAAGACACTCCACGACGACGGCGCCCTCGTTCTCAAGTACTGGTTTCATCTCAGCGAGGACAAGCAGCGCAAGCGGCTCAAGCGACTGCGGGCGGATCCGGATCGCGCGTGGCGGGTGACGAAGAAGGACCGTCGCTTTCTCAAGCACTACGGGAAGCTGCGCCGAGTGTCCGCGCACGCGCTCCGGGAGACGAGCACCGGCGAGACGCCGTGGACGGTGATCGAGGGCGGCGATACCCGCTACCGCAACGTCACGATGGCACGGCACCTGCTCGAGGAGTTGTCCAAGCACCTCCGTCGCCGCAAAGTCGCTCCACAGAAGGTCGTCGCGCCGTCCCCCGTCGAGCAGCGACCAGTCACGATTCTCGACCAGCTCGATCTGTCGCGGAAGCTCTCGCGTCCGGAGTATCGTCGCGAGCTCGAGCGCTGGCAGGGGCGCTTGGCTGTCCTGGCGCGCGAGGCGTGGGAGAAGAAGGTCGGGGCCGCGCTCGTGTTCGAGGGGTGGGACGCGGCAGGCAAGGGGGGCGCGGTTCGGCGCATGATCCGGGCGCTGGACGCTCGGCAGTATCGCGTCATCCCGATCGCCGCACCGACCGACGAGGAGCGCGCGCACCACTACCTCTGGCGGTTCTGGCGACACCTTCCCACCCCTGGCAAGCTCAGCATCTACGACCGGAGCTGGTACGGACGCGTGCTCGTCGAGCGCGTGGAAGGGTTCGCGACCGAGGACGAGTGGCGCCGCGCCTACTACGAGATCAACGAGTTCGAGGAGCAGCTGTCCGACTTCGGGCTGTTGGTGATCAAGTTCTGGCTGCACATCAGTCCCGACGAGCAGCTACGGCGCTTTCGCGAGCGCGAGCACAAGCCGTGGAAGCAGCACAAGATCACCGAGGAGGACTACCGAAACCGCGGGAAGATCCCGGCGTACCAGGTGGCCGCGGACGAGATGATCGGGCGGACCAGCACGGAGTTCGCTCCTTGGACGCTGGTCGAGGCCGACGACAAGCCGTTCGCGCGGATCAAGGTGCTCGAGACCGTGTGCACGCGGCTGGAACGCGCGCTCGAGCGGCGCAAGAAGTGAGCGTCCGATGTGATTTTCGTCGGCGGCGAGTCCGCCGGTGACGTGGGTGTCCCGCCCACTCCGCAAAAATGGCAGCATCGGTGTCCCGTGAGCACGCGACGCACCGCACTCGTTCTGCTGTTGTCCCTTTCGGCCTGCGACAAAGCCGGCACCGACGACTCCGCGTGCGAAGACGACGGGTCCGCCTCGCTGTCGATCGACAATCGATCGGGTGGCCTGGTCGAACGGATCGTGGCCACCCCGTGCGAGGGCGGCGACGAGCAGGAGCTCTCGTTGCCCTCCGGAGGGATCGAGTTCTCGTCTCAAGCCACCGTCGACCTTCCCGGCCCGGGGTGCTGGCAGCTGAACTGGTTCGGTGAGGACTGCACGAACGACGAGCCGTATCAGACCTCGACCGACGTCTGTGGCGGCGAGAGCTACTCGTGGACGATCTCGGTCGAAGGCCGCGTTTGCGAAGGCGGCTGGTGAGGCGGCTCGGTCCCGCCCAGGGACCTCGAGTGCCACCGCGAAGGTGAGGTGGCGAGGCCAGAAAAAGATCGAGGGGATCGCGGTCGCCGGCTCGTGCATCAGGCATGGCCGTCGGGCGCATCGCAGTTCTCGGTGGCGGGGTTGGGGGGTTGTCCGCCGCCCAAGAGCTGGCGGAGCGCGGTTTCGCCGTCACGGTGTACGAAGCCGCGCCGTGTTTCGGGGGCAAGGCCCGGAGCTATCGCGTCCCCGGAACCGGTCGCGGCGGTCGGGGGGACCTCCCGGGCGAGCATGGCCATCGGGTATTCGCGGGGTTTTATCGCCACCTCGACCACACGATGGCCCGCATCCCGTATCGCGGCCAGCCACGCGGAGTGCTCGGCAACCTCGTCGACGCTTCCGCTGGCCTGTTCGTGCATGACGGTGGCGACGCCTTCACCATGCCCGCCCACTTTCCCCGCCGGCGCGGCGACCTCGTTCCCTACCTACGGCGATGGCTCGGGCAGTTCGTCGACTCGGGGCTGAGCGCATCCGAGATCGCGACCTTCGTGGCGCGTTCGCTGGAGCTGCTGACCTGCTCCGATCAGCGCCTGCTCAGTGAGTACGAGCGCCTCTCGTGGCGCGAGTTCATGGCTCCGGATCGGCAGCCGTCATCGCGCTTCGACCAGCTCTTTCTGGGCGGGTGGGCTCGGACCTTCGCCGCGCTGGACGCTCGACAGGCCAGCGCGCGCACGATGGGGCTCACGCTCGCTCAGATGTTTCTGTGGTCGCAGTTTCCGGGACAGCGGCGCACGGCGACACGGGTCCTCGACGGGCCGACGAGCGAGACGTTCATCGAGCCTTGGGTCGACCACCTGCGTTCGATGGGGGTCGAGCTGCAGACCTCAGCCGCCGTTCGGCGCTTTCACTGCGACGCGGGGCAGATCGCCGGGGTCACGATCGCGCGCGGGGACGGGAGACACGAGCGGATCGTCGCGGACGCGTACGTCAGCGCAATCCCCGTCGAGGGAATGGTGCGCTTGCTCGACGACGAGTTGACCGGGGCGGCGCCGGCCCTCGCCGGCTTACGCGAGCTCGAGGTTCGCTTCATGGGGGGCGTCCAGCTGTACTTCGATCGGCCGGTCTCCCTCGTCCACGGCCATGTTCACTACGGCAACGCGCCGTGGGCTCTGACTTCGGTCTCGCAGGGGCAGTTCTGGCCCCACACCGATCTCTCGCGGCTCGGGGACGGTCGGGCTCGCGACATCATCTCGGTCGCGGTCGCGGACTGGATGACCCCGGGCGTGTGCGTGACCGACCGACCGGCGATGGAGTGCACCGCCGAGGTCATCGCCGACGAGGTCTACGCTCAGATGCGGAGCCAGCTTCGGGGATCTCTGGCCCGAGAGCTCGACGCGGCGCAGCGGGTCGGATTCTGCGTCGACCCGCGGATCGCCGACCCGAGAGATCGGCCGCAACACTGCGAGCCATTGATGGTCAACACAGTGGATTCGTGGCGCCATCGGCCCGAAGCGGGCCCGCACGCGGGCAACTTGTTTCTCGCCGCGGACTACGTGCGTACGGCGATGGATTTCGCGTGCATGGAGGCGGCCAACGAAGCCGCCCGGCGAGCCGTCAACGCGATACTCGAGCGCGCGAGCTCGGCGGCGCCGCGTTGCGGTCTGTGGCCGCTACGACCACCGAGGGTGCTCGAGCCGTTGCGGAAACTCGACGCGTGGCGCTGGCAGTGGAGGGCGGGGGCGTGAGCTGCAAGCGACGGATCGCGATCCTCGGTGGTGGAGTCGGCGGAATGGCCGCGGCCTTCGACCTCACCGACACACAAGAGCGCCGTGCGCAGCTCGAGGTCACCGTGTACCAGATGGGCTGGCGCCTCGGCGGCAAAGGGGCCAGCGGGCGAAACCTCGAGCGCAACGATCGCATCGAGGAGCACGGCGTGCACATCTGGGGTGGCTACTACCACAACGCGTTTGCCCTGATGCGGCGTTGCTACGCGGCGCTCGGGCGTCCAGCGACGTGTCCGCTGGCGCGGATCGAAGATGCCTTCCGACCCCGCCGAGGCTTCAACCTCCAGGAGGGAGCACAGCGCTGGGACATCGACCTCCCGGTTGCGGCGAGTATGCCGGGGGACGGTCGAATGCGGCGCTCGGCGGCAGAGCAGCTTCAGCTCGCAATCGGCGGGATGCGGATCTTGGCGCGTGAGCTCCGTGGGGCCCTGCGCTCCGAGACTGCACGTCGGCGGGCCCGGATCGTGACCGACTACGTGTGGACGCATCTCCGCGGACTGGTGGCCGATCGTGTTCTGCAGCGTGGGCTCGAGGTGCTGGACGACGAGGACTGGTCGCAGTGGCTGCGACGGCATGGCGCTCGCGAGGAGACCCTGCGCTCGCCCTTGGTCACGGGCATCTACGACATGATGTTCGCCTACCTCGAGGGGGACACCGATCGGCCAGCCTTGTCCGCCGGTCGAGTGCTGCACACCTATCGACGCTTCGCGCTCGGCTACCGTGGCGCGCTGTTCTGGGAGATGCAGGGCGGTATGGGGGATGTCGTCTTTGCTCCGCTGTACGAGGTGCTCCGAGCGCGTGGGGTGCAGTTCCGGTTCTTTCACCGTGCTGACGCGCTGCACCCTGGCCGCGACGGCATCGAGCGCATCGAGCTGACACGACAAGCGGTGCTACGCCACGACGACTACGACCCGCTCGTGAAGATTCGCGGCGTGCCCTCGTGGCCGGCCCGTCCGCGTTGGGAACAGCTCGACGGTGACGAGAGGGTCGATTTCGAGGACCCGGCCGTCGACCCCCAACGTGCCGAGCCCCGTACGCTCAGGCGCGGCGTCGACTTCGATGACGTCGTGCTCGCGGTGGGGCGGGGAGCTGTCCCCAAGCTGTGCCGCGCGTTGGTGGAGCGTGATCCTCGCTGGGCGCGGGCGCTGCAGGCCACGCCAACCGTCACGACGCACGCGCTGCAGCTGTGGACCCGCCGCAGCGCGAAGCAGATGGGATCGGACGGCGCGCGCAATCTGGCCTCGGGGGGCGCGGCCCCGCTGGCAGTGCGCGCCGACATGACCCACGTCGAGCCGCGCGAATCGTGGCCGCCCGGTGATCGGCCTCGGCATGTCGCCTACTTCTGTGGCGTTGTCGACCGGCGCGACGCGAGCTTCTGCGCGGAAACATGGGTCGCAATGCATCTCCCGGACTTCTTCCCCGATGCGGGCAAGCCCGGGCACGAGCTCGTGATGGACACCTTCTACGAACGCAACGCGCATCCATCCGATCTCTACGTGCTCACGCCGCCGGGAAGCGTTCGTCATCGACTCGCCGCGGACGAGTCGGGGCTCGACAACCTCTGGCTCGCCGGTGATTGGCTGCGTACGTCCTACAGCCTGGGAACGGTCGAGTCGGCCTGCATCGCCGGGCGCAGCGCGGCGCAGGCCATCCTGGGCGAGCCGCTAGACATCGTAGGAGAAGCGCGATGATCGGACGGCTGCTTCGGCGACGACGACTGCCACGGTACGTGCGCCGCGGCGGCGAGCAGGTGCACGCGCATCCCCTGTTCGCCCGGGACTGTCGGGTGCACGCATTCCCGCTCCGCGCCAACCGGTCCGCTTTGGCCCGGCTGTGCGCGCGCGACTTCTCCGAACCCAGCCGTGGGCGCATCCAAATCGAGCCGCTAGGCGACCGCGTCTTGGTGGCGGTGGCCCAGCTCGGGGAGATTGGCTCGCGCGACCCCACCGATGGGCCCAAGGGGATCGTTCGTGAGCTCGACCTGGCGATCTGGATCCCCGTCGCGCGCGTCCGCAGGATCGGGCACCGGCGACTCGTGCGACGCATTGGATGGTTCCTGCCATGGATCTTCGTGGACCACCCGTGGGCAACCATCGCGGGACGGGAATCCAACGGCCTGCCCAAACAGGTCACGCGCTTCGCGGTCCAAGAGGATGAGCACGGTCTCGAGCGACTCGTCGCCAGCACAGAGGTGCTGCATCGCTATGCGCCCGACTGCCGCGCCGCGGAGCGCCCGATCCTCGAGCTCCAACGCGGTGAAGCTCTGCCGAAGCAAGCCCGTGACCCCGTGGGGTTGGGCCGTAGCCTCGTCGGCGGGGGCTGGTTTCCGCAAGATGGTGCTGGACGCCTGATGCTCCCCGCGCCCGGTCTGCTCGGACAGGCCGTCGACATCGTGGCAAGACGTCGCGTACCCCTGCTGTCGCTCAAACAGTTCCGCGACATCCGCTTCCCCGAACGCGCGTGCTTCCAAGCGGTGAGCGAAACCCCCTGTCGCGCCGAAGCCGTCCACCAACACGGCCCAATCGAGCACGCCTACCGGCTCACGATCCACGACCACGACAGCCATCGCATCCTCGAAGAGCTTGGTATCGGCTCGCCGAGCCCCGAGCGCGGCGCGCAGACCCTCGACCTCGAGCCTGGCTGGCGTGTGCATTTCGACTTCGAGTTCTCGGCCGGGCGCGATCTATGGCGCTGGCGGTGAGACTCAGCCGGTACCGATCGTCTGCACGAGCGGGGGCAGACAGGCGCTGACGTTGCTCACGGAGGCGGGAAAGCTCAGCTCGAAGACTTCGCTCAGGCCGGCCTGGGCTCTTGCCGCGCGGACGGCTTCTTTGGCGGCGAAGTAGACCGACAAACCCAGCTGGATGTTGGACTCGCCGATGCCCTTGGAGTTGTGCAGGCCTTTGCCTTCGGGCTGGTAGTTGAGCAGCTCGATGTCCCACTCGAGCGGGACGTCGCCGCACGACGGGATCTTGTAGCCCGAAACGTTGTCGGTGATCAGGCGGCCGCTTCCGTCGTAGATCGGTTCCTCGAGCATGTAGAAGCCGACGCCGTACAGAAATCCGCCCTCGGCTTGGCCCACGTCGATCAGTGGATTGAGGCTCTTGCCGCAGTCTTGAACGATGTGGCTGCGCAGGATTCGGAACGACCCCGAGAGGACGTCGATCTCCACCACCGAGACCGCTGCGCCCCACACGAAGAAATACGAGATGTCGCCCTGCTGCGCCTCGTAGTCGTAGGCCAGGCGCGGCGCGGTATGGCTCGCGCTGGCGGTCAGAGACAGACCCGCGTCGTAGGCTGCGGCGACCCGCGACGCGAAGTCGCCGTCCAGCGGCGCGAGGCGTTCGCGAATCTTTGCGCACGCCTCGAGCAGTGCTTCGCCGATGAGATCGGTGGCGACCATCGTGGTTGGTGGCGTGTTGGCAATGATCGCGCTCTGCGTATCCGTGACCGCGACGGTTTCGAGCTCGACGCCCAGCGCATGCGCGGCAACTTGGGCCATGCGGGTGTTGATGCCCTGGCCCATCTCGACGCCGCTGTGGTTGACCGTGACGGTGCCGTCCCGCTGGACCTGGACCGTGGCCAGTCCACGATTGATGTCCTCCGCCTCCAGAAAGCCCATGTTGCCTTTGCTGCCGACCGCCGCGATCCCGCGCTTGAGCCACCGATTCGCACGATTGAAGGCCTCGATCTCGGCCTTGGTCGTGTCGTAGTCGGCCTTGGACAGTGCTCGCGTCCAGCACTGATGCAGGACGTCATCACCGATCTCCATCTTCGTGATCGTTCGATCTGCGGCCCGGTAGAGGTTCCGGCCACGAACGACCGTTGCGTCGAGTCCGAGCGCACTGGCACCGTGGTCGAGCACCGTCTCGATGATTGCGGACGCTTGCGGTTTGCCGAATCCTCGCGTCGCCGTGTAGGAACCGACGTTGGTCTTCATGCACCGGCCGTGCACGCGCACGTCGGACACTCCGTACGCCCCGTCCATCAGCAGCGTCGCCGTCTCGGTGATGTCCGCCGAGTAGTCGTTGGATGCACCCCCGCTGACCTCGAAGCTCACGTCCAGCGCCAGGAGCTCTCCGTCGGACGAAAATCCGGCGCGATACGACGCGAAGAACGGGCTACGACCAGGGCAGTAGGCCATGTCCTGTTCCCGCTGCAGCACCAGCTTGACCGGCCCGCCGCTGCGATGAGATGCGAGCGCACAGATCGCAGCGATCGGGCCCGCGCGAAACTGCTTGCCCCCAAAGCCGCCTCCCAGCCGCCCGACCCGAACGCTGATCTGGTTGTCGGCGATGTCCAACAGCGACGAGACGTGGTCGACGACGTTGCTTGGACTCTGGGTCGACGACACGATCTCGTAGCCGCCGTCCTTGGGAACGACGAGTGCGTTGTGAGGCTCGAGGTAGAAGTGCGACTGCCCTTGGGTATCGACCCGACCCGAGACCACGGTGCTGCTACGGGCAAAGCCAGCATCGAGGTCGCCTTGCTCGACCCGGTAACCCTCGGGCTTGCCATGAAAGGACCCCGCGAGACGGGCGGCCTCGGGGGTCAGATGGGGCGACTGCTCCTGCACGTCGACCCGGACCAGCTTCGCGAGCTGGCGCGCGGCTCGTTCGCTGCGCGCCACCAGCACGGCCACCGGCTGACCGACGTAGTCGACGCGCTCGCTGGCGAGGACTTCCTCGTCCTCCACTCGAAACCCGAAGCGGTTGGTTCCGGGAATGTCGCGCGCGCTGTACAGGCCCACGAAGTCCGGTGAGCGAGCTGCCGCGCTGGCGTCGATCTCGCCCAGCTCACCGCGGGCACACGGGGAGGTGACGAGGGCCGCATGCAGGCAGTTGGGCACCGCTGCATCTGCGGCGTATGTGGCAGCCCCCGTTGTTTGGCCGCGTGCAAAGGTATGCGGCACGGGGCGGCCGAGCTGGCCCGACGCGTTGCGCCCGTGACTGATGTACGAGCGATGGGCGATCGTGGGGTAGCGGGACAGCAGCGGCTCGTCTCGGTCCGGGGCTCGCCCGTGCACTTCGGCTTGGTAGCGCGCGAAGAACCGCAGCAGGATTCCCTGGGCGAGGCGCCGCTGGTACGCCTGGTACGCCGCAGGAAGGCTGTTGTCGATCGAAGCCTCGAGCTCCGCGTCGAGGCTGTCGAGGGCCGCCTCGAGCCGCGCTCGGTCCCATACTGCGTCCGAGAGCAGGCGCTCGGTCTTCGGGGCTCGGAGTCCCGGCGTGCCCAGTCCGTCGAAGCACAGCACCGGTTCTCGGACGGCACCCGTCTGCACATCCCACCGGGCGGAGAGACCCGCGCTGAGAAACGTGATCGAGTCGACGCGGCGACGGGCGTACTTGAAGCTGGCCACGCGCTCTCCCGGTTTGGACAGCGGTACGTCGACCGAGACCAGTACGCTGTCGCGCGGCGGGCGAAAGGTCAGCTTGCCCATCTCGTCATAGCAGTCGCGCAGGCAAACGGACGACGAGCCCGACCGACTCTCGAAGCGAAGCACTGCCCCCGTCGCGACCCATACGGGGATCAGATCCGAGTAGTGGCTGAAGTTGACGATGCCCCCGCCCACCGTGGCCACGTTGCGCACCTGATTGTTGGCGAAAAATCGGCACTGGTTGCGCAGAGCATGCAGCGCGCTGGTCTGATGCTCGAGTAGGCTGCCGATGCGCGCGTCGAGCTCGCTGACGATGTCGGCGATCGAGCAACCGGCCCCGATCTCGACGCGGTCGTCGTGCCACCGAATCGTGTGCAGCTCTCGGACCCGCGCGAGGCCGATCTTGTGTCGCGGCGTGCGGGCTTCGCCGCGTTCGGTGTAGCCCAAGTCGGTGTTGCCGCCGACGAGGCGAACGTACTTCGGCGGATGTCCCCATGCCTGCGCTTGGGAGCGCGCCTCCTTGGACTTCTCGGCCAGGGTCTCGGCCAGCGACACCGGCAGCAACCAGCTGGTACGCGGACCAACGAACCGGACGGCGCGGGGGCTCTTCTTGTAAGTCTCGGGAAACAGCGCGCTCAGACGGGTGCACCGATGCCAGCGGTCACGCCATTGCTCAGCACGGGGATCCACCGCGTCCCCTCCCTGGCCGGAGCAGAAGACGGCGGCGGCGTCGAGAATCGGTCGGTAGCCCGTGCATCGACACAGGTTGCCGTCGAACAAGCGCTCGAGCTCGTCCACTTCGGGCGCTTCGCTCTCGAGCTTGGCCAGCAGCGCCATGATGAACCCTGGTGTGCAGTAGCCGCACTGGCTTGCGCCGAGCTCCGCGAACGCCTCGCTGATTGGGTGCGGCGCTCCGGGGCTCATGGCAGCGAGCCCCTCGATTGTCGTAATGCGGCACTCGTGCACGAGGGGGAGGGGAACCAGACACGCCGTGCACGACTCGTGACGCACACGTCGCTGCTCGTCCGCCCACCGCGAGATCACGACTGTACATGCCCCACAACCGCCCTCGCCGCATACCGTCTTGCAGCCGGTGAAGCCGTGGTTGCGGAGAAAGGCCGCCAGGTCGAGCTCGAGCTCCTCGGAATGCGGCGGAACCGTGAACTCGCGCTGGTTGACGAAGAACCGCAGGGCGTTCATTCGTCGACGAGTGTAGAGCGGGCTTGGTACGGGGACCCCGCGATTTTTGCGGCCCGTTTGGTCGGCGGCCGGCGCTAGTCGTCGGCGTAGGCCGCAAAGTGCTCGAGCAAGAGCTCGGTGACGTCCTCGCGACGAGCTTCGACGATGAAATGCCCCGTCGGGCCGGCGTCGGACAGCTCGTGTTCGACGTACGGAGCGGTGATGATCGCCGGGTGGGCGGCAAGCGTCTCGTCCGTGACCCACTGCTCGCCGGTCCCGTACGCGAACAGCGTCGGTACCTCGACCGGCATTTGAATGACCTCTTCGACCGTCATCAAGGAGTCGGCGATTCCACGGTAGAAGTCGACCGTCGCCCGCAACGCGTCCTCTTCCATGAAAAGGCGGTTGTACTCGCGACACTCGTCCTCGTTCATGAACGCGTACTGGCGTCTGAGCTCGGCGGCGTCGTTCGCCGTCAGGGCCGCCTCCGGCACGTTGGGGAGCGAGAAGAGCTGGATGTACTCCGGCGGGTCGTTGATGATCGTGTCCGCGAGCGTTCGCGGGTGGGAGACCGACAGGCAGGTGAGCGACTCGAGCCGGTCGGGATGCAGGGTCGCGTGCACCCAGCTGACCACGCACCCGATGTCGTGGCCCACGAGGTGGAACCGTTCGAACCCGACTGCGTCCGCGAGCGCCTCGACGTCATCGACGAACTCGGTGACGAGATAGGACTCGACGCCCTCTGGGCGTGCGTCGGGGCTGTACCCGCGTTGGTCGAACGCCAATACGCGATACCCGGCTGCGGCGGCGGCCTGGGCGGCGTGCTCCCACATGAGCGAGCTCGAAGGGAAGCCGTGCAGCATCACGATGTTGGGTCCGCCGTTGGACCAGCCGTAGATGCGCGCGCGAAATTCGAGGTCGCGCGCCGCAATCCGGACCACGCCCTCGTCCGGCGGGTTGGCGGGCTCGAACTTTGGCAGCGCTCGCGTTTGCGTCCGGTGGGCGTACGAATCGTCGATGCGCCAGCGGAGCGTGTCGGCGCCCGCGGCATAGCAGGGAAGTCCGTCGCCTTCTCCCACCGGACCATCACCGTCATCGTCAGCGTCGGCGTCACCGTCATCGCTGCTTCCGGCGCCGTCGCTCCCGTCCCCGCTCGCCTCGTCGAGCTTCCCACCGTCGGTGGACTCCATGGCGCCGTCGGTCATCGGTTGACCATCGTTGCCGCAGCCGCCGGCAAAGAGCAAGAACGCAGACGCAAGGACACAACGAGGCACTTCGAGCGTAGACTTCATTGGCATCGACAGTTCGGTGCACGACCCCGCACCGAGGGGAGGCTTTTTGTCAGGTCCGCGATTCGTCGACCCCAAGACACGCCCGCACCGCTCGAACCACGTCGGGGAGCAGGGCGGACGCAGGGCCAGTCAGGTTCGGAAACCGCAAGGCCGAGAGCGCCGCGCCGCGGACGATCGAGATCGCTACGATCACACGTTGCTGGAGCGCCGGCCGGTCGATGGGGAGTTGCGTCGTTCGCTCGATCGCTTCGACCAGCGCCTCGACGATCTCCTCGGTCGTGACCCGGGCGGTCTCGTCGACCCAGCTCCACGGCACCTCTTCGTGCAAGTGCCGACGAACGCTCTCGGGGAACTGACTCACTTCGAGCCCCATTCGACAAATGCGCTCGATCCCCTCGTCGAACTCGACTCCGCGGCTCGACGCGATGATCTCTTCTTTCATCCGTAGATGTACGCGGCGTCCGACTTCGGCGAAGAGCGCGGCTTTGGTGGGAAAGTAGCGGTAGACGGACGCCGAACCGACGCCGGCTCGCTTGGCGATCGCTTCGACGCTCGCGCTGGGACCGAGCTCGGTGGCGGCCGCGACCGTGGCGTCGACGATCGCGGCCGACTGCTCGTTGCGCGGCGCGGGGCGCTGCGGCTTGCCCGTCTGCTTGGCTTTCGCCATTCGTTCCGCCGTAGTTTGACGGATTGCTTCGCCGTCCGCGAAGACCTGGCGAAGCGCCGGAGCTCTCTCGTCGATCGGAGCTGGGGCTGTGCGTCGGCGTGGGCACGGGACGTTCGGAGTATGCTGCTCGCGATCACGCCCCGCACTACCGCGGTCGTGTGCCGGATTTCGGCGTGAGTCTGGGCCCTTACGGGCGTCGACCGCGGCGTACTCTCGGGCGCGGAACCGACTTCCGTCGGGGGCAACGCAGGTCGAAGCGGGTCCGGGTTAAGCTTGTCCCCTATGGATGCTTCGCCTGGATTGATGTCGACGTTGATTGCTTCACTGGTTGCTCTGGGCAGCCTGTCGTTCGTGAGCTGCGGATCGGATGATTCGGACGACGGCGTCGCAACGGCAGCGGGCGGCCAAGAAAGCAGCACCGGGGACGACGACGACGACGATTGTGTGGAGGTTCCCGAAGGCATCGATGAGGCCGTCCCCCACTGCGAAGGCGGAGACGACTTCAGCGACGGGGACGATGACGACGACGACGACGTCGAGGATCCGACCACGACGACGGGGACGACCGGGAGCGACAGTTCCGAGTCAGGTGCGGATTCGTCTGGCACAGGGGCCGGAACGGGAACGGGAACGGGAACGGGAACGGGAACCGGAACCGGAACGACTGGCTCAGGGACGACGAGCGACGGCTCGACAGCCGGCGCGTGAGAACCGCAGCTCGATAACCCAGCGAGATCCTGGGGCTTTGAAGGGGCGGCGTTCGTTTTTTGCACGGAATCCGGCCAGTCGGTCCAATCTCATCGCAATGCGGCGTTCGTTTTTCTTGGCTTTCATCGCGATGGGCTTGGGCTGCGCAGGCGACGACTCGGGCGGCGACGGCGGGCTGACGGTCGGCATGACCGCCTCGACGTTGGGTGGCACG
>JGI12316J15309_10009121_pt1 | contig 36248 bp, 34 predicted proteins | sample MarCyaLeptolynsp_FD_15309 | JGI IMG/M metagenome (IMG submission 15309) | reverse complement strand
ACTGGACGAGTTGAGCTTTGATCGATTTCATACCGACCATGAGAATATTTATCGATTGATCAATCATAACCCCAAGTCCGGTGATAAGAGCCAGTCAACACCTTCTCCCTGGAAGATCAATATGGGGTCTGACTTTCCAGAAATTAAGGCGCATACCCGTTTAGGTCAAGATGTGGTATTGGTCACACAAGAAGATCAGAACTTCTTGGAAAACGACTTCTATTGGGCAGATGAAAACTTCATGAGCTTTTTCAGTTTTGAGGTATTGCAAGGTGATCGAGAAACTATGCTCACTGAGCCCAATAGTATTGTGCTCACAGCTTCAAAGGCAATACGCTATTTCGACCGTCTTGACGTAGTGGGTGAACAACTTCCCATAAAAGTGTATGACGGGAACAAAGACTTCCTGATGAAAGTAACAGGAGTGATAGCCGATATTCCGACCAACTCTCATTTACAATTCGACTTTTTGGGATCTATGCCGACCACCCGAGAAATGTACGGAAAGTTTGATAACTGGTGGGGACTTAACTGGTTAAGCAGTTACGCAAAACTGGAGTCAGCATCTGACTTAGAGGCTGTTAAAGCTAAAGTGCCGGGTTTCTTTGATAAGTATCAAAGAGAGGGAGCTTCAGAGACAAGTGGAATCATTTTTCAGCCGTTGGCTGATGTGAGGTTAAACTCAAATGACATCCATGGTAAGGCTGAAAAGGGAAACAAAGACTATATCTACCTCTTTGGTTTCGTTGCCATAATGATCCTTTTAGCCGCTTCTATTAACTATATCAACCTGACCACAGCAAAATCATCTTTAAGAGGGAAGGAAGTGGGAATGCGAAAAGTCTTTGGAGGAACACGAAGACAAGTCGCTCGACAGTTTTTCATTGAATGTGGATTTCAGGTGGCAATCGCCTTGACACTGGCAATGGGTTTGGCGATGCTGGTTTTACCCTTGTTTAATGAAGTTGTAGACAAGCAGATGCTACCTAGAGATTTGTTTCAGGCACCCGTCTTGGCAGTTCTCGGCCTCATGTTTATCATCATTTTCTTATTGTCTGGAATTTACCCGGCCTTGGTAATGAACCGTTTCAGACCGGTTGACGTGATTCGAGGTAATATGCTGGGCGCTCTGGGCACAAGGTCATGGGTAAGAAAGATTCAGGTACTGGTACAGTTTTGTATTGCGGCATTCCTCATTTCCAGTACCCTGATTGTGCTTAACCAAATGCAGCACATTGATCAATTTGACAAGGGTTTCAATGCCAGTCAGTTAATATCGATTCCTGTTGATGATAGAGGTATGCAGGAAAAATTAACTGTCATAAAAGAAAGAATGCGACAGATAGATGGTGTACATCATATCTCTGCGTCAGGAGAGAGTCTACCCAGTCAAATGAATTACACCATGAGTTTTTCCTGGGATGGAAAAACTACCCAGGAGAATGATTTGATCCATTTGGTAGCCATTGATTATGATTATTTGGAAACTATTGAGGCAAATTTGCTTTTCGGACGAAACCTGTCCAAACAGATCGTCTCTGACTCTACCGTTGTCTGCCTGATCAATGAATCTGCCTTCAAAAAAACTGGCTGGGAATCACTTGACGGACAGAAAGTAGATTTGGACAATGATGCGAGAGTTGTGGCCGGTGTGATCGAGAACTTTCATTATAATTCGCTTCACAGTGCTGTTGCCCCTACGGCCTATGTATTAATACCACCAGGTTCCAGGGCGAGTCCAGATAATTTGATCATAAGATTGAATACCGAACAGGTGACTTCTGCATTGGATCGGATTGATCAAATCTGGAGGGAGTATAGTGATCAGCCATTGGATTTTAGGTTTGTAGATCAGTCTTTTGCGAACCTGTACGGAGATGAGCGAAAATTTGTCAAAGTAGTGCTAGGCTTTTCGATAATCGGAATCTTTCTGACGGTACTGGGCTTAATCGGTTTGGTTTCCTTCATGGCTGAAAGACATTCAAGAGAAATTAGCATCAGAAAAGTGTTGGGAGCTACAATAGGAGAGGTGCTGGCCAGGTTTAGCAGTCAGTTTGTTGTGATCTTCATAGTGGCTATGGCTGTGGCCTTGCCGTTGAGCTATTTGGCCATGCAAGAATGGCTTCAAGGTTTTGCCTTTCCTGTTGATATCTCATGGACAGTTTTCCTGTCGGCAGCTGTGATATCTATTTTTATAACCTTGCTTAGCGTTGGGAGTCAAAGTCTGAAAGTGGCCTCATCTAATCCTACCAAGTATTTGTCAGACCATTAACCTTTCAATAGGAAAGTAGCCTAATAAAAATCATCAATAGGGGATATGTCTTTGCTGAGAAGGCATATTCCCTATTTTTGTGCCTTTATTCATTAGAATCGAGCCGTTGATATGCAGCAAGTAGATGATTTCCTGAGTCTCATTGATAGTTATATTGGAAGTGCCGGATGGTTCCCTTTTGCCTTGTTGGGCGTTGGTCTATTCTTCACTATTTATTTAAAATTTCCACAAATAAGGTTTTTTGCCTTCGCTATAAAGGTGGTCAAAGGTAAGTTTGACAGTAAGGATGATGAAGGAGATACCTCTCACTTTCAGGCACTTACCACTGCGCTTTCTGGTACAGTGGGTACTGGTAACATCGCAGGTGTTGCATTGGCGCTTCATTTGGGTGGTCCCGCTGCGCTGTTCTGGATGCTTGTTACTGCCGGCATTGGCATGTGTACCAAGTTTGTGGAGGTAACGCTTTCCCATAAGTACAGAGAGAAGGCATCAGATGGTACTATGGCAGGAGGCCCGATGTACTACATGAAGAATGCAAGTTTCAACTTGCAAGGCAAAAAGGTCAATATGAAGTGGCTGGCGGTAATCTTCGCTTTCGCCACAGTTTTATCAGCCTTTGGTACAGGCAGTCTTCCTCAGATCAATAGTATATCTACTTCTATTCAAGCCACTTTTGGTATTGAACTATGGATCACCGGGGCTGTATTGGCAGTTTTGTTGGGTATAGTAATTATTGGCGGTATCAAGCGGATTGCAGCTATTACCGAAAAGCTGGTGCCAACGATGGCCTTAATTTATTTCATTGGATGTTTTGCTGTAATTCTGGCGAACCTCGATAATCTCTTACCTTCCTTAGCCGCCATTGTAGGAGATATTTTTACAGGTTCTGCAGCGGCAGGTGGTTTCCTCGGTGGAACTATCTGGTATGCTTTTGACAGGGGTGTGAACCGTGGCTTATTTTCGAACGAAGCAGGGCAGGGTAGTGCGCCTATTGCTCATGCATCTGCCAAGGCACATGAACCTGTATCTGAAGGTATGGTGGCCATTCTGGAGCCTTTTATTGATACCGTTATTATCTGCACCATTACAGGTTTGACTTTGCTATCATCAGGTGTTTGGAATGAGAAGCATCAAAATATTTTCCAAGCAGCAGACATGGAGATTCTTGCAGGGACAAATTATACGGATGAGACAGAAGAGGGAGTGAAGCAGCTAGCTGGACATATTCAAGGTGTCAGTCGATTGGAACTGTTTGATGGGCCATTGGATGTTGAGAATGGTAAGATCACCTCTGATGCTACTGTAATTCATGCGAGATCCTTGGCGGAGAATGTAAGAGTGAAGAATGATATTGATGAACCATTTACAGGAATTATTTTGGTTCGAGAAGGCAGACCTGTTGACTCTTATGAAACCTTCGAAGGAGAATCACTGGTGCATAGTGCGCCATTAACCACCATTGCTTTTACCAAAGGCTTCTTTGGAGATTATGGTCAGTACATTGTATCAATCGGATTATTGCTGTTTGCCTTTAGTACGGCCATTTCATGGTCTTACTATGGTGACCGTGCGATGACTTTCCTTTGGGGTTCTGGTTCCGTAAAGTATTTCAGAATCGTATATGTGGTGGCCTTCTTCTTGGCTTCTTTTCAAGATACAACTATCATCTGGACGCTTTCTGGAATTACTATTGCGCTCATGACCCTGCCTAACCTTGTAGGGATTTTCTGGTTGCGTAAAGAGATGAAATCAACAATTTCAGATTATTGGGAAGGATTCAAAAAGGAGTTTCCTGATGTGAAGACACCAGAATAAAAAAAGCCCCGAATTGTCGGGGCTTTTTTTTGGAATCAGTTTCCGTTGGGCTTGTACCTAAAGACTCGAGTAGTAGCAAAGCTGTCATATACAGGAAAGTACTTGTTGAGAATGCCTTTGTACTTTTCATAATGTTTACCGAGCGTCTTTTCTCCTTGCAATACATCTGAGTACTGAAACATAAGGGTAATCTTAGTTTTATTCTCATTGAGAATGCCATCTTTTACAAGTTCACGCTGGACTTCCTCCATCATCTTTTTTGACTTGGCAAGCGCATTATTGACACCTCTGACAAACTTAACCGGCTTGCCGTCTTTCATGATTACCACCTTAGCCAATTCGGCAGAGTCTTTACCCGCTAAGTAGCGCTTGATTTCATCCCATGACGCTGCTTTTAAAGTATCCTGTTTATTGTCTTGGGGTGTAACTTCAATAGTTTCGGGTACTGCGGAAGCCTTACCTACAAAGGCACTGCTGATAATCGTGGCAGTAAGTAGCAGCGTAATAATGCCCACTTTAGGGCTAATGTTGGTTTTCTTTGGATAAATCATACGTTCTATTCTGTTTTTAAATTCTGAGTTATTGCCTTTGGCTGCCATTGCAACCTGGTTTGAAATCGAAATTTCTTGAAGTCTCATGAGTGCTCGGCTATAAGCCAATTCATCATGTACTTCGATTACCTCATCGTCACAGGCGTATTCCATTTCTCTTCTCAAGCCCCTTATGATCATTATGAGAAATGGATTGAAGAAGAATAGGGTTTCTAGACCAACTAAAATGGCATTGACCAGATAGTCATTATGCTTGATGTGCATTAATTCGTGCCTGATGATGGCATCTAGTTCTTCAGAGGAAAACCCTGAAATAAGGCCTGTCGGAAAGTATATAATGGGTTTTAATGTGCCGATCGTCATAGGGGAATTCACCAAGGAACTCACCATAAGTTTTACCGAACGGGAAAGCTTTAAAGCATTGCGTATTTCCTTGACTTTACCAAGAGTGGCCTCATCATGAACCTCGATTGCCGATGCTTTGCATTGATGGAGTTTATTGCGATTAGCCATAAAGCGCACAATACCAATACCTATTCCAGTTAACCAAATGATGTTGATTAAGAGGCTATTATCACTTACCCAAAGTTTGACTTGTTCAGTCAAAGTAGTTGGAGAATGAAAATAGACTGGTTGAGACTCTACTAGACCAGACCCCTGCTGAGTTATAGGCAATGGAGATTTCCAAAAGAGGGTAGCAATAGTAAGTACAAGAAAGATAGAGACTCCCCATATTTTCATCACTCTTCTGTACTTCGATTGTTTGAGTAAAAAAGAAAGGAGGTTAACGAGAATCCAAACGCCAAGGGCTATCCACAGGGAGTGGATCAATGTCCAAGTCATTATGATTTCTAAGCCTCTCATTTCTTCCTTCTTTTGTTTTCAAGTTGGTCTAGCATAGCACGGATTTCATCGAGTTCCTCCTGACTAGGCTGTTGGTTACCTAAAGCTTGTAGGATGAGGTTTTGAGAAGAACCGCTAAAAACTTTGTTGACAAAGCCACCCAACATTTCCTTTTGCACATCGGTCTGCTCGACCACTGCCGAATATATATGAGTTTGTCCTTTGGGCTCACGGCTAAGAAATCCTTTATCAAACATGTTCTGAATGATCTTCAAGGTGGTCGTATAGCCAGTACTTTTTGTTTTGGTCAAGTGGTTGTGCACTTCTCTTGCCGTTGCACTGCCAAACTCCCATAAGACTGTCAATACTTCGAGTTCACTGTTGGTCGGTTGAACCTCCATATATTATATTCTTTTAGTTACTCTACGATTTGTATCGTAGCAAATGAAAGAAGTTTATAAATTGGAAGCAAGAAAAACCTACGATTTCTGTCGTAGGCAAGAAAAAAAACTACGAAAATATGCTATTTAGGGAGATTTTATCTATTCAGGCTAAAGAGCCAGGATCTTCTTTGAGGCAGCAATTCCAGCTTTGAGGAAGTCCATTACAATCTTGGATTGCTGTACAGCCGACTTTGATTTTACTATTTCAGATGCTTTTAGCACTGCCCCATTGAATGGTTCTTGTATCCATTCTCCATATGGGAGTGCTTCTAAATCTCTATAGTGATTATCTCCTGCTTGCGACCAGGTGGTAATGTAATAGTAGGGCTCTTCACTAGCCGGATCAGGGATTCCCATGCCTATGCTGAACGACTTGGTGGCATTTCCAAGGTCATCGAAAACCATGGGTATGTAAACACCATGATCAAAGTGATGAGGCCAGGTTCTAGTGGTAGATGCTGTTTTATGTGCTTTTGCAAAGTACTCAAGCGCTAAGTTGCTATTCGCTCTGTGCTTAGCCATTTCTTCGAATAGGGGTGGTAAGTCAAGCTTATATGGAGTTCCCTTATCTGTTTCATGAGGTGGAATATCATAGTGGATATCCATTTTCATTAGAGCCGCATCTTTTCCGAATTCAGTGAGCTGGCTTTTGACCCAAGCTAGAGCCGTTTCATTGGTTTTGCCATGTAATGGAAACTCAGAAGTTGGTTTCATATCCGCGTTGTACACAATCAAAGTGAGATCCTTTGATCGCATCGCGAAGCGAAAATTACCCTTGCGTTCTCTGATCCAATTGCCCGCAAGCACTTCTTCTTGTGGTAGCCACTTTAGATTGGTATGGCTATCGTCAGGAAGGTTTTTCACATAATGCTTAGCCGCCATGGCGATAAATTGAACACCTCTATGAATTTGCTCAATGGCAGGTGACAGTTCTTTAGGCTCAACCTTACCCAGTAATTTCCAATTTGACTTTATGGTAGCTAATGACATACCTACCGACTTACCTCTCTCATATCGTTGTCATATGAGGTTTGACAACTCGGGCAAATATAACCTTGCTCGTGTTTTTTGAGCTGGATTCCACTTACATGATTGACTACAAAATCTTTGATAAAAGCATGTCTGCTATTGTTGTTATTCACATCAATTTGCTTGTCCTCCATTAAGTCAATGGCTTTTCCGCCATACTCTTGAAGTCCCCAACAATTTGGGCAAACGCCTTCAGGTGTAGGTATTGGATTCTTTTTCCAGTGGAACATTCCCATTAATCTTCTATTTTGACACCTTTCCAAAAAGCGACATAGTTTTTAATTCCTTTGGCCAATTCTGAAGTTTCAGGATAGTACCAGGCGGCATCTGGATTCTCAGAACCATTCACTTCTACCGTGTAGTAGCTGGCTACTCCCTTCCAGGGGCAATTAGAATGTGTAGAGCTTTCCTTGTAATATTCTTTTTTAATGGAGTCATGTGGGAAATAGTGATTTCCTTCTACAACTACCGTCTCATTGCTCTCGGCAATTATTTCATCGTTCCAAATAGCTTTCATACTTGATATTTTTCCTCCAACACAATATACAGGTTATTAAGTTGCCATATTGGACATTCTTGGCTTCAGAATGTCGGCCATCTGATAATCCTGTTGAGCAAGAGGTATAAAATAAAGAAGCCAAGTGCTGCAATAGCACTCGGCCTCACGGTCTGATCAAAACAGCATTACTACTTCCTTATGTCCTTTGAAGTATCCACAACAGCATTTGAAGGTTTCTTCATTCTGGCTTCATCGAAGCCTAAATTGAATTTGAAATCATAAGCCACATGGTCACCGTACTGTTGCTTTTGTTCTGTGTCGCTTGTAGTCATTAAAGCAGGAAATTTTAAGCCATTAATTTCAGCGATATAGTTATTCACCCTTAAGGCAGGTCCAAAGGATTTCTGGTCTTTAGGTACATTGAGGGTATCAAGTAACGGACCATAGCCTACAGTGTATTCGTAGCCCACGAGTAAAAATGTAGTGGCATCAATGTAAAGGGTATAAGTGTCATTTTTGGATTTGCCCAGTATGGGTGCCTCCTTATACCCCATTTCTATCTTATATACTTCATTTTGGAAGGCTTTATGGGTGATTTTATCCGGCTTTCCTAGCTTCACATTGGCATCTTGTGTAAGCCATGGTAGGTTCAAATAGTAAAACCAAACATAGTGCTGATGATTAGGTGGATTACCGTTACGCCAGTCAACAGTCCAAACTTCTTCGCCATCATAGGTCAATTTAGAGCCTATTAGCGGCCAATCTTGATATGATTTTCCTGTCGTCATATCAAAAGTTTGCTCAGTGATCCAAAACCTTAGAAATCCCAGCGATTCACTATACATCACTGTTTTGAAAGACATGGTTTTGAGATTCTTCCACTTTTCAAAACCACCATGGGCCTCGATCATTTGCTCAATTACTTCTTGACTGTGCTTATTGGCGTAAGTGGGACCATCAGTCATGGCTGATACCTGTCCAAAGGAATATCCTAAGAACAGTATCATCGTTGATATTTGATATAGCTTTTTCATCTCTTTGAAGCACCAACGGTGATCTATCAAAGAGGTCCCTTGAGATGTTGCGAGCAACAGATTGTGTCACTAATGGCAACGGACAATCAGGAGAGTTGAGTTATTAAATCAAATTTACATCTGCCATGACTTCGAGCAGTGCGGGGCCGTCATGTGCCAATACTTTTTCCATTTGGTTTTCCAACTCACTTTTATCCTCAACTCTGATGCCCAATGCCCCGCAGCTGTTGGCATAGTCTGAGAAGTTAGGATTATGTAAGTCGGTAGCCCAGACGTCAAATTCACCAGCCCGTTGTTCCTTAGAGATTTTACCAAGTTCGGAGTTGTTCAGAAGGATGAGCTTGATTGGCATGTTGTATTTAACTGCTGTAGTTAACTCGGCAAGGTACTGGCAAAAGCCGCCATCACCGGCTACGGCTATCACCGGACGTGTGTCTCCGACTGCAGCCCATGCCCCCATAGCGGCTGGAAAAGCAAAGCCAATAGAGCCCAAATAGCCCGACATAAGAAAGTCATGCGATTTACTCTCGAAGTATCGACCGAAGGAGTAGGCATTGTTTCCAACGTCTACGCACATTACCGCATTTTCTGGGGCAAGTTTGTTCATTGCCTCGAATACAGCAATAGAACTGATGCCATTTCCACGGTCATCTATCAAACGTTTAGCCTTCTCTGATTTCCATATCGCCCATCTTTTTGCCACCTCTGGTCTTTGGTCGACTGTCTCGATTTTTCCAGAAAGGGCATCGCTAAAGATTTTTACTGTAGCTGATATTTCCCCCCAGACTGGTGCATCTATTTTGTGGAACTTACTGAGCGCTAGCGGATCGAAATCGACCTGAATCGTAGGTTTATGATCGGTTATTCCTGTGTGATTAGAGAAGGAAGCACCGAATACACAAAGCAAATCTGTCTCATTCATAAACCAAGAGGCAATTGGGGTACCGCTTCGTCCTAATACTCCACAACCCAGTGGATGACTATCTGAGATAAGCCCCTTAGCTTTAAAAGTAGTAAGGATAGGCGCGTTAATACTTTCAGCAAAAGCAGTGATGGCATCCATATGGAACCTTGCACCATGGCCGACAATGATAACGGGTCTTTTTGCCTCTCTGAACATACCGAGTGCCTTGTCAATGCTCTCTGGAGCAGGACTTATTTGCGGTGCAGGCATTCTGCCTTCCGAAGTTTGGGCCACTGCGTTTTCCGGAGCAGGTAACTCCTGCACTTCATCTGGGAAAGTCAAATGAGAAACATCTCTCCTTAAAATAGCATGTTTAACCGCTAATGACATCAATTCAGAATGCTTGGAATTATTCTGTACGCGATGATTGAATTCAGCTACTGTGCTGAAAGCCTTCACCAAATCAACCTCTTGAAAGTTGCCTGTACCTACTACCTGAGTGGCCACTTGACCTGTTAATGCCAAAATGGGAGCTCTATCTACTTTTGCATCCCAAAGTCCAGTGAATAAGTTTGTAGCACCCGGTCCGGCTATAGAAAAGCAAGCGGCTGGTTTTCCTGTCAGTTTTCCGTAAGCTGAAGCTGCAAAAGCAGCAGCCCCTTCATGACGAATGCCATAGAAGTCAAGATTACCTTTTTCTTCTTGTCTTCGCATGGCATCAGCAAAACCAAGGTTGGAATGACCCACCATACCAAATACTTTGTTGACACCCCAATTGACCATGGTTTCTGCCATGATATCAGAAATGGTAGTTTCATGAGGAGCTTCCTCTTCAATTCCGACATAGACCGCATCATCTTCTACTTTGGTCAAGAATGTCGCGACACCATCATCAAAGCCCGGAGCAATTCCGGTACAGGGGTGGTAATCCCATCCATGCCACGGGCAGCGTAAAAGACCGTTTTCAATACTGCCTTCACCCAGTGGGCCTCCCTGATGTGGACATTTGTTGTCCAGGGCCGAAAACTTGCCTTCAAAATGAGTAAGACAGATTCCCTGATGTTCAGCCGTGACAGACATTACACGCCCTTCGGGCAGTTCCTCGGTGTTGTCGAGCACTTTGTGCCATTTCATTTTTGTAGCCATGGGTCTATGGGTTAATTCGGTTTAAAAATTGGTCTCGTTTTATACGGACTTTTCTGACTGAAAAGAGGATAAGTACAAGGGTGGCCAGCACAAGTGTAGACACCCCAACGATTAAGAGAATTGTTCTTAATCCGCTATCATGCATTTCTGATTGTAGGGTAAAAATGGCTTCAATCAGCCCAGCAACTGAAAAAACAGCTATGCTGATGTACAGTCCAACTTTTGCCAGATTCAGCAGAAATAGCTGAGAAATCTTCTTTTTGATTAAGTTCTTGTCGTATGGCTCTTCACGAAAAAGTTGGTTGATTTCGTCACTGGTAGCCGTGCTCAGGTGTGAGGTTGACATGATGATCATACCTATGCCAGGAAGAAGTGTTAACGGTATGACCCAGTTATCCATTATTCTAGTCGTCTAATTTTTTGAGGGTCGATATACAATACTTTCCACTCATCAAGTTCTGTGACCATGCCCTGAATATTGGTGGCGTCAGCCACAAAGCCCAAAATTTCTTCGTTGATATCTTCTCCCTGCAAACCTTTGAGAATGTAATATTCGGCAGTCTTCTCAGGAGTTTGCACAACAAAAACAGGAGGTATGCCCCCTGAAATACAAAGTGCCGCACAAGAAAGGTGGGGCTTACTTTGCCCAGGCTTCATTGAACCGAAGTAACATTTAGGATCTACAATTTCTCCAGTCAAGGTTTTGTTTATCATGGTTGTAGGGAAAGCCTGATACTTAGTCTTTTCTACGAGCTTCTCATGTCTGAGAAGCGCACCTTCTTTTTCTGTAAGTTCCATCAGGGTGAAGCCATCCTGATAGATAAGCGTGCCGCGAATGATGACTTCAAAATCACTGATGTTTGAACCAATTTTCTTCTGCATCTTTTCTACAGAATTTCTTGCCCCAAACTTGCCAAAATCGATGAGCATGATGTTTTTTCCAACTGCGCCATTTTCATCAGCCAGTACACGAATATGGGGTACAGGTTCCATTCTGATCACTCCCGTCACCTCAGTAAGCTCCCCGAATTCGTAGGTGCCGTTGCTGATATGGTCGTGAGAAGTGGAAAGGAAATAAGAGATACCACCCATAATTGCGAAGAGTAATACCACAAAAGCCAATACGAACCTGACGATTCCTTTTGGTGCATTGGGCATATATCCGATATAGAAGTCGTTCTTCATATTAGCTTTCTATGGTTACGGGTTCTATGGTGGTTCCTTCTGGTTTAGGTGCAGGGTTCACAAATACACGTTCACCTTCCAGTTTTAATGCGTAAGTCGACACTTTCTCAGTGAAAGGTGGGGGTGAAGTACCATTATGCGGTTCATATTGATAGCCATGCCATGGACATGTCACACAACCATCGATTACCTTTCCTTCACCCAAAGGACCGTTTTGATGCTTGCAGATATTATTAATGGCAGAAAGCTTCCCATCATATTTAAAAATAGCAATGTTCTCACCATTAAGGGTCAATACCTTGGCACAGTCATCTTGAATGTCATCCAGGTCACAGGCATAATAATAGCCATCTGATTTTAGGTCAAGTCCTCTTCCTGAAAGGACCGAAGAGGCAAAGTGTAAACCAATAATAGTTAACATACCGAACATTAAGCCACCGTATAGAAATGGAGAAGACTCTAGCTGAACTACTCCCAGCATAACATGCATAATGATCAGGCCATAAGCGACATAAACCATCATATGAAGGGCTTTCCACACTTTTGGACTTAGGTTTTTAAGCCAAAAGTCATGACTAGTGGCAGCCATTAGGAAGAAAATAATTAGGGCTATAAAGCCTAAAACCTGAAATGGAAACCTAACCAGACTGTCATAACTCCCATTGGAGGTTAGAAGTGATAGTAGTGGGTTCTTATTCCCCAAAGAATGGAACTGAAGGATGCTGAAAACACCATGGACCAGTGCTACCAAAAACATAGTTACGCCCAAATGCCTGCGATTGTAAAGTAGTGGTAAGAATCGCTTGTTTAGTCTGGACAAGGGTCCAATACTTAGAATAATGTGAAGTAAGAGCAGGGCCAATGTTGCGGTTGCTCTAATAATCATCGTTTCAGCCGTTAGCTCTGGATTGAATGTCGCTGTAAACCCTACATAGAGACCAATATAAGCCGCGACAAAGATGAAGAGAATGATGTCATAGATCCTCTTCTGCCTATTCCACAATATGCCTGCGTAGTTAACACTCATTCTGTGGAAGTTTGGATAAGTTGATGATATAAGGTCTTGTCATGGAGTTTATCGACCAATAAGAGATAGGTTTGACCGCCAATTTGGGTGTCAATGTCGAAACTATATTCGCCCATGCTGTTAATTGCCCCAAGTAGAACGGCTTCTTTGTTTAGTTCTTGTGACCTTGAAATATAGGCCAGTGTGAAGGCTGATTTCAAAGGTGCCTTGATTTTGAGATCTAGTGTATTGGCTGTTTGACTTTGTTCAATGATGATAGGGTAATCTGCATTATCAATACCACAAATACCAATGTCCAGCGAACACGAATGTCTGGGTATGTCTGCAATTACATTTTTAGGTATCGCTTCAATAGCTTCCAGGCAAAGCAATGGCAGGGCAATGCCCAGAACCATCCACATGTACCGATGCCTTTTACGCAACTTTACGTTCATGATAGTTCTCCTTTCTTCACCTTTTTCAGTAGGACAGGCCATAAGGCCACGGTTCCCGGAAAAATCAGAATCTTCATAAACCTGGGCGCATCTTTAACACCATCATCTATTTTATGAACGCCTGTCTTTATAAAAGGAAAATAAAAGACAATACCGATCAGGACGTGTACGCCTAGAAGAATTAGCAAAATGGTTGCGAGGGTTTCTAACATATAGTTCTTCTTATGTTGCCAGGTTCTTTTCCATTTCTCTTTCGTGATAGACAGCCTGCTCAACGGCTTTGGCTACTATTTCGGCCAGTGATGTATCAAGCGCTGAAGGAATAACCATTTCTCTTGTAGGATTTTCAACTGAGCTGGCAATCGCATAGGCTGCAGCCAGTTTCATCTCCGTACTGATGGTGGCAGCTCGGGCTAATAGAGCTCCTTTGAATATTCCCGGGAATGCCAAAACATTGTTGATTTGATTGGGATAATCGCTTCGTCCTGTGCCGACAATGGAAGCGCCTGCTTCCAGGGCGTCTTCAGGCAATATCTCTGGCGTTGGGTTAGCCATAGCAAAGATCACAGGGTCTGGAGCCATATTCTTAATGTCTTCTTGACTTAAGATATCACCCTTGCTTACACCAACAAATACATCTGCATCCTTAATGACATCATGAATATCTCCTTTAACATCTTGGAAATTAGAATACTTGAGTAACTCAGTTTTGGCCTTATTGAGGTCATGACGAAAACGATGAATTGCACCTTTGCTATCACATACAATGAGTTGCTTGACTGGCTTACATAGATCAGAATCGATATTGAAGCATCTCAACAGTTTGGCAATGGCAATACCAGCAGCACCTGCACCATTGATCACAACTTTCATTTCATTCAACTCTTTGCCGAGCACTTTACATGCATTGACAAGGGCTGCTAGTGTCACAATAGCTGTACCATGCTGATCATCATGGAAAACGGGTATGCCTAAGTCTTGCAATTTCTCCTCTATCTCGAAACTTTCAGGCGCTTTTATATCCTCTAGATTGATACCACCAAAAGCTGGTGCAATCCGAGTGATTGTTTCAATGATGTGCCTTGTATTATTGCTGTCAATGCAGATAGGTACTGCGTTAATACCAGCAAATTTCTTGAATAGCATTGCTTTACCTTCCATAACGGGTAGTGAAGCAAGTGGACCAATATCTCCTAACCCTAAAACGGCAGTACCATTGGTGACTACCGCTATGGTATTGCCCTTCATGGTCATGTCATAGGCCTTTTCGGGGTCCTTCTCAATTTCGAGACAAGGCTGGGCTACCCCTGGCGAATAGACAAGGGATAAGGTGTCTGTATTATCTACTGCAATCTTATTCGTCATCTCGATCTTACCCTGCATTTCTTCATGCAGCTTGACCGATCTCTTATATACTTCTTCCATTATTTTTCTTCTTCCTAAGGATTTACACCCGCATAGGGGATGCCCGCCAATTTATGGATATCCCAATTGAATGTGCTCAGGTCGCTATGATTAAATTTCGTGAAATCATCATGGCCACATGATCGAGCTACAACTTTCATCAAATCAGTAGTAGCACTAAAGAAGTTATGTAGTTGTTTAGCAGAAGACTGAATAATTAGCCTTTCCCTTAAACTCTCTTTTTGCGTAGCTATACCTACTGGGCAGTTATTGGTATTACAAGCCCTCATACCCAAACAGCCTATGGCTTGAAGAGCCGAATTAGAAACAGCTATCGCATCAGCCCCCATCATCATGGCTTTGGCAAAGTCTTCGGCCACACGAAGTCCCCCAGTGATCACCAGTGAAACTCCCTCGGCATTCTTCTTATCCAAATGCTTTCTGGCTCTGGCCAATGCGGGAATGGTGGGTACATTGATATTATCTCTAAGAATAGTTGGTGCAGCACCTGTACCGCCACCACGGCCGTCAAGAATGATATAGTCTACTCCGACTTTCAAAGCGAAGTCAATATCCTCTTCCAGACGAGCGGCTGAGATTTTAAAACCAACAGGTATTCCACCAGTTACTTCTCTCACTTTTTCCGTAAAGTCTTTGAAGTCTTGAACACCATGGAAGTTTGGAAAGGTGGCTGGTGAGATGGCCGATTCCCCTTCATTCAAACCTCTTACTTCGGCAATTTCTTTTGATACCTTATGTCCAGGTAAATGTCCACCAGTACCAGTCTTGGCACCTTGACCACCTTTGAAATGGAAGGCCTGAACATTTTTGAGTTTGTCCCAGGTAAAACCGAACTGAGCAGATGCCAATTCATAGAGGTATCTGGCATTGTTTTCTTGTTCTTCGGGCAGCATGCCTCCCTCGCCAGAACAAATACCTGTTCCGGCCATTTCTGCGCCTTTGGAGAGCGCAATTTTGGCTTCTCTCGACAGTGCACCAAAAGACATATCAGAAACGAATATTGGGATGTCTAGTTCAAGAGGTTTTTTAGCATTGGGTCCAATAATCGTTTTTGTACCAACACTTTCATGGTCTAGTAGAGGTCTTCTGGAGAGCTGGGCAGGCAAAAACTGGATGTCTTCCCACTTTGGGAGTGTAGTTCTATCAACACCCATCGCTTCGGTAGGACCATGATGCCCCCAATTTTTGAGGCCGTTTTGGGCAAGTTCTTTAATATAGCGGGTGTAGGGTTCGGTAGCCTCAGGGTGTGTATCGGCATATACGCCTAAATACTCATCTCGATTAAATGGTGCTGGACTAGATACCTCAAAGTCAATTACCTCTTGTTCGTCTATAATTACCTCATCATTCTCGATGGTAGCCGTAAACTTGTTTAAGAATTCACTGTTATTGTACTCGCTTACACCAGTGTCGATACGATAGTCCCAGTTATGTAAACCACAAATCAGGTTATGGCCATCTACGTGTCCATCAGAAAGTAATGCGCCTCTATGAAGACAACGGCCATAAAGTACAGAGACTTCATCGCCATATCGAATGACCACGAGGTCTGTGGAAGAGACTAAGGCATGGGTGGGTTCCTTTTCGCCAAGAGATGAAAATTTGGCAACCGCTACAGGTTTTTGCATGTTAAAAAGTATTAGTTGTTTTAACTAAAGCTAAGTAATTCAATTCCAAAAAGAAAAGCTGTTAGCAATGCGACAGTGTCTCCCAATCTTTTGAATTAGGATGTGGTTAGACTGGTCTTGGCTTCAAGCTCCTTGTTTCTAATGAAATAGAGATAATCAGCCAAAAGAAAAGCCCCTATACCTGAGAAGATATGCCATAAGAAGTGGGTGCCAAAAGGGACGATCTCGGTAAATTCTTTATCTACTTGTCTGAAATATATAGCGAGCACAAAACAAATAGCTCCAATGACAATGTTGATCGTTTTCTTAAACTGATATTTTCTAAGGATCAGGAAGACAGGAATCAAGAATGCTGCTCCACTGATCATATAAGAAGTATTGATGCCGCCCTGACCTGGAATAAGGTCGATGACACCAAAGCGCATTAAGAATATCGGAGTAATTACGGCAAAGCTCATCCACCATTTAGGCAACACTCTCGACCAAAAATATATTGTAATCATTAATGTGAGGATCAGTGCGGGCATAAAGTCCATGAGTAGGAAGATCCTGGACGATCGTAATCCGTGAAAGAGTGTGCTACCAATTCCATTGAGAAACAGGAAGGGTATTGCCGCTAGCAGAAAGCCATATTGCTTTGGGTTCTTTCTGATTTTCCAGAGAAAGTAAATAGCCGGAGCAGCGATGGCCAAAGAAGAAAATGCATTCCACGGTTCAACAATTAAGTTGTCCGTGATATGAGTTTCGGCATACCAGGGGCCGCCATCCGTTATTTGATCTGGTCCTAAGAACATATGCTGCTATCTAACCGATAATTATGTAAAAGAGTTGTGTGGATTGACAATTATTCGTCAACTGTTTGACAAGGAGCATGGATCATACCAGAGGATGAAATGATTCCCTAAAAAATGTTAAACCTAAGCAATTAGTTATAATTATGTAATCACTTACTTATATTCGGAAAACAAGAACTCTGATATGAAAACACTTTCCACAATTCTGATCAGCATAATATGCTTGATCACACCAAAAGAAATTGTCATGCGTCATGACGTTGATGAAGCGAAGTACTTTGCCCTTGCCGATCAATACGCAGGCTCAGTCGTCAGACTTAATGCCGGATGTGGCACGTTTATAAGGTCTAATTGGATAATTACTGCTGCGCATGTTGCTGTGGTTCCCCAAATTGGAGATGATGTTACCGTAGATGGAGTGAAGTATGGCATTAAGCAGAAGATTGTTCATCCGGATTTCGATATGAGTAGGGGTATTGCCAATGATATCGCACTGCTTGAATTGGAAAAGCCGGTGCCGGGTGTTGAACTGGCCAAACTATATGAATCAGATGATGAGGTGGGCAAACGTATCATATTTGCGGGTACGGGCTGGGCAGGTACTGGTGATAAGGGCATGGCAGATGGAGCCATAAATAAGGACCGAAAAATGAGAGCCGCTGAGAATGTGGTTAATGGTGTAAGGCAAGATGGTTTTGTGCGGTTCACCTTTGATGAACCTGACTCCAAAGACGCTTTACCTCTTGAAGGCATCAGTGGACCGGGAGATAGTGGAGGGCCAGCCTTATGGTTTGACGGGGATCAGGCCTATATTTTAGGTGTCAGTTCTCATCAGGATGGTAAGGGTATGGGAAAGCCTGAGGGAAGATACGGTGTGGATGAATTTTATACCCGGGTCTCCGTCTTTGCTAACTGGATCAAAGAAGCTATAAAATAGAAAAGCCAGCAGGACGCTGGCTTCTCGGTACTTGTACTAAGTCCAATATTCAACTTTAGTTGACTAAAGCAGCATGTACAATACCATTGTTTCCTGTTAGCACATCGGTCTCGTAAATGAAGTACGGGTTGGCACTGGTCGAGCTATTCTCTAATACAAAGCCGAAACCAGAAATAGCGTTCTCTGAAGCGATCATACGCCAGCGAATTCCTTTTTCACTTTCAAAAGATAAGTCGGACTGAAAACGAGATGACGAATAGCTTTCTGTATCTCGAAAGATGTGGCCAAGAAGAAAGTCGCGGGTTTTGGCTGGCTGCCCGCTGTGGGTGAACTCATCAATTACATCGGCAACACTCGCTTGAAAATTGGGTGTACTCCATTCTACCGCCAGTAACTCAAATACCTCGTTGGATGGCGCAAAGACAGTGACTTTCATGTTGCCTGATTCATTGAGCATCTGAAGTACACCTGTTTCTCCCTGTGGGATTTCTCGGTCTGCAATTGTGATAAGGGCTGCAAATTCGCTAAAGGCAGCGGATTGCATAATGAGGGTTCCAATACTTTCCCGTGGATCATCTTTAGGTGAAGTGTCTTCGGTTTCACCGCAGCTCTGGAGTAGTATACAGGAAGAAATAATGAGCAATAGGCATACCTGCCTGATAGGTTGGTCAAGTTTCATAATTCAAAATGTTAGGTGAAAGGATCAATTTGACCCTATATAAAGCTATGAATTCTATTGGCTATCAGGTAATTGCGTTTTACAAAGCAGATGTTTAGATGGGAATAACAAAAATCAATCTGAGTGATACATTGGCTCGCTAAACTAGGGCTCTATCTAAAGTGTCAGGGGAGAAAACGAAGAGAGCTCATACCCATGAGCTCTCTTCTTTTCAAAAATTGAAGTTATCTGGATCTGGACCAAGTCTTCTGCCTTTATCAAGTGATTCAATCATATCCATCTCGCTTTCTGATAATTCAAAGTCGAAGATGTCTGCATTTTCTAGAATTCTATTTTCCTTAACCGATTTAGGAATGGTTATAACGCCTCTTTGCTTTAACCACCTCAGTGTTACCTGAGCAGGTGATTTTTGATGGCGTTGAGCAATTTCCTTTAATTCTGGGAGGAGCATCACTTCTCCCATCATAATTGGCCTCCAGGCTTCGAGCTTAATACCATAGCTTTCGGCAAAGGCTTGTAATTCTCTTTGTTGAAGATGCGGATGCACCTCAACCTGATTGATCATTGGTGTAATCTCCGCTGAAGACATCAAGTCTTCAAGGTGGCGTACTTGGAAGTTACTGACGCCAATGGCTCTGACTTTGCCTTGTTTGTATAATGTTTCAAGTGCTTTCCAGGTGTCTTTGTATTTTCCAGCTACAGGCCAATGAATAAGGTAGAGGTCTATATAATCTGTCTGTAGCAATTGAAGACTTTGCTCGAAAGCTGCAAGTGTTTTTTCATATCCCTGGTCACTATTCCATACTTTGGTAGTTAGGAAGATTTCGTCTCTCGGTATGCCACTGGCTTTGATAGCATTACCAACTCCTGATTCGTTTCGGTAGGCAGCTGCTGTGTCTATCAGTCTGTAGCCATTTTGCAATGCGGTCCGCACGGCAGATTCTACTTCTAAACCATCTTTGGCTTTGAGCACACCAAGCCCCACCATTGGCATAGTTACTCCATTACTTAATGTTGTCTCTTGAATGTTTTGTGTTAATGTTTCCATGATTATTTACTGTTTATGTTTTTTAGTTTTTGCAGACCTGGCAAAACCAGATATTGTAAAATGAATACCATGAGTCCGGATAGGACAAGTGTTCTCATATAAATGGGAAAAGGCGCCAGCCATTGACTAAGGCCATAAAAGAGCAATGTGATGATGAGGTAAACTATACCCCAAAGCGTCACTACATTTTTTAATTTATTCATCACTGTATTTCAATTTTTAGACTTTGTCTTTATTGACTATACAATGATACGGGCCTTAAAGGGCCTTTTCCTTATATGTTTTATTTCAAAAATTACACTTATTATAGATTTAGGTATTTGCCCTGTGAATCCTTCGAAACTGAAGAGGGGTGGACTGTGCGAGTCTCTTAAAGAACCTATTGAAGTAAGAGATGTTGGTGAAACCTAACCTGTGAGAAATTTCGGCCATCTGGAGGTCTGTATGCATCAGGTAGCTTTTTATTTCCAACATGGTTTGATGATGGATGTAATCAGAGGCTGTTTTCCCCGTAAGGTTTTTTACCACGGTATTGAGGTAGCTTGGATTTAAGTTGACTCTTTCCGCTATGAGCGATACTGAGGCTTGTTGATGCACTTCGGAATCTGCCAGTAATTGAAAATAGGCAGCAACCTCTTTTTTGAACTTATTGTAGATTGATAAGGCGTTGCTCCGCTGGCCCGCCCGATTACCAAATTGATCAGTGTAAGTCCTCCTGACTTGTATTAAATATTGTTGTAGCAGATGTCTGAGCATTTCTTTTTTATCTCGCTCACTTGAATTCATTTCGGCCAGCATCTTTTCAAGTGTCTGCTTTACATCGGTGGCAGTATTTTCTTCCATCCTCAGTATGGATTCCGCATCAAGGTGAAAATAAGGGTATGCCTCTTGAAACGTGGAATGGAGTGGATTAAGGCCGGCAAAATCGTCAGTAAAGCAGACTAAATAACCAGATATCTTTCTGTCAATGACCCAACTCTCCAACTTGCCAGGGTGGGAGAAATAAATGCTATCTACTGAATTGGAAAACTGCTCTTCGGGCAAGCTCCATACTACACCAGGGCTTGTCAGAAAGACCAACCTGTAGAAATTACAGCGGAATAGTGGCATCTCTACCCGCTTGGTATCTGGCTGATCTTCTATTCTCATGATAGAAAAATCATCGCCTTGGGGAGTACCAATCCTAAGCGTTTGATAGAAATCAGAGATGGTCTTTAACAGAGGGATATGCCCTTCTTTCGACATACTCCAAAATAATAGTTTATTGGCAAATTAGATAGTTCCAGGTGACTAAGAGTTTATTCCGGTTGATAGAAGGGGACAGCATTCGCCTTAATGTTTCCTTTGACAAACCAGGTCATTACATGGTTTTGCGGCCATCGCTGGAGTACCTTGTGATTGGACCTGTCATACCAAACTGCATCGAATTCTCCTTTTGTGGTAATCACCACCCTCCATTCTTGCGATAGCTTGGTAGAATCTGCATAGTCTGCAGAGAGCCTGTCCCAGTTAACAGTGGATAGTACTTGTGGGTCTATATGCGCGATTACCTCGGCTTCGTCCAAAATGGCAATCCAAATGGGGTCGCTGATATGTTCAATACGGTGTGTCTTTCCCTTGGAACCCCAGGCAATTCTAACCTCATTACCATTGCGGATGGCATTGATCAACTCCTTTTTGCTTCCAAGCACCGCATTCCCCTCCTTGTCATTTTTATAAACCGGAACCCAGTCACTTGTTTCCTGACAACCTGAACATAAAGTCAAACTAATAACAATCAGCAACGAATAAAGCCTTTTCATAATCTAGATTTCGGATTGAAAACAATCTTGAACCCTACTCCGGTAACTTCGACCTATGGGTATTTTGGTGCCAGGGATTTCTAGTGAATCATAGCGGATCGCATTAACACACTTTGTATTCACTATAAAGGACTTATGGGTGCGCAAGAAACCTTTGTCTCCCAATTGATCTTCCAGACTACTAAGAGAATGAAGTGTCACAAGTCTTTTGTCTTTGGTGTGCCAGCTTACATACTCTTTCATTCCTTGTACAAAGAGAATGTCTTCAATAGGTAGTCTATGAATAACTTTTCCCTCTTTAAGCATTAAGGTGTTTTCTCCTTCCTCCTCAGGCCTTTCGAGCGCTTCCCCTGTTGGCGTTTGATTGATTAAATGGTTGTTTTCTCTAATCAGGCCAAATATGGTACTGCCTAAGAGTGCAATGGAATATGGAGCCGATCCGGAAAGCACCGTCCAGAAGGAAGTGACCCATTTGAATTTATAGGGTGTGAGGGCCTTAATGTTGGGAAAAGCCATTGAAAGCGTGGCATCAATTAATGTATAAGCAATGGAGTAAATGAGGTATACCAAGCTTATGGAGATAAGAGAGTAAAGTAGGTAACGCTTGGTTGTGATCAATCGAAACAAGAGATGCCAGTTGACATAAACGATGATGATCTGTAGTCCAACAATGACTATGTTTTTAACCAGATAAAATCCCAAATGACTCCCTCCACTGAAGAGGAGTGATTGAACAAACCAAAAGACTAGCCAGAAGCCGAGGTGTTGATATATCTTTTTATGTCTAAAGTTCATAGCAAATGCGAGATACCTAAAATACGATTTTGGCGGGTACTGGGCTGATGTCGTTTGTAGAAGTTAACCGGTTGTTTGTTGAATTAATTTCTTTTCGCCTTTCTGAGAGGGCAGATTTCCTGAAAAAAAGAACATGAAACTCAGAAACTTATTAATCACAGGCCTATTCGTTTTTGCTGCAAACGGCTTTTTAATAGCCCAAGAAAATGGCTTGTACAAGATTGTTTACGAAGCAGACAGAGAAGGAAATAGAATCAGTGGAAGCCTGGAAGAGCTTAATGACTATGTGAGAAATGGAAACCCAATAAGAGTGGGCTGGGAACTGGGCAAACGAGACTCAACGGGTAGAGCACGTCTTGAACACTGGACGGATGCCGGATTCATTACTATTCTTAAAGGTCATGTATTTGCCCAGATTACCTCTATCTATGGGCAGGGCACTTCGCATCCATCCATAGAGGTACCTTTCGTGCAGATGATGAATGGAGAGCCGGATGGCTGGGTGGCTATTATTGGAACCACCGGAGAAATGAGGCAGAAGTTCAAAGAGGATCAGACCATGATTGACGCGTTCAAGGAGATGGGTTTGAATGATGAGCAAATTGCAGAACAGCTTAAAGCCCAGGAAAAATCAAAGGTGAAGACAATGTGGGCTGTAATGGTTAAAGAATAAGTTGAGATATGAGACAGCTATTAAAATTATTATTACTACTTCTATCCATGCCTTTGTTAGGGCAGGAGGTGTACAATGAAGCCTTAGCCAAGGAGTTGGAGGCCATGCTCGAGCAAGATTCTAAGCATAGACGCGAAGTAATTGCTTTGATTGACGAATTAGGAAATGACGATCCAAAAGTCAGGGCCAAATGGGATGAAATCAACGAAATTGACTCTTTACATACCATAAGAGTAAACGAGATACTGGATGAGCATGGCTGGCTGGGAGCGGATGTAGTGGGCTCAAAAGGCAATGTGGCACTTTTTCTCATTATTCAACATGCAAAACTCGATGTCCAGGTCAGGCGATTGCCAATGATTAGGCAAGCAGTGAAGGATGGAAAGGCGCGTTCAGAGAATCTTGCCATGTTGGAAGACCGGGTAGCTACGAAAACAGGAAAGAAACAGATCTATGGGAGTCAACTCAGGAATGATAAGGAAACAGGTGAGTTGTATATGCTACCCATGATAGAACCAGAAAAAGTCAATGAAAGAAGGGCCTCAGTAGGCCTGGGAACCATTGAAGAATACATCGCATACTGGAATCTGAAATGGGATGTGGAAGCGCACAAGAAACGTGTAGCTGCTTGGGAAGCTTCGAAAGAGAATTAACCAAAACAGCCCTCCAGTCTGTATAAGAGGGCTGTTTCTTAAGCTTTTACCAGAAGTTAGATGCTAATTATCATCAATCTTAATTCACTCCAAACTACCAACTAGCTGGCATGCAAGAATAAGCTTATGTCATGTAAATCAGACTGTTGATAAGAATTGTTTGAATGGTCGAATACTTTTTTTGACTTTATCATTCAGGACTCGAAAAGCATTATTTGAGCTTCTGAAGCGTCAGCAAAGTCTCCTCTGACGCATTAATTAACCTTTGGATTCTGGTATTATAACTAAAAAGGAAAAGTTGTTGAATGGATAGAATATTGTTAAGCCCTTCAGTACCATACAGGCGGCTGAGTTTTTCTACATCATCATTATACTGAAACATGGTGTTGATCAATCCGGTACCTGCTCCTGCTTCAAGTAAGTAAGGAACCGTTTGATTATTAAACAGCTCATTTAAGTAGTTAAGTTGAAAAGCAACATCTGTATGAGCTGCCTTCAAGGCTTTTAAAGAAGCGCTGAGGTCAGCTCCATTTTTAATTATCCGATTAGGACCAAGTTCCTGATCCAGAGTTGGGTACTCCAATATTTTCCAACTATAGTTGATCGTATAGCTAATGAATTGTGCCTTGTCATATTCTGTTAGATGTTTTAATTCCCCTTGAAGATATAGTGTAAGGCTGTCGAGTATCTGCGAATTATTACGAAAGCCTTCTTCGACAGTTCCACTGTTTTTTTCGATTTCTTCTGAAAGTATCTGTATGGTTAAATCTTCCTTTTTATTTTCTTTAAGCTGTTCACTCCAGTTATTAAGGCTAAGAGCAATCAGAATACCAATAACCACAAGTATAATTTCTCCCAAGGCATATTTCAGGTAGGTACCTCCTTTCATTTCTTTGCGTCTAAGTTTTCTAAGAAAGTTGAGCATCTGACTATTTTTTCAATGCTGTAATCAAATCCTGGTTATACTCAATAAACCTTTGAATCCTCTCTAAGCACGCCTGCATGTATTGAAATTCAATCACAATAGATTGATAGAAGCTCTTATCATTAAGGAGACGTCTGGGTGAGGATCGGTATGAAATTCTCCATTTGTTATTTTCACCTCTAATAAAGATGCGATCTAGCAACTCGTTTTTAACGGCTGTTTCTTCTGCTTCAGACCTAATTGGATCTAATTCTTCCTGAATATTTTCCACAAATCTTAAGCTTCTAGGTGCATAGCGGTTGTAGTATTCGTTGATGTCATTGAATAAAGCCTTATCCGACATTTTGTTGATGCCTAAAGAAAGCAAGGCTTCGTATGGGCTTGAATCATAGGTCAATGAGATGGATTGTCGAGCAAGATCAATTAAGGAGCCAAAATTCCTACCGGTCGGTATTTCTCCTTTTTCTCTATAGCCAATCAGCAATTGAATGGCACTGTCTTTTCTCTGAAGTCTTTTTTCCAGCATTTTAAACATTTGTAGATCATTCTCAAGAGATATAAGCATTTCATCAAGTATCTGATCTTCTATCACTCTGTCTTTTCTTTTCTCATTCCAGTTGTTAATGCTCAGGGCAATCAAAATCCCGACAACCACTAGCAAAATCTCTCCAATGGCATACTTGAAGTATTTCGAGTTCATGTTATTGCGTCTAAATTTTCTAAGGAAGTTGAGCATGGACTAATGGTCTTTTATAATTACCTCTGAGGTAGGTTGTAGAATGTCTTCAAAGTTCTTTATCCATTTACCATCCACGAGGCGTTGACCAAATTCATTGAATTCTCCGTTTTCGGTTTTTTGAAAGGTAAGGCGATAATTACCGTTGATCTCGCAAATGAATTGGTCATCCTTCAATTGGCATTGAAAGGGACGAGCACCACTTCTTCGATAAGCATTGTAATAGTAATAACCATCCTCTTTATTGTAGTACATGATCGTGTGAAGAGCTAGAATGGTACTGTCATTTCTGGTGGATCGATGGCGTAGTACAAGTAGCTCACCGTCTAAGTCATATCGAACTTTACTCAGTACTTGATAAGGCTCGTTTTCTGCTTTGGGATAGCTGGTGCCTTCACCTTTCCAATCTCCAATAAGAAAGGAGAGTTTGGCCATGGCCTTTTGCTCTTCAGTTTGAGCATTAATTCTTAAAGTCTGAAAAGAAAACAGACCAATAAGTATGATTCTAAAAGTGGTGGTACTGAGTTTCATTGATTAAACTTTAATTAAGTTGGGCATCCCAGGCATTGTCCCATTCACCCAGTCCTTTTAGGTAGTCAATCACCACGGCCCTCTTTTTGTGGACATCTTCCCTAATTCGTCTCTTAAATGCTTCGTACTTAGGGTTGCCATCATGGATTCTGTAAACAACTGCCCTATTTAACCCATCCCAAGCATGTGAGTATGCCTTGCGCTCAAAATACAATTCTTCCAATGTTTTGATCATGCCATCTAGGTCTCCAGTAAGCGATTGATAAAGGGCACGACTGAACATCCGTTCTGAAGATAGTTTGGGCGTTTGAGTCAGGAGTTCATCCAATATGTTTTTAGAGCTCTGTGTTCTAAGGTCCGAAATGGAATCAGAATGTGCATAAAATTCAGCCAGTTTATCAACATACATGAGACTTGAATCCTTTTTGCCTTCCTCTTTCAATATAATCGAGTAACCTAAAAAAGCAGCCTGAACATCACTTTGAATCTGTTCATCTAAAATTTGAACTAAGTCGAAATTAAGATCAAGTACCTCAGGAAAACCCTTAAGAATGTACGATTTGGCCAGGTCATAATCTCCTCTCTTCAGTGCAACCTCTGATCGTACCCTTGCAAATGGTTTTTCTAATCCTCCACCTGCGCCCTGGAACCTTTGTTCCATCATATTGGCAAAATTCAAAATGAATTCATAATCCTCGAAGAAGGTTCTAGTATCATACAACTCCATCATCATTCCGAAATTCTCAGGATAAAGGAGCTGATATTGATTCATGTACTTTTCTATCATGGGAGTCAAATCAAGAAATCTACTGAGCTCTACCAGGGTTTCTAGAAGTCGTGGGTCATTAGGGAATTCCTTAAGGGCTTCATGGGCCAACTTGAACGATTCGTCTGTTCTACCGTAAGGCTCCAGCCTTATGAGGTCTATCAACTGCGCTCGCATAGGTGCAAAATCAGGATGGTCCTTGATCGCCTTTTCTAAAAGCTCAACCGCTTCTTTTTTGTTGCCTGCATTGGAATAAAGCCCCGCCACATTATGGGTGATGGCTGCGTTCAATGGGTCTAATTCCCATGCCAGTAGTAATACTGAATCTGCCTCAATATCCCTGTTTTGGTTTCTTAAATTGATCTGTAGGTCATTAAAAGCCAGTGCATTGTTAGGTGCCAGACTAATGGTTTTTAGAATATCCTCTTCAGCCCTAACCATTCTTTCGGGCCCATCGGAAAACCTTGCCTCAATTAACCAGGATCTTGCTCTGAATGCCATGGGTTCATTAGGATCTAGCTCAAAGGCTTTGTTTACATGGTACTCCATTATAGCAATCTTTTCTTCATGAGCGAAACTTGCTCGTTGGCTTAAGCGATCATAGGCAATGGCCAGGGTAGCATGAGCCTTAGCAAAAGTTGAGTCTAGCTCAATCGCTTTTTTGAGGAGTTCTATTTCTAATCGAATATCATCTCCAGTCAGCCCCAAGGTTTGCCTGGTTTGAATATAAAGCTCATAGGCTAGTGGGTTATCAGTAGGTCTTTTGTTGAGCAGTGCTTCTTCAGCAGGGAGTAAGTCTACATTGAGTTTTTCGGTAACCGCCTTGATAATGGTGGATTGGATATCGAAGAGATTTTCAACAGTCCGTTCAATTTTGTCTGACCATAACACGGATCCTTCTTCAGCATCCAGAAGTTCTGCTTCCACTAGAATTGCAGTGCCTCGTATACTCACCCGACCTGTCAATAAATTCCTAACACCTAACTCTTTGGCTATATCGGCATTGCTATTAGAAACCTTTGTAAATCGAAATGAGGAGGTTTGAGCAACTACTTTAAGCCCTTCAATTCGTCCCATTTCACTGATTACTTCTGCCGAAAGACCTTCAGCCAGTGAGACGTCCTTATCATCAGTGCTTTGGCTAGCAAATGGAAGGACAGCAATTGAAGGCTTTTTTGCATCAAACAGGTCACTCGCAAAGAAGATACGCTCAACCAATAGGAGTATGACAACCAAAGAGAGAGAGGATATAATGATTCTATTAAGCTTTTTGCCGGTAACGGAAGTGATAGATTCCTCTCTGTCTACATCTTCCGTCTTTTGAAGACCTTTGTTGGTCCATTCGTAGATCCAGGCTATGATAAGTGCCAATGGAAACCCGATGATCAGTGCCCAGATGACCACCGTATCGACACCCTCCGGAATACCAAGGGGTTTTTCAATGGCCACGAGTACTTGAATAATCAGCCAGGCCGTCACACCATAAGCAGTGGCTACTTTAAAGACATTGCGTCTTTTGAGTTCTTGAAAGAACTTATTCAGGTTCATAGTGTTGTGGTCGAGTTGGTGATCAAAATATAACTAATTCAGTCTAATTGGTTTATCGACTTTTGAGGTCTTCATCAATCCTATCAATGATTTCGTTATTTGGCCTTCTTTTAATAGTGCTTGTCTTACAGTTTTGAGAAACCTGAACATTGTCCACAAATATCACTTGTCTAACTCCTGATTAAGTAATGCTATAAGGTCGGAGTTAATTTCTATCAGTTCCGCGTACCGCTCTTGCGTTTGCTCAATAATCACAGTACTTGATTTAAAGAAGTTGAATAAACTCATGCTAACATCGGTAAAGTCGGTCCTTAAAAAAGCTTTCCACTCAGCATCTACACGTTGAAGAGGTACCTTTGCATGCATGCTTTTGGAGATGGACAATAAGAAGTCATTATTACCCACTTCATACCTTCTGTATTTGGTGTGAAGGTTGGCCAACTTTACCAATTCGGACCTTATATTTTGATTTAAGATTTTAATATTTCCCGAAGCAACCAGGTCGTCATAGGTGTCTGTATTTGGAAAAAACTCGAAAAGGCCGGCCTGATAGTAAAGATTCATCAGTTCCTCCGACTTCTTATCTGCCGATAGATTAGTTTTCAAAACACTATCGGCCTTGCTTCTGGTCTTTAACTCTCTTAAAGCAATTTTACCCAGTCTGGCCAGTTCGTTATTGTCTCTTTCCAGGTCTTGCAATAGATTTTGATAGTAGATTTTACGGTCAGTCTTTTGCTTTCGGTCCTCATTCCAATTTTGAAAACCAATGGCCAGACTTATGCCGATAAAGATGAATAAGACCTCCCCCAGGGCATACTTCCAATTGAGCTTAAAGTTGTTTTTGCGAATCATGTGTTGGTAGAGATACCCAAAATACGATTTTTTTAAGATTGTCTTTGAATATGGCCTATCAAGGCCCTACGACCATTTGACTTATCAAAAGGGACATCTATTCCAAGCGAGGTGCTAGATGATTAGTAATGATTACCGATGATAAAAAAAGATAAGCCTTTAACTTCATCCACCTTAAATTAGAGCAACCGAAACTATATACTTATGAAAACCTCTATCCTTACGATGATTTGTCTGTTACTCTCAGTAACGGCTTTTGGACAAAAGAAAATCCTTGATCATCCTGATTTTGATATATGGAATACCATAGAAAATCAACGCATTTCCCGGAATGGGGAATTCATCATGTTTTCATTGGAAAGAGGAGAGGAGGATAACCATTTGAAAATCAAAGATGCTCAAGGAAATGCGATTTTTGAGCATGAGCGAGGGTATAATGGGCAGTTTACTTTTGATAGTGACTTTGCCGTATTCACCATCAAGCCCTGGCAGTCAGAGGTCCGAGAATTGAAAAGGCAGAAGACCAAAAAGGACGATATGCCCAAGGACAGCCTGGCTATTCTAAATCTTCAAACGAAAACACTAGTTAAAATTCCTATGGTCAGAGCTTACAGCATGCCCCAGATGTGGGGAGGTTTTCTGGTATATCAGTTGGATGCCAATGCGGTGGCAAGTGACAAGGGAAAGAAGCCGAGCGGCAAGAATGGTTTTCATACCATTGTTAGAAACTTGAATAGTGGTCAGCAAGATACACTGAAATATGTCAAGAAATATGCCTTTGCCAAGGAGGGGCAGGCCCTGAGCTATGTGTCTGATCCTCTGAATTTGAAGACACCAGGTGTATACATCGATGAACTCAAAGGAGACGGACCAAAAGAGATATTCTCGGCAAGGAAAGCGGAGTATCCACAAATGAGTATTAGTGCATCAGGAGAGCATGTATCTTTTGTGGCTGATTTGGATACTACCAAAGCTTTGGTAAGACCCAATGCCCTGTATTCATGGTCTAAAGGTATGGATATGGCCGAAAAGCTCGTAACCGCTGAGAGTGCTCCTGATGGTTATCGCGTGTCAGCCGATCGTGGAATCAGCTATGCCGAAGATGAGTCAAAGCTCTATTTTGGCTTGGCAACACCACCCATATTACAGGATACTTCATTGCTCGATGAAGAAATTGTGAATGTGGAGGTCTGGACGTATGATGAACCAAGGCTTTATACTGTTCAGGAATTACAGGTCCAGAATGATCGAAGAAAGTCTTATATGGCAGCTATTCATTTGAACAGGGGTAATCAACTGGTGCAGTTGGCTACTACCGATTTGCCGAATGTGTTATTAGGCAATGAAGGAAATGCCAAACTCGCTTTGACAAGTACGTCAGCACCGTATGAATTACAAAGACAATGGGAGGGTGGATCTTACAGTGACTACAGTCTTGTTGACGTTGAATCAGGAGCCGTTAAGTCAGCCTTTAAAAAGATAAGAGGCCAGGTGCGCTTGAGTCCTGCAGGAAACTATGCTTATGGCTACAGTGCTGCGGATAGTGCCTGGTTTGCCTATAATGTCAATACAGAGAACTACCGATTGCTTACTAAGGGAGAAGTCTTTTATAATGAGTTGAATGATTCACCGAACTTCCCTAATGCCTATGGATCGGCAGGATGGACTGAAGATGATAACAGCATCTTGATCTATGATCGCTATGATATTTGGGAGTTTAATCCTGAAACTGGTGAGAGTGAAAGAATCACAAAGGGTCGAGAAGAGGGTGTGACCTATCGCTATGTCGGTCTGGACAATGAAGGCAGATTTATTGACAAGAAAGAGAAATGGCTATTAACCACTTTCAACAATGCAAACAAGCACAGTGGATATTATGAGTTGAACCCAAGGAATGGTAGAGGAAAACAACTTTTAGAAGGCCCCTTCAGATATGGTAGGCCTGTAAAGGCGCAAGATACTGATCATGTAATGTTTACTAAGGAGTCATTTGTAGCGTTTCCTAACCTTCATGTGTCCGATCTCTCTTTTAAGGAAATCACTCAAGTTTCGGATGCTAATCCACAGCAATCAGAATATAACTGGGGGACCTCAGAATTGGTCCATTGGACCTCATTGGACGGTAAGCCATTGACGGGAATGTTGATCAAACCTGAAAACTTCGATCCAAATAAGAAGTATCCCATGATTGTAAACTTCTATGAAAAGAGTTCGGATGGTGTATTCGGACATAGGCCTCCAGCAGCAGGACGTTCTACCATCAGCTACAGTTGGTATACGAGTAGAGGTTATGTCATTTTTAATCCTGATGTGCACTACCGTATTGGCTACCCAGGCGAGAGTGCTTTAAACAGTGTAGTGCCAGGAGTGACTTCCTTGATTGAGAAAGGCTTTATTGACAAAGACAATATTGGTGTACAAGGTCACAGTTGGGGTGGATACCAAATCGCTTATCTGGTGACGAAGACTGACATCTTTAAGGCAGCAGAGTCTGGCGCTCCGGTGCCCAACATGATCAGTGCCTATGGGGGAATTCGTTGGTGGACGGGATTAAGTCGTCAGTTTCAATATGAACATACCCAAAGTAGAATTGGTGGGACACCTTGGGAGTATCCTGCCCGATACATCGAGAATTCTCCAATTTTTAATATTGATAAGATCAACACCCCACTATTAATCATGCATAATGATGGGGATGGTCATGTGCCTTGGTATCAAGGTATCGAGTTCTTTGTCTCATTGAGAAGACTGAGCAAGCCCTCCTGGTTCTTGAATTATAATGGAGAGCCTCACTGGCCATTGAAACGTCAGAATAGAAAGGATTTTAATGTGCGAATGGCTCAATTCTTTGATTATTATCTCAAAGGAGCGCCAAAACCCGTTTGGATGGAAAGAGGAGTTCCAGCACTGGAAAAAGGCATTAATCAAGGCTTGGAACTTACAAATCACAGGTAGTTTTTTTGAAAGCCAAACCTACTTCTTTATAACCATGCAAATAGAATCTAAACTGCCTGATGTTGGTGTCACCATCTTCACCAAAATGTCGAAAATGGCCAATGAATATGGTGCGATCAACCTGGCACAGGGCTTTCCCGATTTTCCGGTCTCTCCTGAATTGATTGATCGTGTCCATCATTATATGCAAGAGGGTATGAATCAGTATGCACCTATGCCGGGTGTACCTGTACTGAGAGAGGCCATCGCTACTAAAACCGAGCATTGCTATGGCTGGAAACCCAATGTAGATTCGAATATTACTGTTACCTGCGGTGCCATTGAGGCCATTAACAGTGCGGTCACCGCCCTTATCCATGGTGGAGATGAAGTGATTATCATGGACCCTGCTTATGATGCTTATGAGCCCATCGTCAATCTCCAGGGAGCAAAGGCCATTGGTGTTCCTCTGAAACAACCTGACTACAGTATTGATTGGGAGGCAGTGAGAGCGCAGATCACAGATAAGACCAAAATGATCATGATCAATACGCCTCATAATCCGAGTGGGGCTACCATCTCTGCAGATGACCTCAAGGCTTTAGAAGATATTACTTCAGGGACAGAAATCATGGTTTTGTCTGATGAAGTGTATGAGCATATTGTTTTTGATGGCGAGGCGCATCAATCGGTACTTAGATCGGAGGCATTAAGAGCTCGAAGTATTGTCACTTCTTCCTTTGGAAAGACATTTCACGCTACAGGCTGGCGCATGGGCTACCTTATAGCACCGGCCTCATTAATGACTGAAATCAGAAAAGTTCACCAGTACAATACATTTACCATTCATACGGCTACTCAATATGCAATTGCTGATTATTTGAATAATCCTTCGCACTATGAATCGGTTGCTCCTATGTATCAGAAGAAGAGAGATTTCTTTCTGAAAGTGATGGAAAGTTCTCGTTTTAAGCCAGTACCCTCGCAGGGCACCTACTTTCAATTGATGAACTATAGTGCCATAAGTGATCAGGATGATGTGGCATTTTCAGAATGGATGACAAAGGAGGTTGGGGTGGCTACTATTCCCATGTCTGTTTTCTATCAGGATAAGCAAGATAATAAGGTGCTTCGTTTTTGCTTCGCCAAGAATGAGGAGACCTTGGCTCAGGCGGCTGAAAAGCTGTGCAAACTCTAAAATAAACCGTCATTCCGAGGGAGTGTAACGACCGAAGGAATCTAATAATTGGGGGATTCTTTCGACTTCGTACCTCAGTCTCAGAATGACGTGTTAACTTTATTACTTAATGCAAGACCTTAACCTCGCTCTTATTCAATCAGATATTCATTGGCATCAAATTGATGCGAATCTCGCCATGTTTGAGGAGAAGATTTGGCAGATCAATGAGCCTACCGATATCATTGTCTTGCCAGAGATGTTCCAAACAGGTTTTACGATGGAGCATGAAGGGCTGAGTGAACCCATGAACCTCACCACCTTCAAGTGGATGAAGCAAATGGCAGCTCAGAAAAATGCTGTTGTTACCGGATCATATATTGTTAAAGAAGGAGGAAAAACTTTCAATCGCTTGATTTGGATGCAGCCTGACGGCCAATACAGGACCTATGATAAACGTCATTTATTCAGAATGGCCGATGAGCACAATCACTATGCAGAGGGTGCTAGTCGATTGACTGTAGAATGCAAAGGTTGGAAAATATGTCCTTTAATTTGTTATGATTTAAGGTTCCCTGTTTGGTCCCGCAATGTTGATCTGGACTACGATCTACTGCTTTATGTGGCCAATTGGCCTGCTGTAAGAGTCAATGCCTGGGACACCCTCTTAAAAGCTCGTGCCATGGAAAACGTGTCGTACTCCGTTGGATTAAATCGCGTAGGAAAAGACGGCAAGGGTATCGAGTATAATGGTCATACAGGAGCCTATTCACCAAAAGGAGAAACGCTCGCCTTTTCTGAAAAGGAAGGGATTATCCATGTGACTTTAAATAAGGAGAGTCTGGATAGTTTCCGGAAGAAATTCCCTGCCCACCTGGATGCTGATCAATTTAGGATTGAGTAGATAGGAAATCAGAGATCAATTGGATACCTGACTCCTTAGAGATCACCTCATGTTGTACGATACCACTCAGCCTCAGCATTTTATCAATATTATGATGTTGGCCTTCCCTTATGCATATCAAGGGGTGCTTATTTCGTCTTAGTGTTTCGAATATCATACCTATGTTTCCAATCGGCTCATCTTCAATGAGGTCTAAATGTAGGATTAGATTTTCTCCTTTTGGAATGACTTCGGTTGCCTTTGTCACCACAAAGGGTTCAGAGTGAGAATCCAGATCAATAGAAGTAAATGCTGGACTAAGATGCTGAAGTGATTCGGTTAATTCAGATCCAAACCTTACATCCTGCAGCGGCTTGACTTGTAAGTAGATGTACAGCATCATCGATAGACCAGTATTTTGCGGGTAGCGGATTCGTTCTGATTGTTGACAATCCTGAGAATGTATAGGCCGACTGGCAGCCTACCGAGATTCAAAGTTTTACTCACACCACTCTGGATATTGATATTGAAATGTTTCTTACGACCTGTGATGTCGTATATCTCAGCGAAACCATCGGTATTCGTTAGTATGGTCATCCGGTCGTCTGTTGGGTTTGGTGAAAGTGAGATTTGGATTTCACTACCTGTACCGCTACCACCACTGCTTATGTTTTCAAGCAAAAAGAGTCCTCCTTTTCCGCTTCCAATAACCAAAGCAGGCCTACCCGTATTGAATATATCAGCACTTGTAATACTGTTTTGTCTTCCAAAACGGGTTGCAAAGGGAAGGTTATTGATGCTGAGTACTTCTGTTTGAGGATCGCTTCCCGTAAAGTTCTGGTTAATAGGCCCTTCATAGATATTCATCAAGCCTGAAGCACTGAGGGTGATAAGCTCATCATCTCCATCCCCGTTTAAGTCAACCACATGTGGCCATAGGTTGAGGGCCTGGAAGTCATTTGAGATACCTCCAAAATTTGTGATTTCAGGGGCAAAGTTGAAGTTGCCTTCATTGATGAAGAGGGATAGACTCCCTAGCTGTTTGCCGAGGAATAAGTCGAGATCACCATCATTGTCAATGTCATAGAAGAAAGGGTTGTCATCGAAGTTGGTAGCAATGGGCAGCTCAACAGCTGGTGTCAAATTACCACCATCCATTTCCTGAAGGTAGATTCGTGTTTCATTGTTGCTGAGGATTACTTGGTAGAAGAGGTCATTGTCTCCGTCATTATCAGCATCTGCAAACTGAGGCTTGATATTCTGATAGTTGAGGCTTTCTAAGTTTTGATAGTCATTGTTGGTCAGGTTAAAGGAGGGTGTGAAACGATTGCCTGTATTGTCTACAAAAGAAAGTGTACCGGCAACATCAAGACCATTAAGAAAGCCCTTGTTACCAATGACCAAATCGATATCGCCATCTCCATCAATATCGTTGAGAGCCGGAAAGGCATTTTCTCCCAGATCGATCATTTCGCTTTGCAAGAAGGGTGAAGAGGGCTGATCAAAGGTTGGTGTAGTTAAGCTGCCCGTATTGGTGTAAACCTTGATATGATCTCGAAGGTCGATTTGATTACCAATGTTCTCATCGGCATTGGTAGAAATAATCAAGTCCATTAACCCATCAAAGTTGATATCTTCCAGAAAGGCACCTGGAAAAATCTTGAAACCTGCAGGGTTATCGATGGGAAAACTTGACAATGACGTCATTTGGGCATTGAGGTTATCACCAGTATTCTCTAGGAAGTAAAGAGATTCACAAAATTCATCTGAGCTAATCAGGTCTATGTCTCCATCATTATCCGCATCGAAAGGCAGGAGTGTCTTTCCTCCAGCATGAAGAATTGCTTCCCCACCACCGACACCAGACCGTGCAGAGGGCGTAGGGCATGGTGTTCCTCCAAACGAAAAGCTATCGCAGTCACATTCCGTAAAACCACCCCATTGCCTTTCTACCCGAACAAATTCAAGTGAACCACAGGTACCGGTATTTTGGAAATAGTCGACAGTAGTGGAGGTTCCAAATCGATAAGTCAAAATATCCAAAGCACCATCGCCATTGATGTCTGCTATGCCAGGCAGGTCATTAGGGCTTACCTGAATATTTGTTCCTGCATCAAATCTCAAGAAGGGTTGAGCGACTTCCCAAGCTAAGTTTCCGCCTGAACTGATATTGCGATAAACTTTTATCCCCAGGGCTGTGCTGGTAAAAAGATCTTTCTGGCCATCGCAGTCATAGTCCTTCAGGATAAGCCAATGTATCACATCATCAGGGAATAGATA
>JGI12316J15309_10012299_pt1 | contig 36251 bp, 31 predicted proteins | sample MarCyaLeptolynsp_FD_15309 | JGI IMG/M metagenome (IMG submission 15309) | reverse complement strand
CCGTCTTTGTTGCCCGCTTTGCCTTTTTCACCGACGCCGTGGGCGCCGCCGGCGCCGCTGCCGTGCTCGGCGGTCGCGCCGCCCGGGTGGCCGTCCTTGTTGCCCGCTTTGCCTTTTTCGCCGTGCCCGTACGCCCCGCCCTGGCCGCTGCCGTGCTCGGCCGTTTTGCCTCCGGCGTACACGGTGCCGGCCTCAGCGGCTGGCTCGGGTGCCTTTTCCGGCGCCTTCTCGGGCTCGGGTTCGGCCGCCGGTGCCGCGGCGGCGGGCTCAGCGCCCTCGGCGCCCTCGCCCTTGGCCTCTTCTTTTTTCGAACAGCCAGTTGCCAGAGCGACCGCAAGCCCCAGCGCAATCGTCCACCCCATGATTCGCATGGGCCGACAGTAGCACAGGGACGTTCGCGAAAAACGCCGGCCGAGGAGCCTAAAGCGGCTCCTGCTGGAGCACCTCGTCGAACAGCACCTCGCCGGTCAGCGGGTCCTCGAACGTCACCCGCACGGTGTCGGCATCTGGATCGAACGAGAGAATCGTGGCCGCGTTTTGCCGTCCGTGGGCAAAGACGAACTGCTCGCACGGAAAGATGACGTCGCGGTTGGCAAAGCCCTCCTCCCACAAAGTGCCGAGGGGATTGACCGCCGACCCGCCGGGCCCGACCGTGATTTCCCACATCTTGCTGTAGGGATGCCCTTCGGGCTCCAGACGCCCGATGAAACCGACGTGAATGTCGCCGGCCAGGAACCACACGTTGCCGATCTCGTTGTCGACGATGAAATCGAGCAGCTCTTCGCGCTGGGCCGCATAGCCCTCCCAGCGGTCCTCGGCCGCGGCATCCCAGGGGTCGCTCAGGTTGGCGATATTGACCGAGCTGAGCACCACCTTGAAGTGCGCCGGCGAGCTGTCGAGTCCCTCCTTGAGCCAGTCGAGCTGCTCCTGGCTGACGAACACCGGAGCGTCCGACGTGCGCGTGGACGGCAACCGCTCGGACCGCAGGTCGAGCAAGAACACCTCTGCCGTCTGGCCCCATCGATACGAGCTCCACAGCCGCCCGGCGGCGCCCGACGGCTCCTGGGGAATGTTCTCGTAAAAGGCCGTAATGGCGTCGAACGCTCGCTGCTCGGGAAAACTTTCGGGATCCCAGTTGTTGTCGACCTCGTGGTCGTCCCAGGTGACGTACATCCCCGCGCTGCTCAGGACGTCGCGGTAGCCCTGCTCGGTCTGCGTTCGCTGCCACTCGCCGCGGTACTCGGCGAGGGTGACCATGTTGTCGTTGTACGAGTAGTCGCCCAGGTGAACGAGCACGTCGACCTCGGACTCGGCCGTGAGCGACAGCGCCGGAAAGGGCACGACCTGCTGGCGCGCGTTCTCATCGTCGCTGCCGGTGCACGTCAGCCCCGCCATGGACAGCGACAGCCGCATATCGTCGGCAAAGGCCGTTCGCACCCGACCGATGGCGCTGCGGCCGACGAACTCGCCCTCGGCCTGTCCCGGTGCGAAGAACGCGTAGCGGTAGACGGTGGCCGGGGCGAGACCGTCCACCAGTTCCTCGACGTACCGCCCGGGCGCCTCGGTGGGAACCAGCGCTTCGTCGTGGACCAGCACAACGCTGCCGGCGATATCGCTGTCGCGCCAAACCCGCAGCACGACGGAGTCCGTCGCTTCGTCTGTGCGCGTCCACAGCCGCACGCCGCTGGCGGTCATGGAGCCGGCCTGAATACCGTTAACGAATACGTCGTCGTTCTGCACCACCGAAGCCGGGTCGAACGCCGTCTCCACTCCGCCGTCGAATGTACCCGGGTCGATGTCCGCGTCCGCTGGCGCGGGTCCGCCGCGGTCGACAACCGGCGGCAGCCCGGTGCAGGCGTCGGCCCCCGACGTGTCCTCGCCCGAGGTGTCGTCACCGGTGCCGGTGCCGGTGCCGGTATCGTCGTCGGTAGGCTCGTCGTCGCCACCGCACCCGCCGCAAAGCAGGGCCACCAGGGCGACGGCGCCGCCGAGTCGTCGTACGTCGTTCACCGTCGGAGTGTGCGAGAAAGCCGCCGCCGGGTAAAGCCGAATGGCGCACACCGCCAAGCCGCCGAGAGCGGGTATGGTGCGCGGCGATGATCCGCGTATGTTTCGTCTGCCTCGGCAATATCTGCCGGTCGCCCACCGCCCACGGCATCATGCAGGCCCTGGTGGCCGATGCCGGTTTGGACGACGTTATCGAGATCGACAGCGCCGGCACGGCGGCGTATCACGAAGGCGAGCGCGCCGACGCCCGCTCGCGCGCCACCGCGCAACGTCGCGGCGTCGACCTAACGAGCATTGCGCGGCAGTTTCGGCCCGCGGACTTCGAGCGATTCGAGTACGTCATCGCCATGGACACCGAGAACCGCGACAACTTGCTCGCGCTGGCGCAGACCCCCGAGGCCCGCGCTCGAGTGCACCTGATGCGGGACTTTGCCGGCGATGGCGACACCGGCAAGAGCGTGCCCGACCCGTACTACGGGGGCGAGCGCGGGTTCGAGGATGTCTTCGACATCTGCGACGCCGCGTGCCGAGGCTTGCTCGGGCACCTGCGAGCGAACGGCGATATCGACGGCCGAGGGGGCGGCCGGTGACCGACCTCTTCGGCCGGGTCGGCGATGCTGTCGACGGCACCGTGGTTGCCTCGACGCCGCTGTCGGGGGGCGACATCAACGACGCGTACCGCGTCGACCTCGACGACGGCCGAGCCGTGTTTGCCAAGACCAACCGCCGCGCGCCCGACGACATGTTCGAGGCCGAGGCCCGCGGCCTGCAGTGGCTGACCGAATCCGACGCGCTGCGAATCCCCGCGGTGCTCGCCTGCGGCCCGGACTTTCTCGCCCTCGAGTACATCGCCCCGGGGCCGCGGGCGCGCGACTTCGACGAACGCTTCGGCGCGGGTCTGGCGGCGCTGCACGGCAGCGGTGCAGCCGCCTGCGGGCTGCCCTACGACAACTACCTGGCCACGCTGCCGCAGCGCAACGACACGCGCCCGACGTGGGCCGAGTTCTACGCTCGCCAGCGCCTCGAACCGCTGGTGGAGCGCGCCGTCGACCGCGGCCTCGGCAAGGCCGGGTGGCCCGCCGACTTCGAGCGACTGTTCGCCCGACTGCCGGAACTCGTGGGCGCCGACGAACGCCCCGCTCGACTGCACGGCGACCTGTGGTCGGGCAACGTGCACGTCGACGACCGCGGCATGCCGTGCCTCATCGACCCGGCCGTCTACGGCGGTTGCCGGGAGATCGACCTCGCCATGCTGTGCCTGTTCGGCAGCCCGAGCGAGCGTTTCTTTGCCGCCTACGACAGCGAGTGGCCCCTCGCGCCCGGTTGGCGCGACCGAGTAACGCTGTACCAGCTGTACCCGTTGCTCGCACATGTCTGCCTGTTTGGCGGCAGCTACGCCGGCCAGACGGACCGCGTTTTGCGCAAATTCCTTTAGTTTGTTGCCCGCGCTGTTGCCGAACCGACTACAGCGGTCGGTTAGCCGGCGCACTCTTTGCGCGAGGCGCATAAGCTATGATGAAGAGGCCGTATGTCGCTTCGCCTGTTCGCTCTCTTTGCGCTGGCGCTCGCCGCGTGTTCCTTCGATCAGAGCGCCGCGTCGGGCGGTGACCCCGGCGACACGACGGGTGGACCAACCGCTGGCGACGGAACCGGGGACGGAACGACCGGGGACGGAACCGGAGATGGGACGACCGGCGACGGAACCGGCGGCGATACAACCGGCGACGACACGACGACCGGCGACGGCACCGGCGACGACACGGCCGGCGGCGATGGCGACTGCGTTTCCGAATGCGTGAGTGAAACCGAGCTTCGCAACTGCGACGCTGGAGGCGACGTCGAGACGTGCGCCCTCGGCTGTCTCGACGCCACCAACGGGGGCGACGCCGAGCCAGCCCGCTGCGGCTCGCTGGTTCCCAGCAACGGCGCCACCGCGGCTCAACTCGAGGGTGTCACCGGCGAACTCGGACTTGCCGCCGGCCAGCGCGGCTTCGTCGACAGCGACACCGGCGAAATCTTGACGGACGCCGGCACGGTGCGCGAGGCCGGCGCCGGGCTCGGCGGCGAAGGCATGCGCTTCGAAGTGCTCGATGACCGGACCGCCGTTCTCGCGGTCGCGTCCGTCACTCTGGGCGACGCCTCGTTTCTTCGCGTAGGCGGCGCGCGCGCGCTCATCATCCTGTCCCGCGACGACATCGAACTGCGCGGTGTCATCGACGTGTCCGGCGGATGCTTGCTCGGACGCGTCAACTGCGGTGGTCCCGGCGCGGGCGACGGCGCGCTGTCGACCGACGACGACGCCGGCGGATGCGCGGCCGGCGGCAACGGCGCCGACGGAGCCTTTACCGCGGAAGCCGGCGGCGGCGGCGGCGGCCTCGGCGCGGCCGGTGGAGACGGCGGCAACGGCGTCGCCGGCAGCCAGGGCGGCGGCGGCGGCGTTCCCGGCGAAACGTGTCCGGGACCGGGCCTGACGCCGTTGATTGGCGGCTCCGGCGGCGGCGCCGGGGGCGACGCCAACGGCACGGTCGGCATCGGCGGCGGTGGCGGCGGCGCCCTGCAGCTCACCACGTTTGCCGCCCTGCGCGTCATCAGTCCGGGCGGCATCAACGCGGGCGGCGCAGGCGGTGCGGGCGGCCCCGACGGCGGCGCCGGTGGCGGCGGCGGCTCCGGCGGCAGCATCTTGCTCGAGGCCGTCGACGTGATTTCCGAGGGTGGCATCGTCGCGGCCAACGGCGGCGGCGGCGGCGCAGGCCGCGACGGGACCACGGGCGAACCGGGCCAGCTCGGAGCGCAGCCCGCCGACGGCGGCGAGCCCGACGAGGAAGACGACCAGGCCGCGGGCGGTAGCGGCGGCGCTGGAATGTCGGCCGCCAACGACGGCGAAGGCCCGGTCGACGGCGCCGGAGGTGGCGGCGGCGCCGTCGGCATCATTCGCCTGCACGTCCTCGACAGCCGCATCGTCGTGTCGGACAACACGGTGGCGAGCCCCGCCCCCACGCGCGCCGACCCGGCGATCGAGTAGCTCGCGCGCGGCCCGCTAGCGGGCCACGATCACGATCACCCCGATGCGTCCGCTCGGGTCGTCAGCCGACTGCATGACGCCCACGCCCAGGGTCGACATGCGTTCGTCGTAGGCCGTGTCCGGAACCTCGAAGGTCTCGAGGTCATAGGCCTGGTGGGCCGTGATCATCGCCAGGCGCTCAATCTGCCGATACGCCGTGCGATTGGCCCGCTCGCGCAGCTCGTCGAGCCGATTGGCCGCTGCCAGACCGGCGCTTTGCTGAGCGAGTTCGTCGAGCTGCGCGTCTGACTCGAGCGCCGGCAAGCCGCGACGTTCGCGGGCCCGATTGATGCGCCGAATGACCGCTTTTCGCCCCTGCCTGGCCGTGACCTCGCGCACCGGACGCGCGAACACCTGCGTTAGGTGCCATTCGGCTCGCCCTTCTTCGGACTCGGCGTCGGCCCGGGCAAGGCCAACGCCCACCCTGGTAAACAGCGGGTCCAGCAAGTTGCGTCGATGGCCGACGCTGTCCATGAGCGAGGCCTGAGCCTCGGCGATCGAGTCGTTGCGCGCCAGGTTCTCGGCGTGAGCCGTCGAACGATAGCGCGCGGTGGCCAGCCGGTCGCCCACGAGACCGGTGCTCGGCGAGCGGTGGCCGAAAAAGCCTGCGTCGCGCATATCCCGGCTGTGCGCTCGGGCCACCGCCGACAGCTCCGCGTCGAGCTCGAGGGCGGGCAAGCCGTTGCGAGCGCGGTCGGCCTGCAGCAGCTCGAGGGCGTAGGCCTCGGCCTCTTCGAGCTCATCGGCGCCGAAGGCCTCGCGCGCCGGATCGGGCACGAACACGGTCGTGGTGCGCGGCGGTTGAGTACCGATAGAGACCTGGTATTGAAGCAGCTTGCCGGGGCCGCGACGCGGGTCGACGCCGCTCACCCCTACCCGCATTTGCCCCGCCCGGTCGCCGGCGGGCACGCGCAGCTCGAAGCGGTCGCCGGCGACCCGCGCGGGAATCGACACCATGGTGTTGTCGGGATAGAGAATGTTGCCGGTCGGTCGGCCGTAGCCCGGCGGCAGGCGGCCCCGCAGCACCCACTCGCCCCCGGGCTCGACCGAGCGAGGCGTGGGCTCAATATCGAAATCGCGCCAGGAGGTCAGAACGACCAGGTTGCGCTCGAGCTCGCGATCCTCGACGGCAGTTTCCGCAACGCCGACGCGCAACCGGCCCAGCCCGGGCGACGCCACCGCGGCTTCGATCGCCGAGGCGATCACTTCGCCCACGACGCGGTCGTCCTCGCGGTTGGTCCGGACGAACAGCTGCGCAGCCGAGGTGTCGGCCGCGCCGGCCGAGCCGAGCAGAAAGCCCATCGCTGCCTCCGGCGGCGGTGCTCCCAGCACCGCCGACTGATAGGCGATCTCAGCGGCCGCGCGCGACAGGGCCGGCGAGTACAGCGCGCCGCGGTGGGCCTCGACCAGCGCCCGCAGCTGCCTGTCTTCCGCAGAGTCCGGCACCGTCGCGGCGAACGTCTCCTGGGGCGCCCGGCCGAGAGCCAGGTCGACCTCGCCCGCCAGTTCGGGCACCGCGGGCCAGCTCTCGGCGGCCGGCGTGGCGCCGGCGGCACCGTCAGCGGGGCCCTTCGGCCCATCGGCGCCCGTTCGCGTCGCGTCCAGAGCGCTTCGAGCGCGGCGCACCCCCGTCTCGAGCTCGGCCCGGAAAGACCATCCCACCGCGACCGCGACCGCGGCGAGGGCGAGCCAGGCGGCGGTTCGCATGGCGACAGCATAGCAACCGCGCCGCCGAACGCAGCGACCTGTGCCACCCGACGCCGGCGCGCTCCGGTGGCCGGCGGGCCGCGCTGGAGCGGACCACCCGGGATATAGTCCGCCGCATGCTCGACCTTGAGCGCCTGCGCCGCATCAAGCTCACTCGCTATCCGCGCGGCCAGCGCGTGCTGGCGTACTCGGTGGTTATCCCGAACTATCGGCTCCGCGGGATTACCACCACGGTCGAAGGCATCGAAAACGTCCCCGACGAACCGGTCATCTACGCGATGAACCACACCGATCGGTTCAACTACTTTCCGTTTATGACGTGGTTGTTTCGCAACACAGGCCGTTTTTGCGCCACGTGGGTCAAGGGCAAGTACTACGAGAGCCGATGGGTCGGCGCCTTCATGGAGGCGACCAACAACATTCCAACGCCGTCGCGCGGCTACATCATCACCAAAGACTTCAGCCTGGTCACCGGCCGCGCCCCGGACACGGGCGAGTACGAGGCAATGCGCGATCTCTGCCTGGGCGTCTCGTCCGATACCGGCGCGCTGCCGTCAGAGATTCTCGAACAGCCGCGATCGATGCTCGGGCGCGACTTTCGGCCCGACCGAGAGAGCTACCCCGCGGCGGTCAACGCCCTGCTCGACGAGATGATGCACCTGTTCGTCGACCTCAACCGGCAGGCGTTCGACATCGGTCTCGACGTCCAGGTGTTTCCGCAGGGCACCCGGTCCATTCGCCTGTCGCGCGGTCATACCGGCGTGGCCGAAATCGCCCTCAAATACCGCAAGCCCGTGGTTCCCATCGGCTGCAACGGCACCGACGAGATGTACCCCGGCAACAGCATGTTCGCCCGACCGGGACACGCCCTCTATCGAGTCGGCGCGCCCATTCACTACGACGACCTGGCGGCGTTTCACGTCGACGGCGACTTCGCGCCGTTCTCCGCCGAGGCGACCCGCCGCTATGGCGACCGGTTTCAGGGGGCCGTGGACCTGATCATGAGTCGCATCAACGACCTGGTCGACGACAAGTACAAGTTCGCCGACACGGGCGAAAGCGACGGCGTCTCCGGCGCCGACCGGTTCATCTAGCGGCCCAGAAAGACTCGCCCGAGCGGCCTAGAAGGGCTCGCCGACCGCCGACGAGTCGTCGTCGAAGATTTCGACGGCGGGCTCCGACGCTTCGACCGCGGCTTCCGCGGCGGCGGCGCGAGCCGCTCGACGCTGCGCTCGGCGGCGGCGCGCCCGGCGCTCTTCCTCGTCTCGCTCGTCGGTATCGACGGCGGCCTCGGTCGGCGCGATCTCGACCTGTGCCCCGTCCGCGGGTTCTTCGTCCGCAGCAACCGACACGTCGGGCGCGGCCGCCGGCTCGTACACGCCAGACTCGAGCGGCCGCAGCGCTTCCGGGGCCAACGGAGCGTCGCTGTCGGCATCCAGCGCGGGGTTGGTCGATGACGACCAGTCGCTCGACGCCAGCACCCATCCGCCAACGGTGATCAGACCGACGAGAGCGGCGATCAGCGCAATGCGCAGCGGGGTCGCCCAGGTGCTTTCCTCGTCGTCGAAGCTGGCGACGGTTTGCGGCACGCGCACGCCGCCGGCGGTCAGCTTTCGAATCACCGGTGCGGCGACATCGGCCGGGTGTGTCGCGGCGGCGTCGAGGTCGGCGAGCATGCTCGCCAGCTCCTGCTTGCTCGCCGAGCCAAGGGCGCCGCCGCTGTCGAGAAGCGCCTCGAGCTCCGGGCTTGCCGACCGGTCTTCGCCGGTGTCGACCAGAACCGCGGGAGGCAGGGAACCCGTCGGGGAAATGTCCCGGGCGCCGTGCTTGACCTTCTTGATGGGCACGGTCGGCCGCGCCTTGGGCCGCGACTCGATGCCGGCCTCGGCGATTCGCTCGGTGCTGCGCTCGCTGCCCAGGTCGATGGTCGGCTCCTGGGTCGAAAAGCGGTGCCCGTAGCGCCGTCCGCGCCCCTTCGGCACTAGGCTCAAAGGCGGGCTGGACTCGCCCGCCGCATCCTGCGCGGCCGAAAGACGGTGGCCTGTCGGTGACGACCCCCTGGCGACGCGACGGCGCGGTACCGACGACGGGTCGGACTCCTCGTACGGCGCGCCAACGCCGACCAGGGTGCGCTTTTCGCTCAGCGGATCGCTCGACGACTCCGGTCGGCGCACCGTGACGTCGGAGGGCGCATCCTCCGGGAACATCAGCCCCATGTACGCGGCGAGGTCGTACTGGGACACCATCAGCCGGTATCGAGCGGCGAACACCTGCAGGTCGTTGAACAGCTCCTGCATGGTCTGGTAGCGCTCTTCCCGGTTGCGCGATAGCGCCCGCAAAACGATGCGCTCGAGCTCGGGCGGATACCCGCGCACGAGCTCCGTGGGACGCGGCAGCGGATCCTTGAGGATCTTGCGCATCGTTTGGTACTCGTTGTTGGTCGCAAACAGTCGGCGGCCGGTCGTGAGCTCGAACAGCACGATGCCCAGCGTGAAGATGTCGCTGCGCCGGTCGAGCTGGTCGCCGCGGCACTGCTCGGGCGACATGTACGCGTACTTGCCCTTGACGATGCCGGTCCGCGTCGCGGTTTGCCGGCCGTCCGCCTTGACGATGCCGAAGTCGATGAGCTTTACCGAGCCGTCGAACCCCAGCAAGATGTTCGAAGGCGACGCATCGCGGTGCACGATGTTGAGCAGGCGGCCCTGCGGGTCGCGCTTTTCATGGGCTGCGTGCAAACCGGCCGCGGCTCCCAGGACCATCGACACGGCGAACTTGAGGGGGACCGCGGTGCGCGCGCGGCGGTTGGCCTTGAGGATGTCGCGAAGGTCTTTGCCCTCGACGTATTCCATGGCGAAGAAGAACGACACCGAGTCCTCGCCGATGTCGTACACCTGCGCGATGTTCGGGTGGTGCAGCGTGGCCGCGATGCGCGCCTCGTCGAGGAACATGCTCACGAAGTCGCGGTTGAACGTGTGGTGCGGAAGGATCCGCTTGATCACGACCTGCTTTTCGAACCCGTGGGGGCCGGTGGCGCGAGCCAAAAAGATCTCGGCCATGCCGCCAACGGCCAGGCGCCGAACAATCTCGTAGCGGCCGACGACTTGCCCGGGGGTCAGGCTGTCGCTGTCACGCTCGTTCGGGGGTGTGACGGCCGCGCTCATGGAGCCACACAGGACTGCAACATCTGGACCCCTCTCGTTGCGCCTTAACCATCCGCTTTTCGGAGGGGTGGGGTCCGCAAACAGGGGGCGGGGTCTCCACGGGAACTTTCTTGCCCCCAGGTGAGATGGTTGCCCACTTCACAGTTCACACACTTTGGTCGGGGATTTTTTTCCAAACCCGGGCCGCCGTCGTGCGTCTAATACGGGCATGCCCCGGGACAATCCCCACGAGGCTGCCACCGCCCTGGTGGAGCGCGCCCAAAACGGCGACCGAGCCGCGTTCGACGAGCTCGTGCGCCGCTACCGGTCGCGCGTACTTGCGCTGACCCTCCACCTCACCGGCTGCGAGTCGGAGGCGGAAGACGTGACGCAAGAGGTGTTCGTAAAGGCCTTCGGGGCGCTGGCCCAGTTTGAAGGACGGAGCCACTTCTTCACCTGGCTGTACCGCATGGCGGTCAACCGGTCCCTCAATGCGCGACGAGCCGTGGCCCGTCGCCGCGAGGAGTGGCTCGAAGACCCCCGCGTTGGCCGCGCCGTGGCCATCGACGCCGCGGGCGACCCCCGCAAGGCGGCGCTTCTGCGAGAGACCTACTCCCGCCTGGTGGTCGAGCTCGACCGCCTGCCCGAGGAGATGCGCACCTCGGTGGTGCTGGTGACTCTACAGGGCCTGTCCCAGGGCGAAGCCGCCGTGGTGCAGGGCTGCGCCGCCGGCACCGTCGCCTGGCGCATTCACGAAGCCCGCCGACGGCTGCACGACGCCCTCAACGAGCCAAAGCCGGTGATGAAGCGCCGCGAAAAACGCGACGTCGGCGAGCTGTCGGCACTCCTGCGGGAGTGGGCCCTGGCATCCCCGGCCAGCACGTAGTGCGCTAGCCGGGGCCAGCAGCGCTTTGGCGCCGGGGTCGGCAGCCCCAGCCCGGGCCTAGTACTTCGGCACGTTCGGGTCGACGTCGTTGGACCACGCGTCGATGCCGCCGGTGAGATTGAAGACCCGCTTGAAGCCCTGCTGCACGAAGTGCTCGGCGGCGGCCCGGCTGCGCTGGCCGTGGTGGCACTGGAACACCAGCACCGTGTCTCGGTCGAGCTCGAGCGCCTCGCCGAGCATCGCCTGGTCCAACAGAACCGAGCCCTCGATGCGAGCCGTGTCCCGCTCCTGGGGCGTGCGCACGTCGAACAGCTTGAGGGCCTCGCCGGCCTCGAGCTTCGCGGCCAGCTCCTTCGCGCTGATCGGCGTGACCTGGGCCGGGGCGTTCGGGTTGTCGAGGCGGAATCCCGCCCCCTGATCGCCCTCTTCGTGGCGAATCACCAGGCCGTCGAGCTTGCGCGCCATGGCCTTGGCGACCGACATCTTGATGCCGTTGCTCTCGAGCTGGAACTCGCCGTCGCCGGGCGGGTCGAGGTAGAGGTCGTGCTGCCAGTGCTCGTTGACCGCCACGTGAACCACGTCGCCGCCCTCGGTGAGCGCCTCGCGCAGGGCCGCGGCCGCCTCGTCGGTCACCGTGATGGTGGGCGGGTCGACCTCCGCCGCGGCTCCCAGGCTTTGAGCAAGCTCGCCGCCCTCGTGCATGTCGCGCACGATGTCGCAGCCGCCGAGGAACTCCCCATCGACGTAGAGCTGCGGAATCGTGGGCCAGTCCGAGAAGTCCTTGATGCCCTGGCGAATGGTCGGATCCGACAGGACGTTGACGGTCTTGTAGCCGCCCGGCACGTACTGCTCGAGAATCTGCACGACCGTGGCGGAGAACCCGCACTGGGGAAAGCTGCGCGAGCCCTTCATAAAGAGGACCACGCGGTCGCTGGAAACCAACTGTTCGATTCGTTCTTTGGTCGCTGGGTCGAGGCTCATGGGAAACAGACGTTTAGCAGATTTGACGCGGGCCGGGCCGGAAAGTCACAGCCGATTGGGGGCATCGGGTTACGAGCAGTTAGGACGAGGCCGGGCCGGGTTTGGCGCTCGTGGCTGTAGAGTAGCCCGGTCGTGGTGGCTTCCAACCAGTCCCGGGTCTCGGCCGAACGAGGCTCCCTGCGCGACCGACCGGTCTCGTCCATCCTCGACACGTGCGAAAAGACGGGCGTTTCTGGCACGTTGCGGGTGATGGCCCACGGCGCCGAGGGACTCGTGGAAATCAAGCGCGGCAAGATCGTCGGCGCCTGGTTTGCGGGCTCGGTGGGTGAAGACGCCGTTCGGCTGCTGCGCGCCCTCACCGACGGCGAATACGTCATCACGGCTCGGCAAAAGCGAATGGCGCGCGGCTCGGTGGCTCCGCCTCTCACCGAGATCGACGGCGTCGACCGAAGCGTCGACCTCGCGGCCGGCCGCCAAAACCTCGTGCGCAAGAACAGCAGCTTCGGCCTGCCGGCCGCCGAGGCCGCGCCGGCGCCGAGTCGCGCGGGCGCCAGCCAGGCCCTTACCGTCGGGGCGTCCCTGCTCCTGGGCGGCGGCGTGATTGTCGCCGCCGTGGCCATCCTGGCCTATCTCGGCGTGTTCTGAGAGCGGCCGCGCGCCGCCGGACTCACCGGCGGACGGAAATGGCCGTGATGCAGCGAAATTTGCGGCCCTTATACGTGCGCTCGTCGAAGTCCAGCACGACGCTGTGCTTGTTGTTGAACGCCGCGATGAGCAGCTCGACCTGGGCGCCGGTCAAGGTCACCGAACTGCACTGCTGGCCGCCCCACTTGTAGTTGTAGTCGGCCTTGTCGGCGTACAGCCACAGCGCGCCCTGGTACTGCTTGTACTGGTCGTCGCCCGGCGCGACGAGCTTGATCTGGGCGATGGTGCTGGGCTGGGTCGTGTCCGCCCGCGCGCTGCTCGCCGCCAACAGCACCGAGGCGGCAAGGGCAAGCGCCGTGGCCAGCGCCGCCGTTTTCGATTTGCTCTCCGGTCGCCGCTTCGTCGTTCCCACGTGTCGATCCTACGCTGATCAGTTGGTTTCCCGGTAGATTCCCACGGGCAAAACCCGCCGCCCGACGACGCGCAAGTAAAGATCCATCCGCGCTGACCGCCGGCGCTCCGGTCCGGTGCGACGCCACCAGGAAAGCGTCAAGTACGGGTCTTCGACGAAGTCCGATGCGCGGTTATTCATGATCTCGGTCACGATCGAACGCAGGTCGACGACCGGCGCGTCGGCCTCGCCCTGCCCGAGGACCGGATCGACGGCGCCTGTGCGATTCCAACGCACCTGCCACTCGTAGGAGGGCTCTTTGCCGACCAGCAGCCGGGCCCGCTTTTCGAGGTCGTCGAGCTCGACCCGATAGCCGTCGGCGACGCGCGGATCGACCAGCGCCGGCATTCGGTCGAACGCCATCGCGAGAATCTTGTTGCGCCGCGCGAGCAGCTGCTGCCGCAAGTAACGCGCCGCGCCCGGTTCGCGGTACTGGCCGGCGTCGACGGCCGCCGCGAGCAGTTCCGGCCCCATGCGCGCCGCGATGGTGGCGGCCCAGAACGTGTCGCGCACCGTCGCTTCTTCGAACGCCGGGTTGGGAAACTCGGGCGCCCACCGGCCGGGGTCGAAGTAGGTCGACTCGTACATGCCCACCGAGCGAAACTGGCTGCGCTGGGTGGGCAGCCAGTAGGGATACAAGAACCCGAGGGCGAGCGTGCGAATGCCCATTTGCCTCCACGGAACCCGCGGCTGGTAGCCCTCGCTGCGCTTTTTCTCCCGGTCGCCGCTGGCGCCGAGCGAGTCACCGAAGTCGAGCAGGTAATGGCGCACGTAGCCTTGGTCTTGGTCGCCAACGGGAATGAACGTGTCGATGGTGTTCTGGTTGCGCGTGTCGGTGTTGTTGAGCCAGGCCGAGAACAGCCACAGGCCGCGCAGCGACCGGCGGCGCTCGTGCACGATGGTGTCGTTGGGGTCGTCGAGGCGGGCGCCCCGGTACGAAAACGGCCCCAGGGGTCGGCCTGGAACCGCCCGGGAAAAGAACGCGCGCAGACGCCCGTCGCGGTTGGGGTTGAGCTGCAAAAGCAGCACGCTGAGCGCTTTTTGCGTGAGGGGCTTGTCGCGCCCGTACTCGTCGCGGGTCGTGGCCCCGGGCGCCAGCCGAAGGCGTTCGAGGTCGATGGTGATCAGATACGTTTCCGGCACGTGGTAGCCGGCCGCGTGCAGAATTCGCTGTGCCACCACCTCGGCCCCGGTGGTGAGATCGAGGTACGCGGGCGGGTCGAACTTGACGAACCAGAGCGCCCCGGCCGCGTCGCGGGCCACGACTCCCGGGCTCACGCCCTCGGGCTTACCGCTCACGACGGTCAGGGGACCGTCGGCCGGCGGCCCCTCGGTGGCGGGCCCGCGAAACATATCCTCGGCGGTGAATCCGCCGCGCCCAACCCGGTTTTCGAACCACGGCGAGTCCGGCACCTCGCCAAAGGCATTGACGTCGAGCGCCTTGCGCCCGCCAACCAGCCAGCCGACCCACGTCGCTGGCGACACCAGCCGCGCCGCTGGCGACACGGTGGAAAAGAGAAAGTGATCCCACCAGTCCGTCGGTTTGAGCTGCACGGGCGCCTCGTGCAGGGTCGGCTCGACCACGCGCTGGAACTGCTGATCGTGGGGCGCTCGCTTGTAGCGCGGCGCGGCGCAGCCCCCCGCCGCAACGGCAAGCGCAAGGGCGGCGACAACCGCGCGAGCGGGACTCGGGCCGAGGCCGCTCAAAAGTCCACCCCCGCTGAGAGGTCGAACTGAAACCCCTCCGGTGAAAACCCCAGGGTGATGTCCAGCGCCACGAGCACGTCCTGGGCTCCGCGCAGCCCGATGCCGTAGCTGGGCCGCAGCGGGCCCGAGAACAAGCCGTCGACCGACCCGGACACGCGTCCGATTTCGAAGAACAGTTTGGGCTCCAGTGCGGCCCCGCTGTCGAGGTACTCGAAGATGGGAAAGTGGTACTCGACCCCGGTCCACCAGCCGAATTCGTCGCGAAAGCGCGAGCGGTCGTAGCCGCGCAGCACCGTCGACCGACCGAATTCGACCAGCTCCTGGAAGGGCACCACGTCGTTGCCGTCGAGCGGTACCGACCAGCCGAAACCTCCCCGGAGCTCGATGACTCGCTTGTCGGGCAGAAGCGAGAGAACCTTGCGCGCCGAGAAGGTGCCGCCGATCGAACTGAGGTCGTCTTCGCCGAGCACCTGGGTGAAGCGCAGATCCTTTTGCAAAAGCAGCCCGCGGGTGGGACGCCCCAGGTTGTCGCGGGTGTCGTAGCGGGCGACCAGACGCACCCGGGGAAAGTTCAGGGCGTCCTCGAAGCCCGGCGGCGGGCCGACGCCCTCGGGCAGCTCGGGCATGTCGGCGTTCGACGGGATGGATAGCTCCTGGCGCCAAAAGCCTGCCTCGAGCTGGGCGGTGAAGTTCGTCGCGCCCAGGGGCGTGAGCTCCACGCCGATCTGGCCGAGAAAGTACTCGTCGCGCAGATTGGTTCGATCCGCCTCGTCGGTGTCGTTGCCGATGCCGTAGTAGCGCAGGTTCTGATCGATCTCTCGCTCGAACAGCAGGGTGATGCGACGGCCTTCGAGAAAGGCAAATGTCTGCTGGTACTCGGCCGCAAACTCGGTGTCGCCGTTGCCGCGAATGCCGAACCCCACGTCGAGCTGGGCGTCGCCCGGCAGAAACAGCCCGTTGACCGACATGTCCAGACCGGCGCCGAAACCGTCTCCGGCCTGCAGGGACAGGTCCGGCAAAATCGTGATGCGCCCGCCGAGAAACGAAAACAGCTCGAAGGCGCGCTTGTCGAGCCGGTACCGCTCGACCACGCCCACCAGCATGGCTAGGGGCTGAAACGACAGCTCCACGACATGCTCGGGCAGGCTCAGCAGGGTCCAGCCGAGATCGAGGGGCGGCGCGGGCTCCGTCCAAACCTCCGTGGTGAGCGGCGTCGCGGAGGCCGGGTCCGCCGGCGCTGGCGCGGCGTCGGCCTGGGCGTCGGCTGGCGCGGCGTCGGCTGGCGCGGCGTCGGCGGGCGCGGCGTCGGCCTGGGCGGCGGCGGGCGCCGGCGCCAGACCAAGCGCGAGCACGACGACGGTCAGCGCCGCCGACTTACGAACGTCGGTGGGCAAGCAGGCCAAGGGAGCAAGAGCGAGTAAGAGTGCTAGTCGGGTTGCGGCGGGTTGGGGTTCAGGATGTGAGTGTCGAAAGTGTCACCCCTGAGGTTGATCGCTCGCAAGACCATGCGGTCCCGTTCGACATCGACGAGCACGTAGTGCGGCTCTGTGCGCGCGTGCGCCGTGAACCAGCGCGGCTTGACCGCGCGAATGGGTGCCCCGGCCGAGCCACTTACCACGTACGTGACGCCCTCGATCTCTTTCGTGCGTTCGTAGTTGTGGTCGTGGCCGGCAATCACGAGCTCGACGCCGTGCCGCTTGGCCAGCGCGGTGATCGGCTTTTGCACCCCCTTGTGCGAACCGTGCTTGCCCGACGAGTACGGCGGGTAGTGAAGGATCAACACCATGAACATGCCTTTTTCGGCCCCTTCGGCCAGCACGCGGTCGACGAATGCGTACTGGGCGCAGCCGTCGCGGCACTCGATGCCGCCGTCCATGGCGATGACGCGCAGGTTGCCCCAGTCGTGGGCGTAGTAGCGCTGATTGCGGGCCCAGCGCTCGTGCAGAAAGAAGCGGCGAAAAAGATGCCGGTTTCCGTAGTCGTGGTTGCCGATGGACACGAGCAAGGGCGCATTGGCCAGCAGCGGGCGCTCGATCTGAAAAAACCGATCCCACTGTTCCTCGACGCCGCCGCGCTCGACCATGTCGCCGGTGTGGAGAACCAGGTCCGGCTTTTGCGCGGCGATGGCTTCGACCACGCGGCGATGAACATCGTGACCGGTGCGCGTATCGCCGAAGGCCGCAAAGCGAAACGGCTCGCCGGGCTTGGTGCCGACCTTGAAGCTGTACACCTCGGTGCTGTCGTCGCCGCTGCGGACGCGGTAGCGAACGGGCTCGCCGGTCGGCAGTCCCTCGAGAGCCGCGACCCAAAGGCCGTCGGAGCTGTCGGCCGTCACGGCGCGTACCTGGGCCGCCCCGGCCTCCCCGGCCTGGGCCACCAGCTCGGATGCCGAGTCGGGCCACCACTCGACGACCGGCGCGCGGTTCCGACCGCTTTGCTTAACGACGATGAAGGCGCGGTCGGCACCGCCCGGGATCACGTAGGGCCCGGTGACAAACAGGCCCGGCTCGGGTTCGGTCCAGCCAACCGTCGGCCGGTCGGGTACCGGCCCACAGGCGGCGGCGAATGCCGCGAGCAATAGTACGAAACGAGCTATCACTGGCACCTGTACTTACCGTAGCCAGGCGCAGAGCGACAAGCCACGGTGGGTGTCGGGGCCCTGCAAAAACGGCCGACTCGACGCGGGTCCGGGCCCCGAGTCCGCGAAAATCGCGCACTTTCCGACCGATTTTGGCGAATGTGCTGAAGCAGAGGGCGCGATGACCTAAACTGCCGCTCATGAGCAAGAAGCTTTCGATCGTCACCGGTCTTGCCCTGGCGCTGTCGGTCGGCGCCTGCAGCAAGGAGGCGCCCACGCCCGATGAGCAGCCGACGGCGGAGAGCGCGGCCGAGCCGGCCCCGGCGGTCCAGAAAAAGTCCGCCGAGCCGGACGTCAAGGTCGCCACCGTGACCGTGGACGGCCTCGAGTCCGACCTGGCCAAGACCCACGTGTTCGACGCCAACGGAGCGCAGACTCGCTCGGAGATGGGCGTTATCCCGGGAGCCAAGCTCCTGACGCACTACAAAGACTACGACGTCGCTGCGACGCTGCCCGAGTCGAAAGACGAAAAGCTGGTCTTCTACTGCAGCAACGAAATGTGCGGCGCCTCCAAGGTCGCGGCCAAGAAGGCCATCTCCAGCGGCTACAGCAACGTCGCGGTGCTGCCCGCCGGCATCGCTGGCTGGAAGGCCGCCGGCAAGACGATCGCCCAGGCCGACATCCAGTAGCCATCTCGGTACGACGCAAGCCCCGGACAACCAAGGTCCGGGGCTTTTTTCGTTTCGGTGTCCAAACGCCGGGTCCGTCGCCGAGCTGCCACATGTAGGAGAGTGTCTGCCTGGCGCTCCGGCCGTTCGGGGGTCGCTTGCCAACGGGGCGCCGGGTCGGCGACCATCGGCTGAATGCGCCCGGACGGACGCAGTACGGCCATCTCCCCGGGCCTGGTCCTCGACGACCGCTACCGAATCATCGAGCCGCTCGGCCGCGGCGGAATGGGCAGCGTGTACCGGGCCGAGCACATCGGGCTCAAGCGGCCGATCGCCATCAAGCTGCTGAACAAAGAGCTGCGCGGCTACGCGGCGTCGAACCAGCGTCTCGAGCGCGAGGCGTTCGCCACCGGCCGTCTCGACCATCCCAACTGCGTGGCCATCATGGACGTAGGCGCGACCCCCGACGGCACCACGTACCTGGCCATGGAGCTGCTCGACGGCATTTCCCTGTCGTACGCCCTCGACCAGCAGCCAGTGTTCTCGGTGGGTCGGGCCCTGTATGTCGCGAGGCAGCTGCTCTACGGCCTGGCCCACGCCCACGGAGCCGGCGTGATTCACCGGGACCTCAAGCCGGACAACATCTTTCTCGTCGAACGAGACGGCCACGAAGACTTTGCAAAGATCCTCGACTTCGGCATTGCCAAACTCACCGGCGAAGCGGTGGTCGAGGAAGGCGGCGAAAAGCTGACCGAGGCCGGCATGGCCATCGGCAGCCCCACGTACATGTCCCCCGAGCAGGCGCTTGGCGGCCCGATCGACGCCCGCACGGACCTGTACTCCCTGTCGGCGGTGCTGTTCGAAATGCTGACCGGCCAGCCGCCGTTCTTGTCGCCGTTCGACAAGCTGGAAGTGCTGCGCATGCACCTGACTGCGCCGGTGCCGGCCATGGCCGACGTCGCGCCCGACGTCTCCGTGCCCGATGCGGTCGAAGCCATCGTCCGCCGCGGCCTGGCCAAGGCCGTCGGCGATCGAATTCAAAGCGCCGACGAATACGGCGCCCTGCTCGACGACGTGCTGCAGGCCCTCGAGACCACCCGCGCTCAGCCAGCGGTGCCCGACGCAGCCACGAAGCCGACCACCGAGACGGCGCCCCCGAAAGCTCAGCGGTCCACGGTCCCCCTGACGGCTCCCGTTGCCGCGCAGCCGCCGGCGGCCGCCACGCCGGGCGGCTCCGACACCCGCGTTGTCTCCGCCGGCTCGCCGCGCGGGCGCCGGGTCGCGTTCGTTGGCGGCGCGCTGGGCCTCGGCTTGCTCGTCGCGATCGCCGCCAGCATGGGCGGCTCTGAGTCCGGGGACGTCGCGGGCGGGACCGATGGCGTCGCCTCCGCCGGCGAAGACGACGACGCGACCATGGTGTTCCTGACCGACGAGCTCGCCGAGCTGGCCGACGATGCGTCTGTCGACGAAAAGCTCGACCTCTACGAGGAGCTCATCGACGCAGGCAAGGGGGCTCGGCTGGCCCCGGAGCTGGCGCGCCTGGCCAGAAACCGCCCCGATACCGCGCGCGTGTATCTGCTGCTCGGACGCGCCTACATGGACCGCAACTTCTGGAGCGACGGCTTTGACGCCTTCCGCCAAGCCCTGACTCTCGACGCCTCGCTGCGCGATGACGAAAAGCTCATCAAGTCGGCGCTGCGCTCGCTCACGTCGAGGTCGAAGCCCGAGCTGGGCATCCGGTTTCTCGCCGAGGACATCGGCAAGCCGGCGGTGCCCTATCTCGAGGAGACCGTCGAGCAGTCGCGCAGCCAGCGACAACGCGACAACGCGGCTCGGGCGCTGTCGCAGCTCCGCTAGGGACACAGGCGGCGCGAGCCACCCGACACAGCCGCCGAAACGAAAAAGCGCCGCGCTTCCCGAGGGAAACGCGGCGCGAGTTTCGAGTCCGGGGTGTCGCTACTTGTTCTTGGCGCGGAACTCGGCGCGGTACTTGAGCACCATCTCGAGCTCGGCCTTCGTGTACACCTTGCCCTGGAGCGAGCGCCAGATCTGCTCGGCGTCGCCCTTGAGCTTGCTGTACATCGCGGGCGGCGTGTTGACGACCTTGATGCCGCTCTTCTTCATGGCCTTGAGCGCGCGCTTGTTGTCCTTGCGCACCAGCTTGATGAGCAGCTGGCTAACCTTCTTGCTCACGGCGAGCTCGGTCTTCTTGTCCTTGGCGGACATCTTGTCGAAGACATCCTTGCGCACCACCAGGCCACCGACGGTGTAGCCGAAGGGCTCGCTGGTCACGTGGGTCGCCTCGGTGTACCACTGCAGGGCAACCGACGACAGCGGTGAGCCGTAGAACGCGTTGATGCGGTTGGTCTTGAGCGCGCCCAGCACCTCGGGCACGCCCAGGGGCACGCTGTTGATCTTGAGCTTTTCGAAGAACGCGCGAACGATGGGGTCGTCGCCCCAGGCCCAGAACTTAACCGACTTGAGATCGGCCTCCGACGCGAGCGGCTTGCGCGAGTAAAGGTACGCCCAGCCAACGTCGCCCGGGGCGAGCAGCTTGAAGCCTTCCTTCTCGAACTTCTTTTGGAAGTAGCCCCACATCTTGCCGCGGACGTAGTCGATCTCGGCTTCGCTCTCGAACATGAACGGCAGCTGCATGACGCGGATGCCGGGGTAGATGGCGCTCAAGCCCACCGACGTGAGCGCGGCGCCGTCGAGCTGCTTGAGGCGAAGCTTGCGGACGACATCGATCTCGTCGCCCTGCGAACCGCCGGCGTAGTACTTGGTCTTGACGCGCCCCTCGGTGGCCTCTTCGAGCTTGCGCGCGCCCTTTTCGAGGATGTTCATCCAGGCGGACCCGGACGGCGCCAGCGTCGCGACCTTGCGCTCATCGGCGGACGCGGACACGGCGAACGATGACAGGGCCACCGCGGCGGCAAGCCCAAAAGCGAAAGATTTCATCATTTTAGCGTTCATTCCCCTCACCTCGGGCGAATTGTATGTCACACCCGGCTCGATTTCGTGTAGTGGAGGACGAAGGTCCTCCCGCGAGTATTCAAGGGACAGGCCGCCGTTTGTACCACTGAGAACGCGCTTGTTGCGCTCCCGAGCGGCACGTACGACAATCTGCGCTTCTCAGCGCCCATGGTCGTCACTACCGCTAACGAAAACGAATCCAAAGACGGCGCTGCTAGCGACGACGCCACCGCCGAGTCGCAGACGCCCGCGGCGCCGCCCAGCCCGCGAGAAGATCGCCTGTTTTTGCCAGACGACCGCAAGTTGCGGCCTGGCCTGGTGTTTGCCTTCGACCGAATCTTGCGTCGCGCCGCGGCGCAGGTCGAGCGCGTGGACACCGAGCCCGCCGTCGCCGTGCACGAGTTCCGCAAGTCGGTGCGCCGGGCCCGCGCCCTGCTCGCGCTTTTGCGACCGACCCTGCGCAAGCGCCATTACCGCAAACTCGCCAACGACTTGCGAGCGGTCCACCGGGCGACGTCGCCCCTGCGCGATTCCGACGTGCTGCTGTCCACCCTCGACCGGCTGCACAAGGCCGCAGACGACGGCGGCAAAGCCAGGAGCGCGGCGGAGCAGTGGCGCACCGAGCGGGCCCAGCGGGCGCCCGATGCGCCCCCGTCGACCAGGGCGGCCCACGTGCTGCGCGAAGCGGCGGCCCGCCTGCCCCGCATAAGCGTTCGCTTCGAGCGCGCGCTGCCGCGAAAGACCAGCTGGAAGGACGTAGCCCGGGGCCTTCGCCGAACCTTCGCCCGCGCTCAAGCCGCCCGGCGCTCCGCGGTCGGCGCCGGCAAAGACGACGCGCTGCACGATTGGCGCAAGCGCACCAAGGAACTCAACTACCAGCTCGAAACGCTCACCCGTGGCTCCACCATCGGCCCGATAGCGACTCGAAAACGGTTCGCCGACCTGGCCGAGGCCCTGGGCAAGGCCACGGATCAATTGGTTTTGCGCGAGGCACTCGAGCGCGGGGAGACCACCGACTCGGCCCGCTACCTGGCCGAGCTCGCCACCCGCGACGTGGAGAATCGGCGCGCCCGGCTGCTCGCCGACAGTGACGAACTGATGGCGAATGCGTGTCAGAGGTTTGTCGACGACCTGGTCGCCCAGGCGAGATCTGCCCGTAGAGCCCTGATCTCGGCGAATCCGGGCTAGCCCCACCAAGACAAGTATTGCGAAGCGTCGTACGGCAGCGGTAGTTTGGGCCTAAATGTCAGGTCCAATGACCATCGGCGCTATCGACGCGGGGTCCAACGCGATTCGCGTCGTCGTGGCCAGGTTGGTCCAAGGCAGCCAAATCGAACGGGTCGCCGCGGAGCGCGTGCCCGTGCGCCTCGGGCGCGGCGCCTATACAAAAGGAGAGCTCGACTCGGCCACCCTCGACGCCGCCGTCGAGGCGTTCCGGCGCTTTCGCGAGCTGTTCGACAAGCACGGCGTGGACCGCTACCGGGCCGTGGCCACGAGCGCGGTGCGCAATGTTCACAACCGCGACATCCTGCTGCACCGGCTGTTTCACGAAACCCAGATCGAACTCGAGGTCATCGACGGCGAGGAGGAGGCACGGCTCATTCGCAACGCCGTGCGCCGGGCTTTCGGCCAGTACGACTACGACCCGCCCGGGGCCATTCTCGACCTGGGCGGCGGCAGCCTGGAGGTCATGACGCGCAGCCCGGAGGCGACGCCGCCGTGGAAGGTCGGCTCCCTGCGCATCGGCACCGTGCGCCTCATGGAAACCTTCGGACTCGACGGCGCCATCGGCAGCGGTGAAGCGGCCATGGTGCGGCGCTACGTGTCCACCGCCCTGCGGTCGTTCATCGACGGCAACAAGGCGGAGGCAAGCGAGCCCGCCGCGGCCTGCGGCGGCAACGCCGAAGCGCTGGCCAAGCTGCTCGGCAGCCGCAGCAACGGCTTCATGAAGTTCACCATCGCCGACGTCGAGCACGCCCTGCCGACCATTCTCAACGCGACCGTCGAGCAGCGAATGGAGCGCTTCGAGGTCCGGCGCGACCGCGCCGAGGTCATGGGCATCGCCGCCCTGGTGTTCGCCACCGCGGGTCTCGAGCTGGGTATCAAAGAGCTCCTGGTACCCGGCGTCGGCGTGCGCGACGGCCTGTTGTTGGAGATGGTCGAAGCGCGCGCCGAGGAACAGACCCACGCCCGCGCGGCCCGGGCCGAGACCCTGCTCGCGTCGGCGCGCACGTTTGCCTCGCGCGTGGGGCACGACGCAACCCACGGTGAACAGGTGCGCAAGCTCGCCGGTTCGCTGTTCGAGCAGCTGCGCGACATTCACGGCCTGGCCGACGAGACGCGCCCGCTGCTCGAGGTAGCGGCTTTGCTGCACGACGTGGGCGAAGTCATTCACGGGCGCAGTCACCACAAACACGGCGAGTACATGGTGCGCTGGGGCCGCATTCCCGGCCTCGAGTCGCCACAGCGGGAAATGGTCGCGGCCATCATTCGCACCCACCGCAAAAGCCTCCCCAACCCCAAAAAGCACCTCATCCTCAACGAGCTCAACGAAGAGCAGCAGGCCGTGGTTCGCAAGATGGGCGCGCTGCTGCGCCTGGCCGACGCGTTCGATACCGACCACCGGCAAGAGGTTCTCGGCGTGGTCGCCAAGCGGCTTCGCAACACGGTTGCCCTGTCCCTCACGGTCGCCGAGCCCCCCGACGAAGGCGAGCCCGTCGAGCTGCGCAAGGGCAAAGACGCCTTCGAGCTCGAGTTTGGCATCGAGGTGACCGCGTCGATCGGCGGGCGCGCCCTGGCCGAAGTCGCGATTTTGTAGGGGCGGTGCCGCCGTGTGGATCTACGTTCTGCGGCACGGCATCGCCCACGACCGCGAAGCCCCCGACTGCCCACCGGACCCACAGCGCGCGTTGACCGACAAGGGCGTAACCCGCACGCGGGCCGCCGTCGAAGGCATGGCGGCCCTCGGCATCGAGGCAGACCTGGTCCTCACCAGCCCGTACGTGCGGGCTCGGCAGACCGCGGACATCGCGCGCAACCAGGTCGCTCGCGCCGCGGACCTGGTCGAGCTCTCGTCGCTCGAGCCCGGCGGCGACCCGGCCGAGGTGTGCCGGACCATCGTCGAGCGCAACGCCAGCGCGGCGCTGTGCGTCGGCCACGCGCCCGACCTCGACGAGCTCATCGCGCATCTCATCGACGCCGGCGGGCCGGTGACGCACCTCAAGAAAGCCGGTCTCGCCTGCATCGAGGCAGAGCGCGCCGACCGGGGCGCCGGTCAGCTGTTCGCGCTCTATCCGCCGCGCGCCCTGCGGCGCCTGGCGCGCCTGCAGGCGAACTCGCAGCTGTGAGCCCTCGCGTCGTTCGGCGACGCGGGTCTTTCCACTGGCGCTGTTTGGTGCGTATGGCACCAGACAGCAAATACAGTCACAGTGGATTATTTCACTAATAGCAATATCCGCTACAGCCTTTTCGTTCGCAAGGCGCTAGATTGGTTCAGGAAATTGGGTAAGGCACCGACCCCACGTGGTGCGAACGTTCCTTCTGTAAGCCCCGATTCGAACCGTTCTTCTGGAGATATATCGCATGCGAACTGCTGTTGTGCTCGCTCTTCTCACCTTCGCCGTCGGCTGCGCCGGCTCCATGCCCAGCGTGGCCGTGAAGGGGTCGACCTCGGACCGCGCCAAGCTGGCCGGCGACTGGGAGGGCAACTTCGAGGCCCTTCGCTCCGACCAGAAGGGCACCATCGCGTTTTCGTTCCAGGCGGGCCGCCACACGGGCACCGGATCGATGGTGATGAGCGTTCCCGGCCAGCCGGCGCCCCAGGCCCTGGCGATCGACTACATCCAGGTCGCGTCGGGCACCATCAAGGGCAAGGTCGAGGCGTACCAGGACCCCGACTGCGACTGCACCATTGAGACGGAGTTCGAGGGCGCCGTCGCTGGCGACATCATCGAGGGCACATACACCAGCCGTCTGCTGGGCAAAGACGAAAGCCGCGCGGGCTTTTGGTCCGTGCAGCGCATGTAGCGAGGCTCGGAGACGGCGCGAGGGGCGACAAACGAGCCGCCCCTCGCGGACCGACCGCGGGTTACCACGGCAGTGAGCGCCCGTCCTGGTCCACGAACGCTCCGTTGGCAGAAGCCGGCAGCCGATCAAGCGCCGCCAGCATGGCGCCGACGCTTTGCTGCACGCTCAGGGGAGCCGCGCCGCCGCCCATGTCGGTGCGAACCCACCCGGGGGACATCGCGAGGCAGCGAAAGCCCTCCGGCCCCAGCTCTGCGGCAAGACTTCTCGTGAGCATGTTGAGCGCGGCCTTACTCGCTCGATAGCCATAGGCGCCGCCAGCGGTGTTGCCCTCGATGCTGGCGAGCGCGCTCGACACGTTGACCACGAGCTTGTCGCCGCCGAGCCGCAGGCCCGGAAGCACCGCCTGCACGACCCGCAACGCCCCCAGAGCGTTGACCTGAAACGCACGGGTCATCGCCTCGAAGTCGAGCTCTTCGAGCCCGGGGCGCGGGCCGCCAATCCCCGCGTTGTTCACCAGCACATCGACGGGGCGGCCTCGCAAACGCGCGGCAAACGCGCGCACGCTGTCGGCATCGGCGACGTCAAGTCGCTCCGGCTGGCTCCCGGTAAGCTCCGCGAGCTCGGCGGCGCGCTCCGGGGCTCGGCAGGCCGCGATCAAGTCGAGACCGCGCTCGGCGAGCTGGCGAGCCAGCTCGAGCCCAATGCCGCGGTTGGCGCCGGTGACCAACCAGGTCGTCATCGCGATGAGTTCCGGGACGGCCCGCGCGGCGGCCAGGCACCGCGCGGCCGCCGGGAAGGTCCCACGAGCGTGCCCCTAGACCAAGGCGCCTTCGTACAGGGCGTCGAGCTGGTCCATGTACTTCTTTTCGACCGCCTTGCGCTTGACCTTCAGGCTGGGCGTGAGCTCGCCTTCTTCGATGGACAGGTCGCGCGGCAGCACGATGAACTTCTTGATGGTCTCGTAGCTGGCGAGGCCCTTGTTCATCTCGTCCACGGCGGCCTGCACCTCGGCGAGCACCTCGGGCAGCTCGGTGAGCTCCCGGTAGCTCTTGCCGGCGATCTCGCGGCCGGCCGCCCAATCGGCGAGGCGCTCCTCGTCGAGGGTAATGATGGCCGTGCAGAAGTTGCGCTTGTCGCCGTGCACCACGATCTGGCTGACCAGCGGGAACACCGCCTTGAAGCGGCCCTCGAGCAGCTGCGGCGCGACGTATTTGCCGCCGGACGTCTTGATGAGGTCCTTTTTGCGGTCGGTGATCTTGAGGCGGCCCTTGGAGTCGACCTCGCCGATGTCGCCAGTGCGCAGCCAGCCGTCGTCGGACAGGACTTCGGCCGTGGCCTCGGGCTTGTTGTGGTAGCCGTCCATCACGCCGTCGCCGCGAATGAGGATTTCGCCGTCTTCCTCGGCCAGGCGAAAGTCGGTGCCGTCGAGGGGCAGTCCCACGGTGCCGAACGCGTAGTTCTCGGCCCGGTTGCAGAACGTCGCGGCGCTGGTCTCGGTGAGGCCGTAGCCCTCGAGAATGAGGATGCCGGCGGCGTGAAAGAACTCGGCAATGTCTTTGGACAGCGGCGCGCTGCCGGAGATGAAGTAGCGGATGCGACCGCCGAAGGTCGCCTGCAGCTTGCTGAACACCAGGCGATCGGCGATGCGGTACTTGAGCGCCAGCATGCCGGTGGGCTCTTCGCCGCGCTGGCGCAGCTGGGACACCTGGCGCCCGACTTTGACCGCCCAGGTGAAGATCTTGAGCTTCAGGCCGCCGGCGTCGCGGGCGCCGGACACGACCTTGTTATAGACCTTCTCAAAGATGCGCGGCGCCGCCGCCATGAAGGTCGGCCGCACGACGGCCAGGTTTTCAACGAGCTTGGGAATGCGCCCGTCCACGGCGGTGGCGAACCCGGCGGCCAGCTGACCGGCCAGCAGCACCTTGCCGAACGAGTGCGACAGCGGCAGCCACAGGTACTGGACGTCGTCGGCCCGAATCAGGCCGCTGCGCATCATGGCCGTCGCTTCGTACAACCAGCAGCGATGCAGAAGCCGAACGCCCTTGGGCTGCCCGGTGGTGCCGGACGTGTAGATGAGAGTGGCCAGGTGCTCCGGCCGAAGGCTCTCGACCCGCTCGTCCACCGCGCCCGGATTGGCTTCGTTCCACTCTTTGCCGGCGGCCATGAGCTCGTCGAGGGTGGTGACCCAGTCGCCGTCGCCCTGGCCGTCGATCACGATGACGCGGCGCAACGACGGCAGCTGGTCGCGCACCTCGCGCAGCTTGGCGACCTGGGAGTCGTCCTCGGCGAAGACGATCTGGGTGTCCGAGTCCGACAGGATGTACTGGCACTCCGGCGGCGTGCTCGACGGATACACCGTTGTGGTTGCCGCGCCGGCGGCCATGCTGCCGAAGTCGGCGAGAATCCACTCGAGCCGCGTCGACGACAGCACGCCAACGCGCTGCTCGACCTCGATGCCGAGGGACAACAAGCCGCCGGCGACTGCCCGAGCCCGCTCGCCCACGTCCGCCCAGGTGAGCGAACGCCAATTCTCGCTGGCGTCGGGAAACCGGAAGGCCTCGGTATCCGGCGTCGCGGCAACGCGGGAGAACAACATCGCCGGAAACGACGGGTGCTCCGGCCTGACTTCTTTCGGCTGCTTGTGCATCACCACGCCGCGACTGTAATCGATTGTCCCACCCTCATCAATGGACCTCTTGCGAGCCGAATAGCCGTGGTATGTGCTCCCGCCATGACAGAGGCTCCGCGCGACGCGCCCAGGCTGTTCGTCGGTGTCGCCGGCGGGACCGGCTCGGGCAAGAGCACTGTAGCCGCGAAAATCGCGGCCGCTCTCGATACCCAGTGCGCCACGGTCGAGTACGACGCGTACTACCGCGATCGTCGGGACTTATCGGCCGAGGAACGCGCCCGCATCAACTACGACCACCCCGACGCCCTCGAAACCGAGCTTCTGCTCGAGCACCTGCGCGCACTTCGCGCCGGCCGCGCCATCGAGGCGCCCTTGTACGATTTCCACAGCCACCTGCGCCGCGATACGACGCACCGCATCACGCCAGCCCCGGTGGTCATCGTGGAGGGCATCATGGCGCTGGTAGCGCCCGACGTTCGCGACCTGTACGACATCAAGATCTTCGTCGATACCGACGCGGACATTCGCCTGATGCGGCGCATCCGGCGCGACCTCGAACAGCGCGGGCGCTCGTTCCAATCGGTCCGCGACCAGTACTACCGAACCGTGCGCCCCATGCACCTGCAGTTCGTCGAACCGAGCAAGCGCTGGGCCGACATCATCGTTCCCGAGGGCGGCGACAACCACGTCGCGATCGACGTCTTGCTGGCGCGCCTTCGAGAAGCCGCAACACCGCCAGCCACTGCCGCGAGACAATGACAGCCATGGCCGACCAGATTGTGCGCTGCGTCATCGACGACCCTGACGTTCGCGTCGTCGCGGTCATCTCGACCGCGCTTTCCCAGGAGGCGGCCCGGCGCCACCGGTGCGTGGCCGGTGCTCAGGTCGCCCTGTCGCGCGCCGCCACCACCGGCTTGCTGCTCGCCACCATGACCAAGGGCGCCGAGCAGTTCACGCTCAGCATCGCCGGCGACGGACCGCTGGGCGAGGTGAGCGCGGACGCTCGCGGCGACGGCACCGTGCGCGCCTATGCCCGGCACCCCGAAGTGCTGGTACCCGCAGGGCCCGGCGAGTCCGCCCGACTCGCGCCCGGAATCGGCTCCCAGGGAGTGGTGCGAACGCTGCGCGACCTCGGCCTGCGCCAGCGGTTCTCCGGCCAGTCGCCCATCGTCTCGGGCGAGATCGACGCCGACGTCGAGCACTATCTGCGCACCAGCGAGCAGATCGAGAGCGCGCTGGGATGCGACGCGGCCATCGGCGACGACACAAAGATCGCCGCGGCGGGCGGCCTGCTGGTGCAATGCCTGCCCGGCGAAGAGGCGGCGCCCTTCGTGCGCGAGGTGAGCGAACGCCTGCGGCAGGGCGCTCTTTTCGCGGCGCTCGCGTCGGCCACTGATTGCGCTACCGACGCAGAGGCGCTGGCCCGCCATCTGCTCGGCGACGCCGGGGCCGACCTGCGGGTGCTCAGTCGCGGCCCGGTCGAGTTCCGGTGCCGATGCTCGGCCAAACGGGTCCTGGCGGCGCTGTCGTCGCTGCCGGCCGCCGATCTCGAACAAATGATCGACGAAGACGGCGGGGCCGAAGTGACGTGCGACTACTGCCGCGAGGTCTTTCGCCTCGGCGCGGAACAGCTCGAGCCTCTCGCCGCAGCGGCTCGGTCGCGCGGCGCGAGCTAGCTCAGCGGCGGCTCCAGGCGCCCGCTCGCTCTTCGTTGCGCAGCGCGCCAAAGACAACCATCGGCTCTGCCGCGAGCGTCTCGGCCACTCGCGAATCGATGCCGGCCGCGCGCGGAAAGAGAAACTGCCAGAAGCTTGCGGCTCGCGAGCGAGTCAGCGGCGCATCGCTTGGGCTATGGTCCGCCGCGTGAAGACAACAGTTGGGAGGGTAGTTGTCGCCGCGGTCGCCGCCGCGCTCATCTCGCAGGCCGGCGCCGCCCGGGCGCAGACGTGCCGCACACCGCACGCCGACGGGCCGGTCGAGCTAAGCGAGGTGCCCGAAAGGCTCGAGTACATCGAGGGCGTGCTCAAGCGCGAACAGCGCAAGGCGAGCTGGTGGAACTGGGGCTGGGGACTGGGCTTTGGCGCCCTCGCCGTCGGCCAGGGCTCCGTCGCGCTGATCACCGACGACACCGAGAACCAGCGCACCTTCGGAGGCAACGCGGTCCGCACCGGCATCGCCGCACTCAACCAGGTCGTCGTGCCGCTGCGCATTCCCGAGCTCGAGCTCAAAGACAAGAGCTGCCGGGCGCTGGCCGCTGCCGAGCGCGCCCTGGAAAACGCGTCCCGCGCCGAGCGCAAGCAGGTGGCGCTGTTCGTGCCCCGCATCGGGTCGCTGTTTCTCAACTTCGGCGTCGGCATCTTCTTGCTGGCCAACGACCAGGCCACAGACGCGATCATCGCCACGGCGTCGGGCCTAATCGTCAGCGAGATCCGGTTTCAGACGACGCCCTTCGGCGCGGTAGACGCCCACGAAAACTACAAGCGCGGCATCATGCCCTCGAGCAAAACGGCGAGCTCCGGTCCGGAGTGGTTGCTACTCCCGTCCGTCGCGGGCAACCCGAGCGGCATGACCCTCCTCGTTCGTTACTAGATACCTGAACAAACCATCAGCCCCGACATCTATAGTCGGGGCGTGAGTCGTCGCCGCCCCACTCCGGCCGAAGCCCTGCGGGTTCTGCGGGCGCTCTACGCCATCGTTCGCTATCCGTTCGCGGACGAGCTCTCGAGCTCGGTGGCCGAACTCGGCGATCGGCTCGCGGAGGCGATCAAGGCGGGCGACCTGCGCGGCGCTCAGCTCGCGATGGCCGACATCCACGAGTGGCTGCTGCGCATGCGACACGTGATTTCGATCCGACTCGAGGCGTCGTTCGACACGGGATCTCGCAGCAACTTGCCCACGGGGCCGGCGCGGCGGCGCCATAACTAGCGAAGAACGATACACTTCGTCGACCTTGTTCGACGCGCGACGCGGGGGAATTGCGGACTGTTTACCGCGCGTTTACGACAGGAAAACTCAGCCGAAATGCGGTTCGGCTACGGTGGGGGAAAATGGGACGAGAGGAACGCCAACATGGTTCGTTATGCGGTAGCCGCGGCGAAGGATCTCATCGAGCTGGGAGCGTTGATGGGAGCAGCAGTGGGTCTGAGGATCGCGAGACATGCGACCGCCCGACTCGAGCGCCTCACCCCGTAGCCAGCATCACCCGGCGCACCCGGCGCCGGCGGTCGCGGGACTGGTAGCCCGTCGGTCGGCCTGACCGGCTGCGCGTGAGCGGGTAGGCTCGGCCCCGATGGCCGAGCTGTTTCCCGCCCTGTCCGCCGCCGCCACCGAAGCCAACCACCGCCCGGCCTTGCGGGTCGCCACCGGCGACCCCGAAGAGCTCACCCACGGCGAGCTCACCCACGGCGAGCTCACCTACGGCGAGCTCGCGGCCGCGTGCGCCAACCACGCAGCGACCCTGGCCTCCGCGGGGATAGGCCCGGGAGCTCGCGTCGGCGTCTGGACAGATCCGAGCCTGGCCACGGCCGTGGCTCTGGTTGGCAACGCCATGGCCGGGGTAACCACGGTGCCGCTCAACCCCAAACTGGGCGCGCGCGAGCTCGAGCACATCCTCGGCGACGCCCAGGTGAGTCACGTGGTCGGCGACGCCGAGCGCGCCAACGCCGCGGCGCCGGCGTCTGCGTTGCTCGCTCGCGTTGATACCGAAGCGACCACCGCGACGCTGCCGGCGCGCGACGCCGACGACCAGGCCCTGCTCGTGCTCTACACGTCGGGCACGACCGGCGCGCCCAAGGGGGCTGTCATTACCGCGGCCAACGCGGCGGCCAACCTCGACGGACTCGCCGCCGCCTGGCGCTGGACCGAGCGCGACACCGTGGTTCACGCGCTGCCCCTGTTCCACGTCCACGGCCTGGTCCTTGGCCTTTTTGGCAGCTTGCGCGCCGGCGGCTGCCTGCACTGGCTCGGTCGCTTCGACCCCGCGGCGACGGCTCGCGCCGTGGCGGGCGGCGACACCATCTTGTTTGCCGTGCCGACCATGTACCACCGGTTGGCCGACGCCGCCGAGGCGAGCGCCGACATCGCCCGCGACCTGGGCGGCGCCCGGCTGCTCATTTCGGGATCGGCCGGCCTTCCGGTTCGCGACCATCGGCGCATCGAAGCCATCACGGGGCGCGGCGTCTACGAACGCTACGGGCTCACCGAGACGCTCATCAACTGCGCGGTGCGCACCTCGGGGCCGCCCCGCCCCGGGTACGTCGGGCCGCCGGTCGACGGCGTCGAGCTGCGCCTCGTCGACGACCAGCGGCGCCCGCTCGACGCCGCCGCCCAGAGCGACGACACCACCATTGGCGAAGTCGCGGTGCGGGGCGCCAGCGTGTTTCGCGGCTATCTCAACCGGCCCGAAGCAACCGCCGCGGCGCGCGATGACCAGGGCTGGTTCTACACCGGCGACCTGGCCACGCGGTCCGCCGACGGCAGCGTTCGCATCGTCGGTCGCCGCGCCACCGACCTCATCAAGACCGGCGGCTACAAGGTCGGCGCCGGTGAAATCGAGTCGTGCCTGCTCGAAGCCGACGGCGTGGCCGAGGTCGCCGTTGTCGGTGTGCCCGACGACGACCTGGGCGAACGCATCGTCGCCTTCGTCGTCGCTCGCCCGGGCACGGCCCCCGCCGCCGATGCGCTGATCGACCGGGTTGCCGGCGACCTGTCGCCGCACAAGCGCCCCAGGGAAATCCGCTTCGTCGACGCCCTGCCCCGTAACGCCATGGGCAAGGTGCAAAAGAAGCGCCTGCTGGCGCCGTAACCAGACTACGCGTCGGCCGGCAGCAGCGGTTCAAAGCGCTGCTTGTCTTTGGCCTTCATGTACGCATCGTGCGGCGTGATGCGACCGGACTCGATCATCTGCATCAGCGCGTCGTCCATGGTTTGCATGCCCTCGGCCTTGCCGTTCTGGATCAGGTTGGTGAGCTGAACGGTATTGCCTTCGCGGATCATGTTCGGCAACGCGGTGTTGCGGATCAGAATCTCGTGCACGGCGCAGCGGCCCTTGCCGTCGGCCGTGCGCAGAAGCAGCTGCGAGATGACCCCGGTGAGCGACTCGGACAGCGACAGGCGAACCTGGTCCTGCTCGTCCGCGGGAAACGCGTCGATCAGCCGGTCGATGGTCTTGGTGGCGCTGTTGGTGTGCAGCGTGCCGAAAACCAGCACGCCCATCTCGGCCGCGGTGATGGCCAGGCCAATGGTTTCCTGGTCGCGCATCTCGCCCACGAGAATGACGTCGGGGTTCTGGCGAATGGCGGCCTTGAGCGCCGGCCCGAACCCGTTGGTGTGAGCGCCGACCTCGCGTTGCGACAACACTGACTTCTTGTTCGGGTGCACGAACTCGATCGGGTCTTCGATCGTGATGATGTGCTTGGCCTGGCTGGAGTTGATGCGGTCGATGATGGCCGCTAGCGTGGTCGACTTACCGGAGCCGGTGGGGCCGGTGACGAGAATGAGGCCCTGGCTGTAGTTGGCAAAGCTGGCCACGATGTCCGGCGCCTTGAGCGTCTCGAGCGAGAGAATCTCCTCGGGAATGATTCGAAACACCGCGCCGGCGCCGTTTTCCTGGACGAAGTAGTTGGCGCGGAAACGGGCGACGCCCTCGAGGCCGTACGCGAAGTCGAGATCGTTTTCGTCGAGGTACGACTGCCACTTGGCCGGCTCGGCGATTTCCTGGAGCAGCTGCCGCAGCTGCGCGTCGTCGAGCACCGGCCAACCGTCGATCTCCTGCACGGCGCCGGAGACGCGGGCCCGCGGCGACAGCCCCGCCGCCAGGTGGAGGTCGGAGCCCTTGTTGTCTTTGAGGTAGCGGAGTAGCTCGTCGATTCGTGGCATGCCCGGAACCTCGGTTAGCGGAACTGCCGCGGGTTGTCGCTGTTGGCGATGGCGGTCTCTTTGCTGATCTTGCCTTCCTTGATCAGCCTGTGAAGCGAGATGTCGAGCAGGCACATGCCCTGGCTGGCGCCGGTCTGCAGTACCGAGTGGAGCTGGAAGGTGCGGTTTTCGCGAATCAGGTTGCCGACCGCCTTCGTGCCGTAGAGGATTTCGAGCGCCAGCACCACGTCGGCCTCGTCGGTGGTCGGCAGCAGCCGCTGCGAAATGACGGCCCGCAGCGACTCGGACAACATGGTGCGAATCTGCGATTGCTGATTGGGCGGATACACGCCGATCAGCCGGTTGATCGTGCGGATGGAGCTGTTGGTGTGAAGAGTGCCAATGACGAGGTGGCCGGTCTCGGCCGCCGACAGCGCCAGCGAAATGGTCTCGAGGTCGCGCAGCTCGCCAATGCAGATGACGTCCGGATCCTCGCGCAACGCGGCTCGCAGCGCGCGGGCAAACGACTCGGTGTGGCGCATCACCTGCCGCTGGTTGACGACGCAGCGCTTGGCCGGATGGATGTACTCGATCGGGTCCTCGATGGTGAGGACGTGATCGGTGCGCTCTTCGTTGATGATGTTGACCAGCGCCGCCAGGGTCGACGACTTGCCGCAGCCAGCGGGACCTGTGACCAGCACCAGTCCCTGGTGAAAGTTGGTGACCTTTGCGAGAGCGCCCGGGAGCCCGAGCTCCTCGAGAGTCGGCGGTGTGGGCGGAATGTAGTGGAACACCCCGTTGAGCCCCCGGTGCTGGCGATACACGTTGGCGCGAAAGCGCCCGACGCCGTCGACCGAGTACGCCAGGTCGACCTCGCCCGCCTCGTGCAGGCGGTCGTACTGCCAGTCGTCGAGCACGGCCGTGAGCACGGCCTCGGCCTGGGGCGGCGGCAGCGGTTGGTCGGTGAACTCGACGAGCCGGGTAAAGCGCCGCAGCTTGATGGTCGCGCCCGCGTGCACGTGAACGTCGCTGGCCTTGGTCTGCGCGGCCTGGCCAAGCACGCCATTGAGCCATTTGATAGCGCGCGGATCGGGCGGCGGGCGCGACTGCGACGGCCGCTCGGCGACTTCGGCCGGCGCGGCGGTCGCCGGTGCGACGGCCTGCGGCGCGGCCTGCGGGGCCGGCGCGGCCACGGCAGCGGGCGCCGCCTGCGCAGCCGGTGCCGCCACGGGCGCAGCGGCAGCAGCGGGCGCGGCCGCGGCGGGCGCAGCCATGGCGGCGGGCGCGGCGGCAGTCGGCGCAGCGGCGGCGGGCGCTGGCTGCGCTGCCGCGGGCGCGGAAACCTGCGCAGCCGCGAGGCCGACCTTCTCGTCTCGCCGCGGCGCGTCGACCAGGCCAGCGGCCGCCAACCCCGAGGCGCGAGCGTCGGCCACGGGCGCGGCAGAACCGAGCTCGGGCGCGGGGCCGTCGTCGGCACCGGCGATGGCATCGGCATCCAGCATGCGCATCGACGGGTCGATGGCGGCCAGAGCCGACCCGTCGTTGGTGTTCACCGCCGGGGCAGCCGCGGACGGAGGCCCGTCCGAGAGCTCGAGCTCGAGCCCGTCGTCGTCGCCGCCGAGACTCAGCCCTTCTTCCCGGGGCGACAGAGCCGGCGGCCGCGACGCCGCCACGCGAAAGGCGGCCGAGGTCACGTCTTCGACTTGCGACGGGACGGCGGACGCGGCCGGTGCCGTCCGAGCCGCGGGCGCGGCGGGAGCCGCCGGCGCGGGCCGCGCCGGGCTAACACCGGACGCGGCCGACGCGGGCTGCGCCCGGCTGGCGCCGGACGCGGGCGACAGACCACCCCCACCCCGGGCCGCGCCTGCGCCCGAATTGAACGACACCTGGGCGACGCCCGGGGACGACGGCGGTGCCTTGACCTCGTCGACGGTCTTGGGCCGGCGCGCCTGCTGCTGGCCCCGCGTCTTTTCGAGATACTGCTTTTGCACCTTGAGCAGCTTCTGCAGCTGCTCTTCGGTGATCATGCCGCGCTCAATCAGGATTTCTCCGATTTTGCGGTGCGGCTCGTGGCTCTGAACCGCTACCGCCTCGGATAGCTGGTTCATGTTGATGAGCTTGTAGTGAACGGCGAGGCGCCCGAGCAGGCCCCCCGAATCCCCCGGCATGCTCTGAGTATCTCACGCCGGCCGCGAGTGCAGTAGTCTTGGCGCGCCATGATCATCGACCCCAGCGAAACTTCCGGGCGCGAGCTCTACCGAGTCCTCATCTCCACGGTGTGCCCGCGCCCCATCGCGTTCGTGTCGACGCGCAGCGCGTCCGGTGTAACGAACCTGGCGCCCTTCTCGTACTTCAACGTGGTCGGCTCGAACCCGCCGCTCGTCACGATCGCCATCGGCAAACGGACCTGGGACGGCAAGCAAGTCCCCAAGGACACACTGGCGAACATCGAGGAGACCCGCGAGCTCGTCATCAATATCGCAACCGAGTCGATGGTCGAAGCCGTCAACGACAGCTCGGCCGAGTACGCGCCGGACGAGTCCGAAATCGACGCCCTCGGACTTACTACTGTCGAGTCTGACCTGGTTGCGCCGCCGCGCATCGCCCAGTGCCCGGTTCAGTTCGAGTGCAAGCTCGACCGAGTCGTCCAGCTGGGCAACGCCCAGCAGTACGGACTGGTGGTCGCCGAGGTCGTGCGCTTTCACATCGACGACGACATCTGGGTGGCCGAGGAATCCGCCGTCGATCCGACCAGGCTGCGGCCGCTGTCGCGTCTCGGCGGCACCAAGTACGCCACCGTCGGCGAAATCATCGACACCCCGCGCCCCGGCAAGCCGAAACGCTAGTGACCTGGAACAGGTATTCGTCGGATAACTCTCCGGGCCCCTCCACGCGCTAGCGTCGTTGCTCTTCGGTCACTTGGGCCCACCAAACTC
>JGI12316J15309_10006121_pt1 | contig 36407 bp, 32 predicted proteins | sample MarCyaLeptolynsp_FD_15309 | JGI IMG/M metagenome (IMG submission 15309) | reverse complement strand
CCGGGCGCAGGCGCTGGGCGCCGGTGCGCAGGATCGCCTCCCGGGTGTCGCGGCATTGCGGGCGGATATTGTCGAACGTGTCGATCAGCACGATGTTGTTGTTCACGACAATGCCGGCCAGCGCGATCACTCCGATGCCGGTCATGACGATGCCGAACGGCTCGCCGGTGATCATCAGGCCGATCATCACTCCGATGGTCGACATGATCACCGCCGTCAGGATCAGGAAGGCGGAATAGAACCGGTTGAACTGGGTGACCAGGATGATGGCCATGATGAACAGGGCGACCCCGAAGGCCTTCATCAGGAAGGCCTGCGCCGCCTGCTGCTCCTCGTCCTCGCCCTTGAACGTCGCCTCGATGCCCTCCGGCAGCGGGCGCGTCTCGAGCCAGTCGCGCAGTTCCGCGACCTTGTCGGTCGGCAGGACGCCGGCCTTGACGTCGGCCTTTACGGTGATCGCCTCGCGGGTGTCGACCCGGCGGATCTGACCCGTCTTCGGCTCGGCCCGACGCTCGATGAAGTTGTCCAGCGGCACCAGGCCGAACTCGGTCTCCATGCGGATCCGGTCAATCTGCTCGAGCGTGCGGTACGCCTCGGGGTAGCGGACGACGACATCGACCTCCTCGTCGCTGTCATCGGGCCGGTAATCGGTGATCTTCAGACCCTTGGTGACGAGCTGCACGTATTGGCCGGCTAGGGATACATCGGCGCCGAACTTGGCCGCCTGGGCGCGGTCGATGGTGATCTCCCACTCGATGCCGGGCACGTCGCGGTTGTCTTCGATGTCCTTCAGGCCGGCGAGGGACCGGAACTTGGCGAGCGTGATGTCGGCCGCCTCGTTGAGCGCCTCGCGGTCGCGCGAGCGCAGTTGCAGCTGCACCGGCTTGCCGGTCGGCGGTCCGCTCTCCTCCTCGCGCGGCTCTACGACGATGCCGGCGAAGCCATTGGTCCGCTGGGAGATCTCGTCGAGGATCTGGCGCGCCGGCGCGCGCTCCTGCCAGTCGGCGAATTCGATCTGGATGCTGCCGATCACGTCGCTGGCGACCTCGTCGCCGCCGCCCTGGCGGGTCGGACCGACATAGGTGTAGAGCGACTTGTAGCCGCCCACCTCCATGACAACCCGCTCGACCGGCGCCACCAGGTCGAGCTTTTCCTCGACCGAGAGGTTACCGCGGGCGTGGACGTTGACCTTGGCGATCTCCGGCTCGACGTCGGGAAAGAACTCCACGCCGTTGCCGTGGGTCGCGTAATAGTACTGCACGCCGATCAGGGTCGCGACGGCGGCCAGCAGAACCGTTCCCGGTGCCCGCAGGGCGGCCCCCAGCATCCCGAGATACACGCCGGTCAGCCCTTTGATGTCGCTGAGCTCGCCGGTCTCGGCGGCGGCGAGCTGGCGGCGTTCGTTCTCGGTGCCGGCGCTCGCCTTGCCGATCTGAGCGCCGAGTGCCGGCACGAAGATCAGCGCCATCAGCAGCGACGCCGACAGGGTCGCCAGCAGGGTGATGGGCAGGAACTTCATGAACTCGCCGACCACACCCGGCCAGAACAGCAGCGGGAAGAAGGCGGCCAGGGTCGTCGCGGTGGAGGCGATGATCGGCCAGGCCATGCGCTGGGCGGCGGCGCGGTAGGCCTCCAGCTTGCTCAGGCCCTCGGCCATCTTGCGGTCGGCGAACTCGGTCACGACGATGGCGCCGTCCACCATCATGCCGACCGCCAGGATCAGGCTGAATAGCACCACGATGTTGATCGTCAGCCCGAGCGTCGACAGAACCAGGATGCCGAGCAGGAACGATCCGGGGATCGCGATCCCGACCAGGCCGGCGGTGCGGATCCCGAGCGCGCCGACGATGACGATCATCACCAGCAGGATCGCGCTCATCACGTTGTTCTGCAGGTCGGTCAACATGTTCTTGATGTTGTCCGACTTGTCCTGGCTGAAGGTGACGGTGATGCCTTCGGGGATATAGGCCGTCGCTTCGTTGACCACGGCGCGCACCCGCTCGATGGTCTCGATGACGTTCTCGCCGGTGCGCTTGGTCACCTCCAGCGCGATCGCCGGCTGGCCGTTCAGTCGGGCATAGGTCTGGCGGTCCTTGAAGGTGCGCTGAACCACCGCGACGTCGCGGATGCGGACGACGGAATCGCCGCTAGTTTTGAGCGGTTGATCCAGGATGTCGCCGACCCCCTCGTACAGGCCCGGCACCTTGATCGGAAACCGGCCGGTCCCGGTGTCGAGCGCTCCGGCGGCGATCAGGTTGTTCGAGCGGCCGACGATGTCGAGCACGTCGGCGGCCTTCAAGCCATAAGTCTCCAGGCGGATCGGATCGATGACGATCTCGACGAGTTCCTCGCGCTGCCCGGTCAGCGTCGCCTCGAGAACCGATGGCACGCCCTCGATGGCGTCGCGCATCTCCCGGGCGGTATGCAGCAGGGTCTGCTCCGGCACCTGGCCGGACAGGGTCACCACGAGAACCGGGAACAGCGAGAAGTTGATCTCGTCCACGGTCGGCTCGTCGGCGTCCTCGGGCAGATCCGGTTTGGCGATGTCGACCTTCTCGCGAACGTCGTCCAACGCCTTGTCGGCATCGAAGCCGGCGTCGAACTCGAGCATGATGTTCGCCCCGCCCTCGAACGCGGTCGACCGCATCTCCTTGATGCCCTCGATCGAGCGCAGTTCCTGCTCCATCGGCCGCAGCAGCAGTCGTTCGGAATCCTCAGGCGAGATCCCCTCGAAGCTGATCGAGACGTAGATGATCGGAATGTTGATGTCGGGATCCGCTTCCTTCGGGATTTCGACATAGGAAACCGTGCCGGCGATCAGGATCAGCAGCAGGGCCGAAAGGGTCGTGCGGCTGCGCGACAGCGCGGCGGAGATCAGCGCCTTCATGACGTCGGCGCCTCCGGCTGGACCGCCACCGGCTCGACGGTCTCGCCGTCATCGATCAGTTCCTGACCGACGGTGATCACGCGCACGCTGTCGGGAAGCCCGCGCACCCAGGTCCCGCGGGCGTCCACCCCCAGAATGACGATCGGCGAGAACCGGGCCCGGTTTTCCGCGTCCACAGTCATGACGCCCATCCGACCCTGCTCGTCCAGGCGGAAGATCGAGGGGCTGACCGCGTGGGCGAGCACCGGCGGCAGGTCGATCTCGATGCCCGCCGTCAGACCCTGACCGTACCGGTTGCTGGAATTGTCGATCTCGATCTCGATCCGGAACGTCCGCGTCTCCTCGTTGGCAATGGCCGAGACGTACCGCACGATGCCGAGGATCGCGTCGCCGTTGGACAACCGCACCTTGGCCGGCATGCCAACCTCGACCAGCGGCGCCTGGCGCTCGGTCACGTTGGCGGTGACCAGAAGCGGATCGAGCTCGACGATGGTCGCGATCGGGTCGCCGACGCTGACGTAGTCGCCGATCTCGACGACGCGGTCGTCCAGGACGGTCTGGACGGGGGCGATGATGCTGGTGCGGGCAAGATCGACCTCGATCGACCGGCGCTCGGCCTTGGCGGCTTCCAGTTCGGCGCGGGCGCCGGCCCGGATCGTCTCGGACTGGAAACCCTTGGCGGCGAGCTGAGAGGCCGCGTTGTACTCCATCTCGCGCTGCACGATCCGCGCCTTGGCCTCGGCGAGGCGGGCGGGCCGGTCGGCCTGGTCGATGCGGACGATCAGGTCGCCGGACCGCAGGTACGCGCCTTTCTTGGCCGGCGTCTCGACGATCCGTCCGGCCGTCTCGGCCCGCACGGTGATGATCCGAGACGCCTCGGTCTGACCGGAGGAGATCACGTGGGCGACATAGTGGTCGGCGGTGAGGTCTCGCACCCGGACCCGGGTCGGGGAGGGGGTCAGCGCTTCCTGCACGCCCGGCGGCGGGGTCTGAGACGCGGTGGCCGGCGTCTCGCCGATCTGGCCGGAGGCGATCCAGGCCACCGCCGCGATGGCGATCACGGTGGCGAGGATGACGGAGCCTCTGATGCGCATCATGCTCTCCTACTCGGCGGCCTCGGCCGTGCGCGCGCGGGCGGCACGGAGGTGCTCGATCAGACTGTCGCGGTTGGACTCGAGGTAGTTGGCGGCGGCCTCGTAGAGCGCGGCGCCGAACCCGGCGACGGCATCGCGGCCCGGATCGCTCGCGCAGCCGCGGGCCCTGCGGTCGGCCACCATGCCGGTGATGTGTGCATACTTGCCGCGATACATCTCGATTCGGCGGTCGATCAGCTCGATCACCCGGGCTTCCGGGATGCGCGCGGCGAAAAACAGCAGGAACAGGAAGTCCGAGCGGAAGATGTCGGCCTCGGGCGTCGTCGTCAGCGCCGCGCTGAAGACCGCATCGCCGGCCGGGGTGATCGAATAGACCTTCTTGTCGGGCCGTCCGTCCTGCTCCTGCGCCCGCGCCTCGACCAGGCCCTCGGCGAGCAGGCGCGACAAGGCGGGGTAGATCGAGCCGAAGCTGGCGCTCTGGAAGTGCGCGAACGGCCCTTCCTCGAACATCTTCTTGATCTCGTAACCGGTGGCCTCGCCCTTCGTCAGGACGGCGAGGCAGAGCGTGCGGACATCCATCGGCGCCCCGTGGGCTGTGGGCGCGCCGCAGCTACCGGGCGGCCGCCCGAGGGTATCGGGTCGATACGTATCACCTCGATATATGACGCCACGATATATGACATTCAAGCAGGAAATTCTGCAGCGAGTCGGGTCGGGCGTGATCGAACAGCCGCCCGACAAAGCGAAACGGCGGCGCTGGGGTTGCGCCGCCGTTCCAAAATCCGTTCACGCCATAAGTCCGTCAGAGCGGGCTAAGCTCTTCCGCGGCCATCTTGCCGTTGCGCTGCGGCTTCAGCTCGTAGGCGATCGCTTGTCCTTCATCCAGGCCCTGCATGCCGGAACGCTGAACAGCGGTGATGTGGACGAACACGTCCGCGCCGCCGTCATCCGGCTTGATGAACCCGTATCCTTTCGTGGTGTTGAACCACTTTACCGTGCCAGTGGCCATTCGATATGCACTCCGCGTGACGCGTCCGCCCTTCGTTAATGTACACCCTCTCAGGACGTTCGAGGGGGCCAACGAAGGCTTCCGCACGCACGTGGGGCGACGTCTCACCCCGTCTCCTCAGACGATGCCAGTCCCACCGGGACTTTGGCGATTCGTAAGCGTTAACGACCAGCTTGTCGATCAACAATATTTGACACTGGTGTGACAATTGATCGATGCGTCGTCGTGTGCGGCGTGCTTGTTTCTGTTTTGGCAATGATATCTGCTGGTTGCCAATCTGCGGGACCTACTTGGCGACCGATGTGCTACATCGCGCTCAGACCCGCGGAAGCGGGGCCGTCGGATCGACCATCGGGCGAGTAGTGAGGGGATTATCTCGTATTATCGAGGCGGTGGTCGATGATCCGGGCTCGCACACGGCGTACCAGATCGCGTCGGCCGCCTGATCGACGGACCGCCATCCGGCGGCCTATGCGCGGGTATTGCGATGGGTCGAAGTTCTCGTCATCGGTCGGCGACATCCTGAACGTCTTCCCGCCGGCGCACTGGGACTGGCTGCTGCTTGACGCCGAGGGGGACCGGGTCGTGGACCGCAAGGCATTGATCGCGCGCACCGACGACACCAAAGACGATCTCGGCGGCTCCCTGCTGTTCACGCCGAAGCGGGCGTGAGCGCCGTCATCTCGGTTCCAGCAAGACCGTGACGTTGCCGTCGCGGTCTCCCACCCGCCCGGACTCGAGGTCGCCGATCAGCGCCGTGAGATCGGTCTCCCGGTCGACGGCGTCCTCCAGGACGACACAGCGCCAGTCCTCTGCCGGGAAAGAGCCGAGTAGATCGCCAACCGAGGTCGAGAACGTCTCCAGGAGACGAAGATGGATCTCGACAATGAACGTCGCAGACCGGTCGACGATGGCCCGGCGCGCGCCGGACAGCACGAGGCCCTCGGCGCCCTCGACATCGACCTTCACGATGGTTCGGCCGATGTCCGCGGTCGGCGGCATCGACAGCATCTGGTCGACGGTCAGGATCGGCACGAGATCGTGGTTCCGGCTGGAAACCGGAACCCATCCGGCGCGCGCCTTCTCCGACTGGACCTGCATGCCGGGAGCGGGGTTGAGGCGGATGAGCTGGGCCATGGCCGGCTCTCGCCCAAGCGCCGCGCAGATCGTGTGCACTTGCCAGAGCCCGTTGAGCGCGGCGTTCCGGCGGATCGCGTCGCACAAGGTGGCCTGCATCTCGACCGCGATGACCGAAGCCCCCCGCGCGGCCGCGAAACAACTGAAGTATCCGACATGGGCCCCGATATCGACCAGCAGGTCGCCAGGGCCGAGCCGCGTGCCCAGGGCGCGGACCACGGCCGGCTCATGCTCCAGGAACCGGCCTGCGGCGTCGCGCTTCAGGACCCGGCCGAAGAATTGGTTGGACACCCTGGGGTCGAGGTCGAAGCGCAACTGGTGGCCGCCGATGCCCAGATCGACAGCCCTGTCGCTGCCGGCGAACGCCGCCTGACGGGCGACCCGGCCGGCCTGTAGGCGGCGGATTTTGTCCCGGGCCGTGGCGACGGATCGCGCATCGGCGCCCGCCACCTCGGCCCAGCGGGTCATGGCCATGAACCGCTCGGGCGTCAGGCGGACAAAGGCGCCGGGCGCGTCGAGATCGTAGGCCTCGGCCACCGACGGCGCGCGCAGGATCGGGGGGCGGAAATCGGGCAGGCTCATGGGCGGCCGTCCCAGGCGGCGTCCGGTTGGCTCAGAACTTCTCGATCCAGGGCCGGAGCTCGATCTCCCAGGCCCAGGAGCTGCGGTGCTGGTTCACGAAATGCCAGTAGCTCTCGGCGATGGCGTCAGGGCTCAGGGTGCCGTCATCGTCACGCGCGCCATGGGTCGTGGCGATGCCGCCGTCGATCACGAAATGGCCGACGTGAATGCCCTGGGGGTGCAGCTCGCGGGCCAGCGCCTGGGCCAGGCCCCGGAGCGCGAACTTGCCCATGGCGAAGCTGGAGGAGTTGGCGAATCCCTTCACCCCGGCCGAGGCGCCGGTGAACAGCAGGGTGCCGCTGCTCTTCGGCAGCATCCGCTTGACCGCCTCCTGCGCCATCAGGAACGCGCCGTAGGACGATGTCAGGATCGCGTCGCGAACCTTCTCCGGGTCGATCTCGTGCACCGGGCCGCGGACCCGCGCCGACGGGTTGTAAACCGCGACCGTCGGCTCGCCGAGATCGCCGTCGACCGCCTTGAACAGCGCCGCCATCTCGCCGGGGTTGGCGGCGTTGCAGGTATAGGTGCTGGCTCCGGTTTCAGCGGCGAGGTCGGTGAGCTTGCCGGGGTCGCGGGCGGCCAGCGCCACCTTATACCCGTTGCCGGCGAACTTCCGGGCGAGTGAGGCGCTGAGGCCGGCACCGGCGCCGATGATGAGGGCAACGTTCTCGGGCATGCGGATCTCTCCTGAGGGTTGGGTCAGCCCTTCATATGGCCCCGTGTCGCCGATGGCCTAATCACATCCCAGGGCTCTGGCATCTCGCCGACCGGGACTTCGATCACGGTCGGGCGGCGCGCGGCGAAGGCCTCGGCGACCTGGACCTCCAGCTCCTGCGGACTCTCGGCGCGCCGGCCGTCGGCCCCGTAGGCCTCGGCCAGCCGGGCGAAGTCGGGATTTGTGAAGGTCGAGGCGATGACCCGGTTGTCATGCAGCTGCTTCTGCATACGCAGAACGTTGCCATAGGCGCCGTCCGCGAACACCACCGCCACGACCGGCAGCCTGTGATGCACCGCGGTGGCGATCTCGTTCGAGGTGAACATGAACCCGCCATCGCCATTGACCGACAGCACCGGACGGTCCGGATGCGCCGCCTGCACGCCGAGCGAGGTGGCATAGCCGTAGCCGAGGGTGCCCTGGTAGCCGGGGGTGATCATGCCGCGCGGGAAGTAGACCGGGAAGCCGACGCGGCTGACATAGCCGACCTGGGTGAACTCGTCGACGAACAGGCCGTTGTCGGGCAGGGCCCGGCGCAGCACCTCGAGATAGGCCATCTGCGGGCCACAGATGTCGTGGAACCGGCGCCAGTAGCGGGCCTTGAGGTCGGCGTATTCCTCGGCCCGGGACGTCCGCGCACCGTTGTGCTTCGGCAGCGCCGCCAGGATCGCCCGGGTCGCTGTATCGGCATCCGCCAACAGGCCGATCGTCGGCTTGGCGATCCGGCCCAGCTCCGTCGGGTCGAGGTCGATATGGATCACCTTCAGGTCGTCGTCGGTGCCCCACATCATGCGCTCGGGCTGCATGCGGCAGCCGATGCCGATGGCGACGTCGCAGGTGCTCCAGTACTCGGCCCCCGCCGGGTGCGGCAGGGCGTAGGGCGAACGCTCGTCGATGATGCCGCGACCGTTCTGGTAGGAGATCACCGGCGCCTCGAGCGCGGCCGAAAGTTCCAACACCGCCTCCGAAGCGTCATAGGCGCCGCCGCCGACCAGGATCATCGGGTTCTTCGCCGAGCCCAGCAGCTTCGCCGCCGCCTCGATCAGGTCGGGATCGGCCTCGGGGTGGCGGATCTCGTGGGGCGCCACTTCGGCGACCATCGCCGTCTCGGCGAGTACGTCCATCGGCACCTCGATGGCGGCCGGGCGCGGGCGTCCGGACCCCATGGCGCGGAAGGCGTCGGCGACGACGCCGGGCACCTCGCTCGGGTGATCGGCCCGGCCGGCGAACTTGGTCATCCGCTCGAGAATTCCGATCTGGTCCGGGATCTCGTGCAGCATGCCGTAACCGCGCCCGATGGCGTCGGAGGGAATCTGCCCGGTCAGGGCGAGCACCTTGGCGCTGCAGCCGTAGGCGGTGGAGAGGGCCGCGCCGGTGTTCAGGATGCCCGGGCCCGGTACCACGGCATAGGCGCCGACCTTGCCCGTCGACTGCGCCCAGCCGAACGCCATGTAGGCGGTGCCCTGTTCGTGCCGGGCGTTGAGGACGCGCAACTCGTTGGCGTGGTCGTGGAAGGCGTTGAACAGGTGGTCGAGCTGAATGCCGGGCAGGCCGAACACGGTGTCGATCCCGTGCGCGGTCAGGGCCCGGACCATCGCTTCGCCGCCGGAGATGGGGCCGCCGGTCATGGTCGTTTCCTCGTTTCTTGTCTTTTCGATGGTGTCGTGCCGTGGCCGGGTCAGGCCTTGGCGGTTTGGATGGCCTTCCAGACTTTCTCGGGGGTGAGGGGGATGTCCAGGTGCTCGACGCCGAGCGGACGCAGCGCGTCCAGCACCGCGTTGACGATCACGCCCGGCGCGCCGATGGAGGAAACCTCGCCGACCCCCTTGGCCCCGATCAGGCTGTTCGGACTGGCGGTCGGCGCCCAGTGCAGGTTGAACAGGGGCATGTCGTCGGCGCGGGGCAGGGCGTAGTCCATGAGCGAGCCGGACAGCACCTGGCCGGAGTTCGGATCGTGTACCATCGCTTCCATCAGCGCCTCGCCGACCGCCTGGCCGATGCCGCCGTGAAGCTGGCCGCGGGCGGTCGACTCGTTGATCACCCGGCCGACATCATCGACGCCGCTGAACCGGTCGATCCGGACACCGCCCGTCTCGGGGTCGACCTCGACCTCGACTGCGTAGGAGCCGTTCGGGAACGTGGTGTGCAGGCCCTCGAAGTCGAGCTGGGCGACGCAGCCGGCGCCGAGATCACCGTCGTATTGCTCCGGCGGGATCGTATCCCAACCGGCGGCGACCTCCGCCAGGCTGAGCTTGCGGTCCGTCCCGGCAATGCGGAAGTCGCCGAGGCCGTACTCGATGTCGACCGGGGCGACCTCCAGCAGATGGCCGGCGACCTGCTTGGCCTTGTCCAGCATGTACAGGGCGGTGCGGTGCACGGTGTTGGCGGCGATCGGCATCAGGTTGGAGCCGCCGGTACCGCCGCCCTTGGTCAGGACATCGCTGTCGCCCTGTTCGACGTGGATGCGGTCCACGGGGATCTCCAGGGTCTCCGCGGCGACCAGGGCGAGCGCGGTGCGGTGGCCTTGCCCTGAATCCTGGGTGCCGGTGCGCACCAGGACGGAGCCGTCGGGCAGGGCGCGGACCTCGGAGCGTTCGGCGACGGATCCGCCGGTGGCGTGCATGTGGGTGCCGATAGCGAAGCCGCGCAGCTTGCCGGTGCGCGCGCTGCCGGCCTTGCGGGCGGCGAGGTCTCCGGCCGCGCTGACCTCGAGCGTCCGGGCGAAGATGCCGGGGAAGTCGCCGCCATCGATGGTCTCGCTCATCGCCGTCGTATAGGGCAGCAGGTCCGGCGCGATGAGGTTGCGCTGGCGCAACTCAAGACGGTCGATGCCGAGCCGGTCGGCCGCCACGTCGATCAACCGCTCCAGCGTGCCGCCACTCTCGGGCTTGCCGGCGCCGCGATAGGCATCGGTCATCATCGCGTTGGTGAACACCCCGCGTACCCGGTAGTGCAGCCCGGGTATCCGATAGCAATGGCCGAAGGTCCGGACCGCGCCGGTGGTCACGATGGTCGGATTGACGGCATTCCAATAGGCGCCGATATCGGCCAGCGCGTCGATCTTGAACGCCAGGAACTTGCCGTCCGCGTCCAGGGCGAGGGCGGCGCGGTCGACCCGGCCCCGGCCCATGGCGTCGGCGACGAAGCTCTCGGTGCGCGACGCTTGCCAGGCGACGGGCCGTCCGGTCGCCTTGGAGGCGGCCAGGCACAGCACTTGTTCCGGATACGGCCAGATCTTGACCGCGAAGCTGCCGCCAACATCCTCGGTGACGGCCCGCATGCGGTCGGCGTCGACGCCGAGATAGTCGGCGATCGCGGCTTTCAGCGACATCACGCCCTGGGAGCCGGTGGTGAGCGTGTAGCGGTCGGCCTCGGCGTCGTAGGCGGCGATGCAGCCGCGGGTCTCCACCGGGGCGACGGCGAGGCGGGGATGGCGGACCGTCAGCTCGACCACATGGGCCGCCGCGGCGAACGCAGCCTCGGTCTCGGCCGGATTGCCCTTCTCCCAGTCGATGGCGATGTTGTTCTCCGCCTCCGGCCAGAGCTGAACCGCGCCAGTGAAGGCGACCTCGGGGTCGGTGACGCTGGGCAGCTCGTCGACATCCAGCACAACCGCCTCAAGGGCGTCGTCGGCGGCGGCCTCGGTCTCGGCGACGATGGCGGCGACCGGCTGCCCGACATACTTCACCTCGCCCTCGGCGAGCACCGGCCGGCGCGGTTCGCGCATCGGCGTGCCGTCCGAGTTGTCTACCGGCGACCGGCAGGTCATTGGGCCAACCCCGAGTCGCTCCAGATCCGCCGCCGTCAGCACCGCGACCACGCCCGGCAGGTCGCGGGCATCGCCGACATCGAGTGCGGTGATGCGGCCATGGGCGACGGGCGCGCGCAGCACGCGCAGGGTCAGGGCGTCGGCGGGGCGAACGTCCTCAACGTATCGACCGCCGCCGGTCAGCAGGCGGGCGTCTTCAAATCGATGCATGGTCTGCCCTAACGGAATGAGGTCGGGGGGCGAGAGAAACCGCCGCCTGCAGAGGTAGCAAACCGACGGCTATCGCCGCACGCGAAATCGGTAAGTCAGGGTTGATTTGCATTAAGCATCTGTAAACGGTTCAAATTGGTATAATGTCGCTCCCTCTGATCGGGGCCAGATCGTCATGTCGTCCAACCTGCCGGAAAACATAGAGAAGCTGCTCAAGGAGTCGCAGAATGGCTCGGATCGGGTTGAGCAGTTCCGGTCCTACGTGAAGCTTCTGGACCGGGCGTACAAGGCAGCCGACAAGCTTGGCTCCGAGCTGAAGAAGCAGGAGCGCAACTACGACAAGATGAAGACCGACCACGCGTTCTTCGGCCGCCACCGCATGAAGGTGGACGTGCTGATCAAGGCAATGCGGGACACCTATGTCAATTCCACCAAGGCGCTGCGCACTTTGGAGGAACTGGCGGAGCACTACGATGCCCAGTACGTTTTCGAGGTCTGCCATCTCGGCAGCTACCGCCTGGGCGCGGTGCAGGGCTGGTCGTTCCTGAACGTCCGTTCCGCCTCGCGCCTGGAGGCCGATGCCAATTTCGAGAATGCAGTGCTGCCGGCGATCGCCAAGGTGCTGCCCGACCACCGCGACTACCTGCGCCTGCGCGCTGCCGGGATCGAGGATCAGCTGCAGGCGGAACTGGACAAGCTCAACGAGATGCGCCGGGCCCTGTCGGAGGTGCAGTCGGGCATCCCGAAATGGACCGAGGAGATGACGGCGCTCGCCGTCGCGATGAAGCAGCCGGAGATCGCCCGCCTGAATGCCCAGGAACAGGCCGTACACGAGCGCCTGGTCACGCCAGGCTCGGTCCCCCTGGCGAACAGCGCCTGACGACGCTCTCCCGCTGAACGCGCGGCGAGACGGTTCGTCGCCCGGCCAGAATCAGCCGACCCGATACTCCTCCAGCGCGTCGAAGTTCAGCACCACACCGTGCCCCGGACGCTCGGGCGCGACGGCGCGGCCCTTCTCGATGACCAGCGGATCCTCCATGAAGCGCTCAAGCCCGAAGCCGTGGCGCTCCAGGTAGGAGGCGTTCGGCACCGCGGCCATCAGGTGGACGTGCAGGTCGTGGACCCCGTGGGAGGTGACGGGCAGGTGCGCCGCCTCGGCCATGCGGGCCGCCTTCATCCAGGCGGTCACCCCACCCATGCAGGCAAGGTCCGGTTCGACATAGTGCACCCCGCCGGCGGCGATCAGCGTCGAGAACTCCTCCAGGTTATGAAGGTTCTCGCCGCCGGCGATCGGCGTGCCCAGCGAGGCGACCTCGGCATAGCCGGTCACGTCCTCCGGCTCGAGTGGCTCCTCGATCCAGACCAGGCCATAGGGCGCGAGGGCATGCGCGGCGGCGATGGCCTTGGGCCGGTCCCAGCCCATGTTGGCGTCGACCATCAGGGCGAACCCGTCACCGAGGTAGTCGCGCATGGCGGCGACTCGCTCGACGTCCTCGCGCAGGTTGGCGCGGCCGACTTTCATCTTGATCGCCTCGAACCCGGCCTCCAGGTTGCCGCGGGTCTGATCGAGCAGGGCGTCGAGGGTGAAGAAAAGGTCGATCCCGCCGGCATAGACCGCCACCGTCGGGTCGGCGCCGCCGAGGAGACGCCAGAGCGGCAGGCTGGCCCGCTTGCCCATCAGGTCCCACAGCGCGACATCGATCGCCGAAATCGCGAAGGCGGCCGAGCCACCGCGGCCGATCCAGTGCAGCGCCCACCACATTTCCTTCCACAGCGCCTCGATCCGGGTCTCGTCGGCGCCGTCGAGCAACTCCGACAGTTCCTCGATCAGCGCCCGCACGGAGCCGCCGCCGCGCCCCACCGTGTAGGTGTAGCCGAGCCCCTCGGCGCCGTCGGCGGTAGTGATGCGGGCGGTCACCAGTTCGAAATGGGTGATCTCCTTGTGGGTCGAGTCGGAGAGCACGACGGGCAGGGGAATCCGGTAGTGGTCGGATCGGACGCGCGCGATGGCCATGGATGGTTTCCCCCGGATGGATTTGGCAGTAAGCCTTGGCTCTCGCCGCATCATCCTCCCGGTATTCGCCGCCGGGCAACCCGCCAACTGGAGCCGCCGTGCCCGCCGACACCCTGGTCCTGATCCCCGGCCTGCTGAACGATGCCGAACTCTGGGCGCGGCAGGTTCCGATGCTGGACGACCTGGTCGACCGGATCGTGATTCCGGACACCACCGCCCACGAGGATATCCGCGACACCGCCGCGCAGGTGCTGGCCGAGACCGAGGGCGAGCTGGCGGTCGCCGGCCTGTCGATGGGCGGCTACGTGGCGCTGGAGATCCTGCGCCAGGCACCGCAGAGGGTCGATCGGCTGGCGCTGATCGACACGTCCGCCCGCCAGGACAGCGCTGACCAGCGCCGCCGGCGCACCGGGCTGATCGAGCTTGCCGACAAGGGAAGGTTCAAGGGGGTGACGCCGCGCCTCCTGCCGCTGCTCGTGCATGAGAGCCGGCTCGAGGACGAGACGGTGACGCGACCGATCTTCGACATGGCCGGGCGGATCGGCAAGGACGGGTTCATCCGCCAGCAGAAGGCGATCCTGTCGCGCGCCGATAGCCGGGATCTTCTCGGCGACATCGGGGTGCCGACGCTCGTGATGTGCGGTCGAGAGGATCAGCTGACGCCGCTGGAACTCAGCGAGGAAATGGCGGCGGCGATCCCCGGCGCCGATCTGCGGGTGATCGATGCCTGCGGCCATCTGCCGGCACTGGAGCGGGCGGAGGAATGCGGCGACGCGATGCGGGGGTGGCTGGAGACGTGACCGCGCCTCACTCGTAGTATTGGCGGGCGTTGGCTTCCAGCAGGATAAGCGCCTCGTCCCAGGTCTTCGGGACCTCGCCGGCGGGCATCCGCAGGCGCGCGAAGCGGGCATCGGCGAACGCGTCGTAGACGCCGGTCAGCGCCGCCTGGTGGGCGCCGCTCCGCTTGAACGCCAGAAGCGAGTCCGTGTCCCGCCAGACCGACAGCGTCCAGCCCTCGTCGCCGAACGGCTGGCGCCGCAGCGAATGGGTCAGGAGCCCGGGAGCGGCCTTGATCTGGTCGGCGACCAGGGCGTTCGCCGCCCAGAACCGGCGCCGCGCGTCGTCATCGGCTTCCACGGTGACATGGGTGATGGCGACAATCACCGGCGTGGCCGGGTCGAGCGACCGCGACAACCCGTCGAGACCGGGCCCCGACGCCGGCGTGGCGAAGGTGCAGGCCGACAGTCCGAGAGCGGCGAAGAACGACGAGAGCCAGGCGGGGAGAACCATCTGCGGCACCTTCGATAGGGTGAGATGCGCTTGGTACGGGGCAGGGCTCGAACTGGATGTAAGTGCCGCTAACTTTTTTCCAGGCAGCCCGATCGGCCGCCCCGGCGACAGTCGGTCGTCTACACGTCCACCTCTTCGACGAACCGGGCGTTTTCCTGGATGTAGTCGAACCGCTTCTCCGCCTTCTTGCCCATCAGGGTCTCGACGATCTCGCGGGTGCGGCGGGTTTCGCTCTCCAGTTCCGGTTCGACCACCAGGTCCGGTCCGCCGCTCGGCGGGATCTTGACCCGCAGCAGCTGCCGGCTCGTCGGATCCATCGTCGTCTCCTTGAGCTGCGCCGGCGGCATTTCGCCAAGGCCCTTGAAACGGCTGATCTCGACCTTGCCGCGCCCGGAGAACTCGCCGGCCATGATCTGCTCGCGATGGGCGTCGTCGCGGGCGTAGATCGTCTTGCCGCCCTGAACCAGGCGGTAGAGCGGCGGCATGGCGAGGTAGAGGTGGCCGTCGGCGATCAGGCGCGGCATCTCGCGGTAGAAGAAGGTCATCAGCAGCGAGGCGATGTGCGCGCCGTCCACGTCGGCATCGGTCATGATGATGACCTTCTCGTAGCGCAGCGCGTCCTCCTTGTAGGCCGACCCGGTGCCGCAGCCGAGCGCCAGCATCAGGTCGCTGAGTTCCTGGTTCGCCCGCAGCTTGTCGGCCGAGGCGCTGGCCACGTTCAGGATCTTGCCGCGCAGGGGCAGCACCGCCTGGGTCGCCCGGTTGCGCGCCTGCTTGGCTGAGCCGCCGGCGCTGTCGCCCTCGACCAGGAAGATCTCCGTGCCCTCGTTGTCGGACCGCGAGCAATCGGCCAGCTTGCCCGGAAGCCGCAGCTTGCGGGTCGCGGTCTTGCGGCTGACCTCCTTCTGCTGGCGCCGCCGCAGCCGGTCCTCGGCCCGCTCGATCAGGCGTTCCAGCAGCAGGTTAGCGGTCTCCGGGTCGCCGGAAAGCCAGTGGTCGAAGTGGTCCTTCACCGCCTGATCGACCAGCTTGGTGGCGTGCGGGCTGGCCAGCTTGTCCTTGGTCTGGCCCTGGAAAGCCGGTTCGCGGATGAACACGCTGAGCATGACGCAGGCCCCGGCCATCACGTCCTCGGCGGTGACCTGCGCCGCCTTCTTGTTGCCGACCAGTTCGCCATAGGCCTTCACGCCACGGGCCAGCGCCGCGCGCAGCCCGGCCTCGTGGGTACCGCCCTGCGGGGTCGGAATGGTGTTGCAATAGGCGTGCAGGAAGCCGTCATCCTGGTCGTCCGGCCAGGTGACCGCCCATTCCACGCGGCCCTGCTCGCCGGGCGCCTCGATATCGCCGGTGAACGGCTGGGTGGCAACCGTGCGCCGGCCCTCGATGGCGCTGGCCAGGAAGTCGGCGAGGCCGCCCGGATAGTGCAGCACGGCCTCGGCCGGTGTGTCGTCGCCCTCGCGCAGCAGGACCGGGTCCACCTTCCAGCGGATCTCGACGCCCTTGAACAGATAGGCCTTGGAGCGCGCCATGCGGAACAGGGTCGCCGGGCGGAACCTCAGGCTGGGCCCGAAGATCTCGGCGTCCGGGTGGAACCGAACGGTTGTGCCGCGCCGGTTCGGGGCGGCGCCGATGGTCTCCAGCTTGCCGACCGGGGTGCCGCGCTCGAAGTGCTGGGCGTACAGCCGCTTGTCCCGCGCCACCTCGACCTCCAGCCGGTCGGAGAGGGCGTTGACGACCGAGATGCCGACCCCGTGCAGGCCGCCGGCGGTGGCGTAGACCTTGTCGGAGAATTTGCCGCCGGCATGCAGGGTGGTGAGGATCACCTCCAGCGCCGACTTGTTGGGAAACCGCGGATGCGGGTCGACCGGGATGCCGCGTCCGTTGTCGCGCACGGTGATCGTGTGGTCGACCGACAACTCGATCTCGATCCGCGAGGCGAACCCGGCGACCGCCTCGTCCATGGAGTTGTCCAGCACCTCGGCGACGAGGTGGTGCAGCGCGCGCTCGTCGGTGCCGCCGATATACATGCCGGGGCGGCGGCGCACCGGCTCCAGCCCCTCCAGGACCTCGATGTCCTTGGCGGAGTAGCCGGAGGTGTCGGCCGCGGCGTTGCTTGCGAACAGGTCTGCCATGGTGTCTGTCTGTGCGAGGATGACGATAACGCGATAGTCTATCCTGTAGCCGTGTCGAGTGCGAGCGCAAGATATAGTGCGCCTTTGGACCTCAACCACGAACAGCGAGGGATGCCGAGATGGAAATCGAGCAGGGTCGCCAGCCGCGCGGCGAGATGCAGATCCGCACCATCGCCATGCCGGCCGATACCAACCCGAACGGCGACATTTTCGGTGGCTGGGTGCTGAGCCAGATGGACATCGCCGGCGGGCTCGAGGCGGCGCATCACGCCCATGGCCGGGTGGTGACCGTCGGGATCGAGGCGATGACCTTCGTGCGCCCGGTCAAGGTCGGCGACGTGTTGTGCTGCTACGCGTCGGTGGACCGGGTCGGGCGGACCTCGATCACGGTGGCGATTGAGGCCTGGAAGATCCGCTGGTTTCAGGATCGTGAGGAGCGTCTGCTGGTCACCGAGGGTAGCTTCACCTATGTCGCGATCGACGAGGAGGGCCGCAAGCGGCCGGTCGAGGGGTAGGGAGCGCGGAATGATTGGGCGTTGGATGCTGGCCGCGGCTTTCTGCGGCGCGATGGCGGCGGCCGCCACGGCCGGGGAGGCCGACGTGGTCAAGGTCGAGGCGTATCAGGTCGGCAATGAGTGGTCGTTCGATGTGACGGTCCGCCACGCCGATACCGGCTGGGACCATTATGCTGACAAATGGGACGTGATCGCGCCGGACGGGACGGTTCTGGGCACCCGTGTCCTCTACCATCCGCATGTGAACGAGCAGCCGTTCACCCGCAGCCTCGGCGGCGTGGCGATCCCGGACGGCGTCGCGGAGGTCATCGTGCGGGCCCATGACAGCGTGCACGGCTATGGCGGGGCGGAGGTCCGGGTGACGCTGCCGCGCTAGAGGGTGGCCGTCGGATCCTGTTTCCAGGACATCCAGAGCATTGTGGCGTGCTGCCGCTCCGCGTGGCGGGGGACGGTCAGGGCCTCCGGCAGCCGCGACCGGGCGCTGCTGGCGGCGACATCGAAATACAGATGCAGCCGGTCACGCGTCCCGGTGTTGAAGACCCGGTGCGGAAACCCGTAATCGCCGTAGTAGAGCCGCCCCACCGGCCAGTGAACCCGCTCATGGCAGAAGTCGGTGACGGCCGCCGGGTCGGTCTCGATCGGTAGGTGCAGCCTTACGTTCTCGGCATCCGCCGAAACCGGGTCGAAGTGCCAGTCGAGCAGGTCACCCGGCGGGATCCGGGCGAGCGTGCACGCCCCGGTCGGACCGCCGAGTCCGTCGATGAGGGCGACCAGGGCGGGGCAGGCGGCGTATTCTGGGGTCAGCTGTACGCTGCGGTCGCCTTGCGGGAGCATGAGGTTGATGTCCGACCAGCTGCCATCGGCGCAGGCATGGTTGCGCTCTGGGTCCGGGATGGTCTCAATCAAGCGGTGCATTTCCCGGACGATCTGGTCGAGATCGCCGGGCGTGGGAATCGTGGCCTGGAAACGAAGATCGAGCCCACGCGTATACGCCTGGAAGGGCGCTTCCGGAGCGGTGGACGCCGTGCCCGCGGGGGTGGGGGAGGGCGAGGAGGAGCCGGTCATCCCTCACCCATAGCACGAAAGGAAACGGGCCGCCCAGGGGGCGGCCCGCCGATGTCTGACTGACCGACCGGGCGATCAGTTCGAGTAGTACATGTCGAACTCGACCGGATGCGGGGTGTGCTCGAACGCGTGCACCTCTTCCATCTTCAGCTCGATATAGCCGTCGATCTGGTCGTCGGTGAACACGCCGCCCTGGGTCAGGAACGCGCGGTCCTTGTCCAGGTTCTCCAGCGCCTCACGCAGCGAGCCGCACACGGTCGGGATGCCGGACAGCTCTTCCGGCGGCAGGTCGTACAGGTTCTTGTCCATCGGATCGCCCGGATGGATCTTGTTCTGGATGCCGTCCAGGCCGGCCATCAGCATCGCCGAGAACGCCAGGTACGGGTTGCCGGCGGCGTCCGGGAAGCGGACCTCGACACGCTTGCCCTTCGGGCTGTTGACGTGCGGGATGCGGCAGGAGGCCGAGCGGTTGCGCGACGAGTAGGCCAGCAGGACCGGCGCCTCGAAGCCCGGGATCAGGCGCTTGTAGCTGTTGGTCGTGGAGTTCGCGAAGGCGTTGATCGCGCGGGCATGCTTGATGATGCCGCCGATGTAGTACAGCGCGGTGTCCGACAGATCGGCATAACCCGAACCCGCGAACATCGGCTTGCCGTCCTTCCAGATCGACTGGTGGACGTGCATGCCCGAGCCGTTGTCGCCGGCGATCGGCTTCGGCATGAAGGTGGCGGTCTTGCCGTAGGCGGCGGCGACCTGCTTGACGCAGTACTTGTAGATCTGCAGGTGATCGGCGGTCTTGATCAGGGTGCCGAACTCCATGCCGAGCTCGTGCTGCGAGGGCGCCACCTCGTGGTGGTGCTTCTCGACCTTGACGCCCATCTCCTCCATGACGGAGAGCATCTCGGAGCGGATGTCCTGGCCGCTGTCGACCGGCGGGACCGGGAAGTAGCCGCCCTTCACGCCCGGACGGTGCGCCAGGTTGCCTTCCTCGTACTCCTTGGAGGAGTTGTACGGGCCTTCCTCGTTGTCGACCTCGTAGTAGCCCTTGTTCATGCCGACTTCGATCTTCACGTCGTCGAAGATGAAGAACTCTGCCTCCGGACCGAAGAAGGCGGTGTCGCCGATGCCCAGGCTGTCCATGTAGGCGACGGCGGCCTTGGCGGTCGAGCGCGGGTCGCGCTCATAGGGCTGACCCGTCGACGGCTCGACGATGTCACAGGTGATGGCCATGGTCGGCTGCGCGAAGAACGGATCCATGACGGCGGTGTCGAGGTCCGGCTTCAGACCCATGTCGGACTCGTTAATCGCCTTCCAGCCGGCGATCGAGGAACCGTCGAACATGAAGCCCTCGACCAGGCTCTCCTCGTCGATCGTCCGCACGTGCTGGGTGACGTGCTGGACCTGACCGCGCGGGTCGGTGAACCGAAGATCGACGTACTTGACGTCGTTGTCCTCGATCATCTTCAAAACGTTCTTCACGTCGTCGGACATGGTTTCCTTCCTATCGTTACCGTGGCGTTCGGCCGCACCGTCGACGCCACACTCCCTCTCCAGATGCCGGGCGCCTTGGCGCCGGCGGTCGGACTACTAGAAAGTCCGTCAGATCGCGTCCGTGCCGGTCTCGCCGGTGCGGATGCGAACGATCTCATCGACGGTCGAGACGAAGATCTTGCCGTCCCCGATCCGTCCCGTGTGGGCCGCGCTCTGGATCGCCTCGACCGCGCGCGCGACCTGGCCGTCCTCCATGACGATCTCCACTTTCACCTTGGGCAGGAAATCCACGACATACTCGGCGCCGCGGTACAGTTCCGTATGCCCCTTCTGCCGCCCGAAGCCCTTGGCCTCGGTGACCGTGATCCCCTGGATCCCGATCTCGTGCAGCGCTTCCTTCACCTCGTCGAGTTTGAACGGCTTGATGATCGCCTCGACCTTCTTCATGGGTCCGTAGCCTTTGGGGTTGCGTGCGAATACCCCGCCGGGTGGCGGGGCTCGGAGGTGGTTAGCACGCTGTGTGCCAATCCTCGCACTAGGGTTAGAGCCTTGATTTCCAAGCGTTCGGCTCGGATATCGCTTCGTTTCGGATGGACATCTTGCCCCAATCGGCGCCAATCGCACAAATTCTGATCAGCAAATGCCTAAATATTAAGCGAATTAGCCTTGGGGAAGCGGATCGACGCCGGATCAGGCGGCCAGCATCTGTTTAATGCGCCGGATCGCCTCCTGGATGTTCTCCGTCGAGTTGGCGTAGGAGAACCGCAGATATCCCTCACCGAAGGCGCCGAAACTGGTGCCGGCGATCACCGCCACGCCGGCGTCCTCGAGCAGCCGGGTCTGCAACTCCTTTGCCGTCATGTCGGTGCCCTCGATGTTGGGGAAGGCGTAGAACGCGCCGCCCGGCTCGACGCAGCGGAAGCCGGGAATCTGGTTTAGGTCGGAGACGATGACCCGGCGCCGCGCGTCGAAGGCTTCGACCATGGCGGTGACGGCGTCCTGCGGCCCCTGCAGGGCGGCGAGACCGGCGAACTGGGTCGGTGCGTTGACGCAGCTGTGGCAGTTCACCGACAGCTTCTCGGCATGCGGAAAGATCGCTTTCGGCCAGACCGAGAAACCGAGGCGCCAACCGGTCATCGCGTAGGTCTTCGACCAGCCGTCCAGCAGGATCACCCGGTCGGCGATCTCGGGATAGGTTAGCAGGCTGACATGCTCGCGACCGTCATACAGCATCTGGCTGTAGATCTCGTCCGACAGGATGTGGACGTTCGGCCACTTCTGCAGGCCGGCCACCAGCTTGTCGATCTCCGCTTTCGGGACCGCGCCGCCGGTCGGGTTGGCCGGCGTGTTGAGAATGATCAGGCGGGTGCGCTCGGTCACCTGGGAGAGCATCTCGTCCGCGGAGAAGGCGAATCCGGTCTCCTCGGCCAGGCGGTAGGGCACCGGGGTGGCGCCGGAGAACTTCACCGAGCTCTCGTAGATCGGGAAGCCGGGGTTCGGATACAGTATCTCGGTGCCGGGCTGGCCGAAGATCAGGCAGGCGAAGAACATGGTCGGCTTGCCGCCCGGCATGATCATCACGAGATTCGGGTCGACGCTGACCCCGTGACGGGTGTTGAGGTCCGCCGCCACCGCCTCGCGCAATGCCGGGATGCCGGCGGCCGGGGTGTAGCCGTGATGGCCGTCGCGCAGCGCCTGGATGCCGGCCTCGACGATGTGCTCGGGCGTTTTGAAGTCCGGCTGGCCGATCCCGAGATTGATGATGTCCTTGCCGGCGGCGGCCAGCGCGTTGGCGCGGGCGAGAACCTCGAAGGCGGTCTCGGTGCCGAGAACGGACATGCGGTCGGCGAGCAGGGCGGTCATCGGGCGGTTCCTCGGGCGGTTGCGGGTCTCGGTTGCGTTCTGGCGACGCTCGAAGCGCCAGTGATACGCTGCCCGGGTTGAAATCGCCAGACGCCGAGGGGGAACGTCGGCCATGATTGAAGCCATCGAGGACATCGCCACGCCGGACGGGGCGATGGAGACCTTCTGCGTGCGCCCGGAACGGGACGGGCCGCATCCCGGCGTGCTGATGCTGATGGACGCGCCGGGCATCCGCGAGGAGTTGTACGACATGGCCCGGCGGCTGGCGGCGACCGGCTACTCGGTGCTGCTGCCCAACCTGTATTACCGGGCCGGCCGTGACACCAAGTACGGTCCGGACGTGCTGGTGAAGGAGAGTGCGGAGTGGACCGCGATGCGGGCGATCCGCACCCGGATGACGATCCCGCCGGTGATGTCGGACGTGGCGGCGATGTTGCGCCATATCGACAGCACCGGCATTGCCCGGGCGGGGCCGGTCGGCGTCCACGGCTACTGCATGAGCGGACCCTACGCCCTCGCCGCCGCCGCCCGGTTCCCCGACCGGGTGGCCGCCGCCGCCTCGTTCTACGGCACCTGGATCGTCAGTGATGCCGAGGAGAGCCCGCATGCGACGCTCGGCCAGTGCAAGGGTGAGCTGTACATAAGCTGCGCCGAGCATGACGACTTGGCGCCGCCGGACATGGTTGCCGAGCTCAAGCGCCTGTTCGAGGCCTCGGGCGCGCGTGGCGAGCTGGAGGTCCATCCCGGCACCCATCACGGCTTCGCGTTTCCGGGCCGCAGGATCTACGACAAGCCGGCGGCCGAGCGGCACTGGGAGCGGCTGATCGCGCTGTACCGGCGGACCCTGGGATAGGGCCTCAAACGAAGTCGGCGCCGCCCCGGGGCGGGGGCGACGCCGGTGCTCGGCAGTCCGTAAGCAGGGATCAAACGGCCGCCGGGTGGGCTCCGCGCGGGGTCGCGCGCTTGCCGGTGGTGACAAGCGAGCCGACCGGCTTCCGCAGGGCGGCGAAAGCGCTCTTGAGCGCGGCCTGGAAAGCCTGCGCCCGCAGGCGCCGCCCGGCCGCGACGCCGCGCGCGATATCCTGCTGCGAAATGCTGCGCATCTGGAACGTCTGGGTGCTCATGACCTGTCTCCTGTCTGGATCGGCGGGCGATCATGTCCGCCGCTGAGACAAGAGTTGATCTTTCCCCCTTGTGATTACAAATTCGTAATTCAAAGAAGCAAATTTTAAAAAACTAATATCATCATGCGCGCACAGGAACCGATGGTCGAGCTTGCCTCATGATTACTCTCCGACAGGTCCGCTATTTCCTCGCCGTGGCCGAGACCGAGAAGGTCTCCGCCGCCGCCACCATGCTCGGCATCTCCCAGTCGGCGATCACGCTCGCGGTCAAGGAACTGGAGAACCAGCTCGGCGTGACCCTGTTCGAGCGCCGGGTCGGCGGCGTGGCGCTGACCCGGGAGGGCCAGAACTTCATCGCCCATGCCCGCAACATCGAGGCCGCCGTCGCCGACGCCATCGCCGAGATGCATCCCGACCGCACCGATGTGGAGGGCACGGTCAAGCTGGGCGTGACCAATGCCGGGGCCGGCTATTTCCTGGTCCCGCCGCTCGCCCGTTTCCGACGGGCCTTTCCCAATGTCGACGTCCGTCTGCTGGAGCGCGAGCGCGAGGAGCTGGAGGCCCAGGTGCTGACCGGGGCGGTGGACATCGCGTTGCTGCTGACCTCCAACCTGTCGAACGCGCCCGACTTGGAGCACCGGCCGCTGTTCCAGAGCCCGCGCGGCGCCTGGGTGGCGAACAATCACCCGCTCGCCAGCCGCGAATCCGTCCGCCGCGCCGACGTGGTCGAGTATCCCTATATCCTCTACCTGATCGACGAGGCCGACCGCTCGTCGCGCGAGTTCCTGGCGCGCTCGGGCCTGGAGCCCAAGGTGCTGTTCGAGACCACCTCGCTGGAGGCGCTGCGCAGCATGGTCGCGACCGGCATGGGAGTGACGATCCTGTCGCGCATGCTGTACCGGCCGTGGTCGCTGGACGGCGGCCGGTTGGAGTGGCTGGCGATCACCGACGCCCCGCCGCCGATGGAGATCGGCCTGGTCTGGCGCAAGGGCCACGCCTTCACCGCCGCCGAGTCCCGGCTGGTCGAGTATTTGGAGGCGGCGGCGGGGTAGGGCGTCGCCATTGCACCCCCCGACCCCCGGTGCTAAACCGCGCCACTTTTCTGCGCATTCCGGGGGCCGCGCCCATGAAACCCGCCAACTCGCTCCTGTCGTCCTACGGCACCACCGTGTTTGAGGTGATGTCGCGCCTCGCCATCGAGCACAAGGCGATCAATCTCGGCCAGGGCTTCCCCGACGATCGCGGCCCCGACCCGGTGCTGGAGCAGGCGGCCCAGGCGCTGTACAGCCCGCCGAACCAGTACCCGCCGATGATGGGGGTGCCGGAACTGCGCCAGGCCGTCGCCGCGCACAACAAGCGGTTCTACGGCCTCGAGGTCGACTGGCAGAAGGAGGTCATGGTCTCCACCGGCGCCACCGAGGGGCTGGCCGCGTGTTTCCTGGCGCTGATCGAGCCGGGCGACGAGGTGGTGGTGATCGAGCCGCTCTACGACTGCTACCTGCCGATGATCCGCCGCGCCGGCGGCATCCCGCGCCCGGTGCGCCTGACGCCGCCGGAATGGGGGCTGAACCTGGACGAGCTGGAGGCGGCGTTCAGCGAGCGGACCAAGCTGATCGTGGTCAACGACCCGCAGAATCCGGCCTCCAAGGTGTATACGCGCGCCGAGCTGGAGGCGATCGCCGACCTCTGCCGGAAGTTCGACGCCTATGCGGTCTGCGACGAGGCCTATGAGCATCTCGCCTTCGACGGGCGCGAACACGTCTCGATGATGACCCTGCCGGGCATGCGCGATCGCTGCGTGCGCATCGGCTCGGCTGGCAAGACCTTCTCGCTCACCGGCTGGAAGGTGGGATACCTGACGGCGCCGGAGACCCTGCTCGGGCCGATCTCCAAGGCGCATCAGTTCCTGGTCTTCACCACCGCGCCGAACCTGCAGCGCGCCGTCGCCTTCGGGCTCGGCCAGCCGGACGACTACTTCGACGGGCTGCGGGCCGACATGCAGGCGCGCCGCGATCGGCTGACCGCCGGCCTGACCTCGATCGGCCTCGCGCCGGTGACCTGCCAGGGCACCTATTTCCTGTTCGTCGACGTGGACCGCTACCTGAAGGATGGCGAGACCGACGAGGGCTTCTGCCGTCGGCTGGTCACCGAGTGCGGGGTGGCGGCGGTGCCGGTATCGGCCTTCTACCTCGACCCGCTGAGCGCGCCGCGCAACTACATCCGTTTCTGTTTCGCCAAGCAGGACGCGGTTCTCGACGGCGCGGTCGAGCGGCTCGACGCATATCTCAAGGCCTAGGCGGCATTTCGGTTGACGCCATCGCGGCGCTGGGATAGCAACGGCGTCCTTCGTCCGATGAGTCGGACGGACCCGGTGGCGGGTGTAGCTCAGGTGGTTAGAGCGCCAGATTGTGGCTCTGGAGGCCGTGGGTTCGAGTCCCATCACTCGCCCCATTTTCCCCTATACTGACGGCATGACCGTGCCGGCGGACATGCACTCGCGCGAGGCGCTGCTGAGCTGCGCCGGGATGGGCGCGTGCGACCGCCTGACCATCGAGCGCGGGACGCCGGGTTTCATCCTCATGCTCCGCGCCGGTCGCGGGGCCGCGCGCTGCATCCGGCGGGCGGTTCGGCCGGGACGGGCACTCATCGCCTGCGGGCCGGGCAACAACGGCGGCGACGGCTTTGTCATCGCCGACGACCTGCGCGCCCATGGCTGGGAGGTGCGGGTGGCGCTGCTCGGTGACCGGGCGGCGTTGCGCGGCGACGCGGCCGAGGCGGCGGACCTCTGGGCCGGACCGGTCGAGCCGTTGACGCCCGAGTTGCTGGATACGGCCGACGTCCTGGTCGACGCCCTGTTCGGCGCCGGCCTCGCCCGCGCGATCGAGGGGGAGGCGGCGGCCTTTCTCGCCCGTGCGGCGGGGCGGGCGGCGAGCGGCCGGCTCACCGTTGCCGCCATCGATGTGCCGAGCGGCGTGCACGGGGACACCGGTCAGGTGCTCGGCACCGCCTGCCCCGCCGCCCTCACGCTGACCTTTCACTGCCGCAAGACCGGGCATGTGCTGCAGCCGGGGCGGCGGCTGTGCGGGACGGTGCGGGTGATCGATATCGGCATCGATCCGGCCGCGAGCGCGGCGGTCGAGCCGGCGGCCGAGGTGATCAGGCCGACGCTCTGGGCCGGCCGGCTGCCGCCACCGGGGCCAGACGACCACAAGTACACCCGCGGCCATGTGCTGATCCTGGCCGGGGCGATGCCCGGCGCGGCCCGGCTGGCGGCGCGGGCCGCGCGGCGCCAGGGCGCGGGGCTGGTGACGGTCTGCGCGCCCGAGGCGGCGGTCCCGGCGATCGCCGGCGACGCGCCGGGGCTGATCGTGCAGCCGCCGCCGGACGACCTTTCCGCCTTCGCCGCCGCCCGCAAGGTCGCGGCGGTCGTCGTCGGGCCCGGGCTTGGGACCGGCGACGCGGCGAGACGGCTGGCGACCGACGCCTTGGGGTGCGGCGTGCCGACGGTCCTGGATGCCGACGTCTTCTCGCTCTTCGCCGGGCGCGCATTGCCGGGGGACGGGCCGGCGGTGCTGACCCCCCATGGCGGCGAATTCAAGCGGATGTTTCCCGCGATCGATGTCGCCGCGCTCGGGCGGGTCGCGGCGGTATCCCGCGCCGCCGAGCTGAGCGGACGCACGGTCCTGCTCAAGGGACCCGATACCGCCGTGGCGGCCCCGGATGGCCGCTGCGCGATCCTCGACGGCGCACCGGCCTCACTGGCGACCGGCGGGACGGGCGATGTGCTGGCCGGGGCCATCGCGGCCCTGCTGGGGCGCGGCCTGGCACCGTTCGAGGCCGCCTGCGCCGGTGCCTGGCATCACGCGGCGGCGGCACGGGCGCTGGGCGAGGGGCCGTTGCTGGCCGAGAAGCTAGCCGACGCGCTGACCGGATAGGGCCCGCCCGGTCGCGCCGGCGCAGTGTCTGTGCTACGGGATTCGGATGTCGCATCACGACCGATCCCCGCCAGGCCATGACAGATAGCGCTGCTGAGAATCCCGTCGACGACGCTCCGGTGATCCGGGGACTGGCGGCGGCGCCGATGATCGCGGCGCCCTTCGCCCATAAGATCCTCGACGCGACGTTCGACGCGGAGACCTACGCCGCCCTCGACGCCTGTTTCCCCACTCCGGAGCAGATGCGCGCCAAGGTGTTGGGCCGGCGCAACGCCAACTATTCGGACAAGCGGTTCACGATTCCGCTGGCGGATCACGTCCGCGATGCGCCGCCGCAGGAGCAGGATCTGTGGCGGCGGGTGTCGTCGATCCTATATGGCAGCGGTTTCGCGCGGGCGCTGTTCACCGCCTTCGCGCCGGTGTTCCTGAAGGACCTGGAGGCCAATTACGGGACCCGCAAGTTCCGCTACGACGTCGTCTCCGAACTGGTCTACGACCGCACCGGCTTCGCGCTGAAGCCCCATACCGACGCGTCGGCCAAGGCGGCGACGATGCTGACCTATGTCGCCGCCCCCGGCGACCCGGAGACGCTGGGCACCGTTCTGTTCGAGCCGGTCGATCCGGACCTGGCCGATACCGCTGGCACCCGGCTCTGGGAGGCCGATGGCTTCCGGGCCGTCTCGCGTGTCCCCTTCCGCCCGAACCTCAGCGTCGCCTTCGCCCGCCACGGCCGGTCGTTCCACGGCGTGGCCGAGACGACCTCGCCGCGGCCGCGCCGGCTGATCCAGACCTCGCTGATCGTGGCGGCGAAGGTGGAGGCCTAACCGGCCGACGATGCGAGCCCCGGCACGGTTGCGAGGATGTGCTGCACGCAGCGTTCCGGCGTCCAGGTGACGTCGACGGTGATCGCGCCCTCGTCGTCGCCCGGCGGCTCAAGGGTGGCGAGTTGCGAGGCCAGCAGGCTTGGCGGCATGTAGTGATCGGTGCGCGTCTCCAATCGGGCGCGAATCAGGGCCTCGTCGCCGCTGAGCCGGATCACGCGCACGTCCGGACGTCCACCAGCCAGGGTCTCGCGATACGATCGCTTGAGGGCCGAACAGGCGACGACCATGCCCCGGCCCTCCGTCCGCCAGCGGTCGATGTCGGCGGCGATGGCGGCAAGCCAGGGGCCGCGATCCGCGTCGTTCAGCGGCGTTCCGGCCCGCATCTTCGCGACATTCTCCGGCGGGTGGTAGCTGTCGCCCTCGGCGTAGCCCCAGCCGAGCCGCGCGGCCAGCAGCGTGCCGATCGTGGTCTTTCCGACCCCCGAAACCCCCATGATGACGATGACGACGGGCGGCGAGGCGTCGGGCGGGGATCCGGCCGCGTTCACGACCCGCTCCAGTCGGCGTGGTGACTGCCCGGGGCGTCGATCCGCTCGAAGGTATGGGCACCGAACCTGTCGCGCAGCCCCTGAAGGAAGTCGGCCGGCACCCGCGCGCGGGTCATCCCGTCGTGCCAGGCCAGCGCCGAGGTCAGGGCCGGGACGGCATAGCCGGCGGTGATCGCCGCGGCGGCGACCCGGCGCAGACCGGGCAGGGTCTCCGCCAGCTCCGCGCGCAAGGCCGGCGCGGCGAGGGGGGGACCGCCGGCCGGCAGGTCACCGAACGCGGCCGCCAGGCGGTCCAGCAGCGGCGCGCGCAGGATGCAGCCGGCCCGCCAGACCCTGGCCACCGCGACCGGGTCGACCGACCAGCCATCGCGGGCGTCGGCAGCGGCGATCAGCGCGAAGCCCTGGAGGAAGGACAGCAGCGTCGCCGCCCGCATGGCGGCCTCCAGGTCGGCGTCGGCGATTTCGACCGACCCCGGCGCGTCCGCCGCCAGAACGTTCCGGTCCTCACGCGCGGCGGAAACGGCGCGGGCGAACACCGCCTCGGCGATCGACGGGGCGGCGACCCCGAGGTCGAGGGCGGCCAGCGACGCCCACCGTCCGGTCCCCTTCTGCCCGGCCCGATCGACCACCTTGTCGAGCAGTGGCGCGCCGTCGGTATCGCGGGTGCGCACCACGTCGGCGGCGATCTCCACCAGGTAGCCGCCGCCCGGACCGTCGTTCCAGCGCGCGAAGGCGGCGCCGATCGCATCGACGTCCAGGCCCCCGCCGTTGCGCATCAGGTCGTAGGCCTCGGCCAGGGCCTGCATGACGGCGTATTCGATACCGTTGTGGACCGTCTTCACGAAGTGTCCGGCTGCCCCGCCGCCGAGCCGGTCGCAGCAGGGGGTGCCGTCGGCCGCGCGGGCGGCGACCGCCTGCAGGGTGGGAGCAACCCGGGCCCACGCGATCGGCTCGCCCCCGGCCATCAGGGCGGGGCCGTGGCGGGCGCCCTCCTCGCCGCCGGAGACGCCGAGGCCGATCAGGTGGATGCCGGCCTTGGCCAGGGCCGCCTGCCGCCGGGTCGTGTCCCCCGCATCGGTGTTGCCGCCATCGACGATGACGTCGCCCGGGGCGAGATGTGGCCGAAGTGCGTCGATCACCGCGTCCACGGCGGCGCCGGCCGTGACCATCAGCAGAACCGCGCGCGGCGGGGCCAGCCTGCGGGCGAGATCGCCGGCGTCCTCGGCCCATCGCGTCGTCGCGGGCAACGCCTCGCGCGCCCGGGCGGCGAGGGCGGCGTCCCGCTCCCACGCGACCAGCGGGACGCCGCGATCGCTGAGGTTGAGCGCCAGGTTCCGGCCCATGGTCCCGAGGCCGATGATGCCGAGCGGCGGAAGGTCGGTGGTCATGGTTCGCGTTCCTATCCCCAGATCTCGCGCCAAGCGTCGCGTGTCTGATAGCCCCAGTACACCAGCTGCGCATACCACGCGCCGAGCGGACCGCCGACAGGGGTGAGGCCGAACGGCTCGAACAGCCGCCAGCGCTCGTCGCGCTCGGCGATGGCCGAGGCGATCAACTCGCCGCCGAGCGTTGTCGTCGCCATCCCGTGGCCGCCATAGCCCTGGCTGTACCACACGCCGGGTTTCAGGCTGCCGATCTGCGGCATCTTGTGCGTGGCGTAGCCCATGGTGCCGGGCCACGCGACCTCGGCCTTCAGGTCGGCGAGTTGCGGATACACGGTCTTGAGGTCGCGCATCATGGTCTCGGCGAGCCGTGGCGGGTCGGTCCAGCGGCTGATCCGACCGCCCCATAGGATCCGGGTGTCGGGAAGCGGGCGGTAGTAGTCGCTGGCGAAGCGGGTGTCGCTGACCCCGTTCGGCAGGCCGATGATCTCCTTGAGGCGGTCTCCGACCGGCTCCGTCAGCACCACATAGGTGCCGATCGGCAGGGTGGCCCGGGACAGGCGGCCGACCAGCCCCTCGATATAGCCCGAGCAGCAGATCACCACATGATCGCAGCGGATGATGCCGGAGTCCGTGTGCACGCGGCGCGGCTCGGCGTCGAGCTCGATCGCGCGGGCCGGCGTCGCCTCGAAGATCCGGGCGCCCGCCTCGGCGGCCAACCGGGCGTTGCCGCGGCTGAAATTGAGCGAGTGGAAGGTAAAGCCCTTCGGACGCCACATGGCCTCGAAATAGCGCGGGCTGCGCCAGACGGAGCGTACCTTCTCGCGATCCCAGACCTCGATCCCGGCATCGGTGAGAGCGTTCAACCAGTCGGCCTCGCGGCGCACGCCGTCCGGGTCGTCGAACCAGGAGCAGGTGACTCGGCCATCGACGATCGGCGCCACCCCGCCGCCGATCCGTTCGGCCCGGCTGCGGACCAGCCGCACGGCCTCCTCGCTCAGACGGTAGAGCTCCAGCGCGTGGTCGCGGCCGACGCTGTCGATCAGCGCCCGCAGGCCGCGCGAGAAGCCGGCGGAGACGAAGCCGCCATTGCGGCCGGACGCGCCCCAGCCGATCCGCCGCGCTTCCACCAGGGCGACGCTCTTTCCACGCTCCGCCAGCCCCAGCGCCGTCGCCACCCCGGCCATCCCGCCGCCGACGACGCAGACATCCACGTCGATGTCGCCGTCGAGCGTCTCGAACGGCGCATCGCTCTCCAGGGTGCGGCTGTAATAGCTGTCAACGTATCCGCCGGCCGGCGCGCTCTGTGCCGTGGTCATCCCGTGATGCCTCATCCCCTCCGTCGCTGGTTCGCAGTGTAGCGGGGACAGCCGGCGGGATGAACGGGATGTCGCGCGACGATGCGGACCGGTGGTTCTGAGGTGCGTCGGCCCTAAGCGCGCCGGACCTTAAGCGGTCTGGGCCTCCGGCACGCCCGCGGCATCTTGCGGTTCGCCGAGCGCCGGCCCGCTGGCCTCGGCGCAGCCGATGCGCTGCAGCGCGTCGAGCTCGGCGGCCGTGCCCACGCCGGCGGCGCCGACGGTGAGGTCGAGGGCCTGGGCGAAGGCCACCGCGGCGGCGGTCGCCGTGTCGGCGATCTCGACCGTGTCGGCGGCCAGGATGACATGGGTTATCGGCTGCTTCGCCAGGGCCAGCATCGGGTTACCGCCGGTCCCGAACCCGGTCAGAGCGAGGGCGACCCCGAGTCGCTCGAGCCGTTGAAGTACCTCGCGCGCGGCCTCCGGGTCGCGGCCGACCGCGCTCTCCTCGATGGCGAGCCGCAGCCGGGCCGGGGTGAGGCGCGCGCGATAGAGCGCATCCTCCACCATCTCGACCAGGTCATGGTGGTGCAGCATGTCCGCCGGCAGCGGAACGGTGATGCGGTGCATCGCCGCGCGCCGGTCGGCAATGGCGCAACCGTCGCGCAACAGCCGTTCGCAGAGTTCCGGGGCCAGCGAGTCCACGGCGGCGGCCAGCGCCAGATGGTGGTCGGCGGTCAGGGGGGCGGCGGGTAGGGAGGTGGCCGTCAAGGAAGGGGTCGGCAGCAGCAGCCGGCCAGCACTGTCCGCGAGGCAAGCCTCGAGGCCGGTCACGCTCCGGGTGGCGAGGTCGTGGATCGGGCGAAAGCGGACCGCGAGCCCGTCATGTTCCAGCTCCCGACGGAGAGCGCGGGTCGTCTCCTGGCGGGCCGAGAGGAAGCTCTCGATCTCCTCGGCCGACTGGCGGGCGGTCGCGATCGGCCGGGTCGCGCTAGCGCGCAAGGCATGCTCGGCCGCGCGCAACAGCGCTTCTGCGTCGATCCCGCTTTCGGGATAAAGCGCCAGACCGGCGCGGCATTTCACCGCCACAGTCGCTCCGGCGGCGGGAACCGGGCGGCCCGCCTTGGCGATCAGGCGTCCGGCGTCTCGCTCGAGGCCGGCATGGTCCTCGGGATCGGGCAGGATGAGCGCGAACGAGGTGTCGTCGAAGCGAGCCAGAACGCTGGTCTCCGCCACCAGCCCGCCGAGCCGGATCGCGAGACGGCGCAGCACCGCGTCGCGGCCGGCCTCGCCATGCTCGGCGGTGATCTCCGTCAGGTTGGACAGGGTGAGGACGATCACGCCGAGGCGCTGGGTGTCGCGCTTGGCGCGGCGGATCTGGGCGCTCAGGATCTGCTGCAGCGCGCCGCGGTTCGGTAGCCCGGTCAACTCGTCGAGCAGGGCGAGCCGGTCGAGGCGCTCCTCCGTCGCCGTGGCATGGGTCACGTCGAGGGCGACGGTCAGCACCCGCTGCACATGGCCCTTGGCGTCGCGCATGGCGGCCCGGGTGGTCATGAAGGTCCGGGCCCGGCCCTCGCCGTCGATCAGCTTCTCCTGACCGGAGTGGGAGATCGCGGTCCCGGAGGCGATGCGCCGGTCGGCGCCGTCGATGGGCCGGCCGGACTCCGGGCCGAGCAGATCCGCCGCCGTCCGACCGACCGCGTCCTCGGGCGCGATCCCGAACACATCGGCCTGATAGGCGTTGACGAACTCGTAGGTGCCGTCGGGCGCCTTCGCGCTGACCATCGCCGGCAGGCCGCAGAGAACCGCGTCGAGCAGAGCCTGGGAGTCGCGCACTGCCCGGTCGGCCTGAAGCCGCTCGGTCATGTCGAGCATGGCGACGACGCAGATCACGTCGTCGCCGAGCCGATGCGCGCTCGCCTGGACTTCCACCGGGAAGGCGGTGCCGTCGCGCCGCAGCGCCCGGCGGCGCGTGGCGCCGATCTCCACCAGGGGAGGGACGGTCAGGTCTCCGTCCGTGAGCATGCCGATCTTCGGCGACAGGCCGGGCACGACATCGCAAAGGGACAGGTCCAGCAGCTCGACCTCGGCGCGGCCAAGGGTGTCGCGGGTCCGCTCGGTGGTCATGACAACACGTCCCGCGCGGTCGGCCGCCAGGATCAACACGGGAAAGGAGCCCAGCACGCGCTCAAGCGTGTGCACGGCGTCGTACAGGGAGGCGAGGGTCAGTGCGGTCATCGAGATGCGCGAAATGGCCTCTGTTTCGAAAATCAAAATGGCATTTGACATTAAGAATTTCAATTGATTTAGCAAAAACGGTTCATGATAATGCGTGACACAGAGGTTCTTCCTCAGCCGGATGCTTTCTGCAGAACGCAAGGAGCCGTCCATGGACGCCGCCCAAACCCACCGCCAACTCGAGCGCCTCTCGCAGGACGATCTCGACGGTCTGATCAAACGCCACGTCCGGTTCCGCAACGGACGGCTGGGCGGCGCGCGGGCGGTCCTGTCCTTTTTCGATCTCGCCTGGCTCGATTTCCATGGCGCTGATCTGACCGATGCCGATTTCACCGGCGCGTCGATGTCGCGCGCCACGCTGACCGGGGTGACCCTCGACTACGCCTCAATGTTCGCGGTCGATCTGCGGGGAGCCAGCCTGGAGGCCGCCAGCATGGTGAAGACCGATCTGCGTGGCGCGTGTCTGCGCGGCGCCCGGATGGTGGGGGCGACCCTGATCGACGCCGACCTGCGCGAGAGCTACCTGGCGGAACGCAAGGAGGTCGACCGGGATCTGCACTGGATCGAGATCGAGCCGTCGGTCTCCGAGATGCACCAGGCGGACCTGGCCGGCGCCGATCTGACCGGGGCGAAGATCTCCGGGGCGGTCTGTGTCAACGCCAATTTCTCCGACGCCATCCTGCGCGATACCCGCATGGTGCGCTGCAACCTACGTGGCGCCAATCTCAGCGGGGCGAACCTCGACGGCGCCGATCTCAGCTGGGCCAGTCTGGAAAAGGCGGTGCTTCGCGACGCCGTCTTCACCCGGATCAAGACGAACATGACCGAGCTTGGCGGCGCCGACCTGACCGGTGCCCTGACCGACCGCCCGGCCGGGAAGACGCCGGACGCGTTGGGCGCCCCGGTGGAGGTGCTGCTGGACCGCCACGAAGCCTGGATCGAGACGTCCAGCGCCAAGGGAGCGCAACTCGACGTGACGGGGGTGGATCTGCGCGGGGTCGAGGATCTCGGCAGCATCGATCTGACCGCGCTCGTCGCGGAGGATGCGATCTTCTGCGCGATGGATCTGACCGGCGTGCGCATGGCGGCCGGCCGGCTGGCCCGGGCGGACCTCCGCTTCGCCGCCCTGGACGGCGCCGACCTGCGTGGATCGGACCTGAGCGAGGCGCGGCTGCAGAACGCCCGGCTGACGGGCGCCAACCTGCGCGCCCTGGTGACCGAGGCCGGTCACAGGATGGCGACCCGACTGCCCGGCGCGGACCTGCGGTATGCCGATCTCCGTGGTGTCGACCTGCGCGGGGCCGACCTGCGCGGCGCCGACCTTTCCCATGCCGTCCTGCAAGGGACGGATCTGCGCGGCGCCGATCTTCGGGATGCGCGCTTGACCGACCCGACACGCGCCGGCGCCCGCGTGGACGAGACGACGAGGCTTTCCGCGCGGTAGCGCGGCGGGCGACTTCCTGTTCCCACATCACCTGGGCCCGCCATCCGGCGGGCCCGATTTTTTCCTTCTGGAAACACCGGATTTTATCGTGTTTCACCGGCGGATCGTTGACGTTTCGCCGCCGAACTCCTGGAGAATCAATTGGTGGATCAACGCGTTAGACGGCGGTAGCGTCTCATCACCCCGACAGAGAGGTGACTGCGCCCGTCGGCGGGGTGGCGTGATCAACGCGATGGTAGGTCGACGGGACCGACATGAAGACCGTATCGGGGAGGGTCCGTAGGGTCACCCCGGGCGACGGCTGGACGCTCACCATCCCAACCGCCCAGCGCCGGCCGTCGCACTTCCCACGCGGGGGGCAAGAATACCGCGCTCAGCGCCAGACCGCGGTCGACGGTAATGCGGCTTCCGACCTGGGCGTGATCACGGGCGTCAGCAATCCGGGGTCGGTCGAAATCTCGTCGGTGCGTGCCACGACCCGCCCGTCCCGTTCCGCGCCTAGATCGGCGATGCGTTCCTCGGCGATCCGCGAGACGATGTGGGCGCGCCCGGAATGGGCGACGGCGTCGAACGGGTCTTCCTCGAGCGCGGCGTCGTACAGCGCGAGTGCATCCTCCGTCCGGTTCAGGGCGATCAGCACGTCCGCCAGTTCGGCCGACAGCGATGCGTTGCCCGGATCGGTGTCCAGGGCAGCGCTCAGCAGAGCCGCCGCCTGCTCATCGGCGCCGATCCGGACCGCCAGGCGTCCCCAGGCGGCAAGCGGCGCCGTCGCCGCGGGGTCGGCCTCGTGCGCCTGGCGATAAAGCCTGGCCGCAGCCCGGTCGTCGCCCGAGCGTTCCGCCGCGATCGCCGAGTCCAGGACCGCCGAGACAGGGGGCATGGCCGCCGCCTCGGTTTGAGCCGGCGCCGGAGTGGACAGGAGAAAACCGAGGGCGGTCAGCGCCGCGGTCGCCCCTGCGATCAGCAATCTGGATGTCACTGTCACCCCCAGATCTCGAACTTGAATCCGATTCGATATCAGAAACATAAAGGTAATTATAGCGAATCAGTTTACATACTGTAATATATTTTTCGATTCGAGAATCGTTCACGACTTGCAACGGGGTTTTGAGCATGACCCGGGCCACCAAGGAGGGGCGTATGCGGCAGGCGACCATGCGCGTGGCGGCTTCCTGGGACGAGGAGGATGACCGGTTGCGGGATATTCCCGAAACCGGCGTCGGTCCGGTCGATCGCGCCGACCCTGAACCGATCGACGCGCGCGCGCTGTATGCTGACCTGACGGGCCTTCTCGAACGGCTGCACCGGCGGCGCCTGGACGTGGTGCGGCTCGGTCTCGAGGGCATCGGCGTGGTCGATATCAACGCCAGCCAAGGCCTGCTCCTGCTCTCCATCGGCGACGGCGAGGTGCCGGTGCGCGACCTGTTGCAGCGCGGATACCATCAGACGAGCTCGGCGTCCTACAACATCAAGAAGCTGGTCGATTACGGCTATCTGGAGCAGATCCGCTCGATCCATGACCGGCGCGCCGTGCGCCTGCGTCTCGGCGAGTCCGGGCATCGCGTGGCCGACCGCCTGCGCGCACTCGACGACCGTCTCGCGCAGATCGCCATCGACGAGGCGGGGGCGAGCGCGGCGATGCAGGAAACGATCGTCACCCTCAAGAAGCTCGACCGGATCTGGGACGACTTCATCAGCTTCGGCTGACGCGTCGCTCCCCTCGCGCCATGCCGGAACTGCTATAACCGCAAAGGTTCGAGAGCGGGGGAGCGGCATGCGGATCGTCATCATGGGCGCCGGCGGGG
>JGI12316J15309_10012219_pt1 | contig 36660 bp, 25 predicted proteins | sample MarCyaLeptolynsp_FD_15309 | JGI IMG/M metagenome (IMG submission 15309) | reverse complement strand
ATGCTCGACAAGATGGTCCACATCAACGAGGTCGACGATTCCATCCGGCGATTCTGCGTCTTCGAACCGCGCGGCGCCGCCCAGATGAGCACCAACCTCCTGTTTCCGCCGACACGGCCCGATGCCGACGCCGGCTTCATCGTCCTGCAGGGTGATCAGGCCCACGCCATGTCCGGCTCCAACTGTATCTGCGTCGTCACCGTATTGCTGGAAACCGGCCTGCTGCCGATGACGGAACCGGAAACCATTGTCCGGCTCGATACGCCAGCCGGTCTGGTCACGGCGCGGGCCGAATGCGGCGATGGCAAATGCCAGCGGGTGCACCTGGACATGACGCCGACATTCGTCGAAGGCCTCGACGTTCCCGTTGACGTGCCGGGGATCGGCACCGTCTCAGTCGACATCGCCTTCGGCGGCATCTATTACGCCCTGATAGAGGCAAAACAGCTCGATCTCACGATCGAACCGGGTGCAGCCCGGACACTTGTCGACGTGGGATCAAAAATCCACCGCGCAGCGCGGGATCAGATCGTGCTGAACCATCCCGAGAGTGCAAGCCTGAACACGCTGTCCTACGTCATGTTCGTCGATACGCAGGAGGACGGCGAACTGGTCGGCGCGACGATCATGCCGCCTGGCCGCATCGACCGTTCGCCCTGCGGAACCGGAAATTCTGCCCGCCTGGCCGTGCGCCATGCCCGCGACGAGGTGTCCGTCGGCGACAGCATGACCGCACGCTCGATCATCGACAGCACGTTTCAGGTCACCTTGAAGGGCCAGACGGAAATTGCCGGACGCGCGGCGATCCTGCCGCAGATTTCCGGTCGCGGCTGGATCCACGGGATACACCAGATCGGCCTGGACCCGAGCGATCCCTATCCGCATGGCTTCAAGGTCTCGGACTGCTGGGGCGACGCGTTTGACCTTTTGAACTGACCCAAGGCGGGTTCGGAAAACTCTGTTTTGTAGACCCCACAAAGCCGATTAAAAGCTCGGGCCAGAGTCTATGGACAGTCAGCTTTTATCGCCGGATTGCGTTTAATTGAGATCTTTCAGAAGACGCCCGTGCTTTTTGGTTTCCCTCAGAACCTGATCAAAGGTCTCCAGCCCCCTGCCTTCGAGCAGTCCGATCAGTTTGACAAGGGCTTCGGCGGTGGCGCGGGCATCGCCAAGGGCCGTATGCCGAACCTCTGGCGGCATCAAAATGTCGAGACGTTCACACAGGGCGTCGAGCGAATGCTGCTCGGTTACACCAAAGATGATCGCCGAGAGCAGGACCGTGTCCAAAATCGGATTGTCCCATTCGACGCCCATCCGCTTTTCGGACCGGCGCAGAAAGGCGACATCAAATGGCGCGTTGTGGGCCACAAGCACCGCATGGCGCGTGAATGCGTGGAAACGGCGCCCCACGACGATGAAATCGGGGGCGTCCGCCACATCGGCGTCCGTGACCTGATGGATCCTTGTCGCGGCGGGAGGGATCGAACGGCCTGGATTTACGAAGGTGTTCAGGATTTCGCCCTCCACGATCCGACCATTGATGATGCGTACAGCGCCGAGTTGCACAACAGCATCCGTTTCCGGCGAAAGGCCTGTCGTTTCTGTGTCGAATACGACAAAACAGAGGTCCCGCAGCCGGGTATTGCGGATTTCGGTCGGTTCCTCGGCGCGCAGCAAGTCGAAATCGTAGACGAGCGGCCTGCCGTCAACGGGGACGGATTGGTCTTCGCCGATTTCAATCAGGAGGACATAGCCATCCGGATCCAACGGTTTCAGGCGCGCGCGGAATGTATGGACGCCCGTTCGGTCCCGAAGTTCGTATGGTGTGTCCGCTCCGTTTTTCGACAGACCCCCGCGAGCATTCGAAAGGCAGGCTTCATCAAAGTAATCCGTCAGGGGCGCCTTCAGGCGCGGCGGCGCGACGAGAGACATCACACCCGCAGCCTGAGCGTCATACAGCACGATTTCATCCGACGCGTTGACAAGTATGGTCGCAATCGGGATGTCGCTGAGCAGAGCCGTCAGCCTCGCAGTCTCGGATTGCAATCGGTTTGTTTCCCGCGAGATCTCCTCCGCAGTCTGCATGACCTTCCTGCTGAGCGTCCTGGAGACTGCCGAGGCCGCAGGCGCGAGATCGCCAAGATACTTGGCGTCTTCGTTGTCGACTTCTTTGTGGACGCCGGAATGGGCATGCAGGCGCAGATTGGTTGCAAGCCTCTCGATCGATTTGGCGACATTTTCATCAAACAGCAGCCAGACGGTCACGATAAGGCCGGTGTTTAGAAACGCGAAGACGACGAATGCCGTAAGGAACGGCCCTGTGGCGATCGCGCTCTCGGCGCGGGACCATCCAATCCAGAGCGCCACGCCCGCCAGCACCGCCCCTCCAATTGCCAAAAGGCAAAAAAACAACAGGATCCGGAGGCGGAGGCTGAGGTTTGTCAACATTTCAAGTCGCGCAGACCAGCTTCAATATCGGGTCGTCTGTTGACATGACTTGCCAGTCAGCATCGCTGACGGAACCGTCCGCCGCAAATGTCGCGCCATCGATCAAGAGCGCAGACTTTGCCATTGCACAGTTAAACAGCACCGGCGTTTTGTTGACCGGCGACCAGCGGCCAAAAAAATAGAGATCCGTAAGCCGCTGCTCCGGAAGGTTTTCATTTGCACGCGCAGTCGCCGTATCAACGGCAACAAAACGCTTTGTATAGGGCCAAAGCTGTGTCCAGGGACGGATCCAGCTTTGTTCCTCGACTGTCGTCGCGATCTCGATTCCATCGGGAAGACGTTCAACGGTGCGTGCGAACCAAGTATATTCATTGCTGATCGTCATGCCGATCATGCCCGCTCCGGCCACGATCGGCACGACCCATTTGGGCAATCGGCGTCTCACGACAACATTGATCAACAACACAATTCCCGCACAAGCGATGCCGGCAAAAATCGTGGCAATGAGTTCGACAAACATGAACTATCCTAACATGCCCTTGCCGGATCCGGCTGCCGATTGCATCGTCTTGACCACCACAAAGGCGTCGCGCAGGTGGCTGCGTTCGAAATCCGACAGATCCGAGGGATCGACATAGTTGTCGGGCTTTTTTCCCGCCTTGACCTGCTCAGCCTGATGCTCCAACCGCATCGTTGCAATCAGATCATAGGCGTCGAGGAGGTCCGCGCCTCCTGTCGCCGAAAGAATACCCGCCGCTTTTGCCGCTTCCAGCCGTGCGCGCGTGTTGACGGGTTTGAGTCTGCCCTGAAGAGTATAGATGCGCCCGAGATCGACGATCGGGACGACACCGCTATGCTTGAGGTCAAGCCGATCGCGATGCTCGCCCGACCGGATCCTCACCAAGCCCCTCAAGAGGCCCAGTGGCGGCTGGTGTTTGAGCGAATTCGAAATCATATGCGCTGTGAATATCGAGTTTTTTGAGGCAGCCGACAGCGTTTCCCGCTGAAGATCGACGAACAGGCCCGTGTCGCCCCCTATGGGGCGCAGATCAAACATGACGGAGGCAAGCATTTGCGCTTCCGGGCTCGGCTTCGTGATCCATCCATCGAAATACCTGCGCCAGACGCGCAAGGGCTGGCGCCAACGCGGATTGGTCGCCATCATGTTACCGGGGCAATAAAAATACCCGCAAGCATCAAGCCCATCGCTCACGAATTTCGCCAGTTCTTCGAAGTAGCCACTGTCGGCATCGGTCACGTCGTCGGAGAGAATCAGGCAATTGTCCTGATCGGATACACCGGTTTGCTCCTGACGCCCCTGCGAACCGCAGGCTAACCACAGATACGGGACCGGCGCTGGACCGAGACGTTGCCTGGCCAGTTTGAGCAAACGGCGTGTCACCGTATCAGCGACGTCCGTGATGAGCCGGGTAACCACTTCGTGTCGATTGCCTTCTCCCACGAGCTGTTCAAGCAATTGCGGAATTTCGGCTGTCGAACGGGCCATGATTTCCGCGTCATCGGCCTTGGCAATACGGCCGACCAGATCGGCGGACGACTTTGCCTGGATGCGTGTCAGGTCCGTCTGGGTAACAATCCCGATCAGATGTCCGTCGTCAACGATGGGGATATGGCCGATACCGAATTCCCTCATCGTGTGCAGCACATCGGTTCCCAGCGCCGAGGGACCAAGCGTGAGCGGATCGGCGGTCATGATTGAGGACACCGGAGCGTCTGTCTCCGCCATCATGGCGACAACCCGGTCGTTCATGTCGCGCACTGTCACAATACCTTTAAGGTCATCCCCGCTTGCGACGCATATCGACGAGACGTGGGCCTTCTGCATGGATTTCGCTGCTTCACGTATCGATGCGTGAGGCGAACAGGTGACCGGATCTCGGGTCATCAACCGATCGATGGGCAGTGTCGGTAAAGGGTTACCCCGGGCGCGCGCCGGACGGCGGCGGTCAAAAAACCGGGCGATCTGCGGCTTTGTTTCGATAAGCTCGAAAAGAGTTTCGGACGGCATGACAATGATCGAAGCATCTGCCGTGATACTCGACATGCACGGTGCGGATCCGCCTCGCAGAAGCGCGCGTTCGCCAAAGGAGTTCCTCGGGCCGAGCAGCGAAAGCTGGACACCCGTATCGTCAGTGATCTCCACCTCTCCTGCAACGACGATGTAGAGGGCCGAGACCTGTTCGTTCACTTTGAACACCGTGTCGCCGGCGGGCATGGTCTTGAATTCGCAAACGGAGGCGAGCGCTTCCAAATCGACGTCCGCCAGGCTGTCATACGGATGAACAGAGGCCAGGAACTGTGTTACGGAGACGGGTAAGGACACTGGTCCAGCTTTCTACGAGAGGCGTCCTGTCCAGTTTAACGCGGACAGGATCAAGGCACTTGCGGGTCGCCATCGACACAGTCGATGGCGACCCCACTTTTAGTGGTCGGCGACAGCCGTGCCTGCGCCCCTTGGAACGCGGACACTTTCCACGAGTTGCTTGATTTCAAGGGGTATTTCTTTTGTCATACCGGAGACCACATAGGCTACTGCGAAATTGATCGCAGCTCCGATCGCACCAAACGATGTGGACTTGATCGTTCCAAGCAGCGGATCTGCATCCGTGAAGGAGTTTGTATCCGGAATGAAGAACCACCCTTTGTGCAGGAAGATGTAAAGCAACGTAACCACGAGCCCGGCAAACATACCTGCCACTGCGCCGACATTGTTGATTCGGGTCGAGAAGATCCCCATCATCAACGCCGGGAAGATCGAGGCCGCGGCCAGACCAAATGCCAATGCCACCGTTTGCGCTGCAAATCCGGGTGGATTCAAGCCCAGAATCACAGCCACCACGATCGCGGCGGCCATTGAAATACGCGCGGCCAGCAATTCGGACTTCTCCGACATGTTTGGCGTGAACTGACCTTTGAGGAGGTCATGGCTGACAGCCGAAGAGATGGCTAACAACAGGCCGGCGGCAGTGGACAGTGCGGCAGCCAGACCGCCGGCGGCGATCAGAGCGATAACCCAGCCCGGAAGGCTCGCGATCTCGGGATTGGCAAGCACAAGAATATCGCGGTTGAACTTCGTCAGCTCATTGCCTTTCCAGCCATTGGCTTCAGCTTTGGCCTGAAGGTCTGAGTTGGCGTCGTTGTAATACTGAATCTTGCCATCGCCATTCTTGTCTTCCCAATCGAGGAGACCGGTTTTTTGCCATGTCTCCATCCACGCATATTTGGGATCGGTATCAATTGTCTGGACAGAGACGGCTTCGGCATTCGTACCATTCGGCCACATCAGTTCGGAAATGTTCAAACGGGCCATCGCACCCACCGCAGGAGCCGTCAGGTAGAGCAGCGCGATGAAAACCAGCGTCCAGCCGGCGGACCAGCGCGCATCCGAAACTTTGGGTACAGTGAAAAACCGCATGATAACGTGGGGCAGGCCAGCAGTGCCGATCATCAACGACAGGGTAAACAGCACCATGTTGATGGTCGAGCCGTGGGCGGCGGTATATTCGGCAAATCCGAGATCGTGCACGATTTGATCCAGTTTTGCCAAAAGCGGCTCGCCGGACGCCGCGTGTTCCCCGAAGAGCCCAAGCGCTGGAATGGGATTGCCGGTCAGTTGAAATGAGATGAAGACCGCCGGGATTGTATAGGCCGTGATAAGCACGCAATATTGGGCAACCTGTGTATAGGTCACACCCTTCATGCCGCCGAAGACGGCATATGCAAACACCACGCAGGCGCCAATCAACAGGCCCCAGACGGCGTCGATTTCGAGAAAGCGGCCAAACGCAATTCCAACGCCCTGCATCTGCCCGATCACGTAGGTAACCGATGCGACCAGGAGACAGATCACGGCCACCATGCGGGCGGTCTTGGAATAGAACCGGTCACCGATAAATTCAGACACCGTAAACTTGCCGAATTTCCGCAGATACGGCGCCAACAACAGGGCCAGCAGAACATAACCGCCTGTCCAACCCATCAGGAACGATGAATTGTCGTAGCCGGTAAATGCGATCAGGCCGGCCATAGAGATGAATGAAGCGGCCGACATCCAGTCGGCGGCGGTGGCCATCCCGTTTGCGACGGGATGAACGCCGCGTCCTGCGGCGTAGAACTCGGATGTGGATCCCGCCCGCGCCCAGAGTGCGATGCCGATGTAGAGCGCAAACGATGCGCCCACAAACACCAGGTTGAGTGTAAATTGGTCCATTGCGTTCACTCCTCATCCACGCCGTGTTTGCGGTCGAGTTTGTTCATCTGCCAGGCATAGAAAAAGATCAGCGCCAAAAAGCAGAGAATCGACCCTTGCTGGGCGAACCAAAATCCAAGGTCCGTGCCGCCGATGGGAATCCAGCTGAGAGCGGGGCGCAGAACGATCCCGAACCCGAATGAAACCAGCGCCCAAACGACGAGGCTGGCCTTGATAAGACGCAGATTGGCTTGCCAATAGGCATTTTTGGTATCGTCTTGCTGTGACATTGTCTTGAAACACCCTCCATTTTCAAAAAAAGGCCCGAGGCGGCCCTGGTCATTAGCGCCTTTATGCCGTGGCCTCTGACACGACGGCATTGAGTTCGGACGCAATCCGAATGATTGCGCCCTTTGCATCAACGCGACTGAATTCCGTTCCCTGCGTCGGGAGATCAGAGCGAGGTCAAATAGGGAGTGGAACTTGGTATTGTTCCCTCCCGCATCACGAATCCGTCCGGTTCATGCGATTTGCAATGAGGTCGTCAACGACCGACGGGTCCGCCAGGGTTGAAGTGTCCCCAAGACTTCCGAAATCGTCCTCGGCAATTTTCCGAAGGATCCGTCGCATGATTTTGCCGGATCGGGTTTTTGGCAGGCCGGGCGCCCATTGAATCAGGTCCGGCTTGGCAATCGGCCCGATTTCGGTGCGAACCCAGGTCTCCAGCTCCTTGCGAAGCGGTTCGGAAGGCACGTCGCCGCCCATCAATGTGACGTAAGCATAAATGCCCTGACCCTTGATATCGTGCGGATATCCGACCACGGCCGCCTCAGCCACCTTGGCATGAGCGACAAGCGCACTTTCAACCTCGGCGGTTCCCATTCTGTGACCGGAAACGTTGATCACGTCGTCCACGCGACCCGTAATCCAATAGTCTCCGTCGTCGTCACGGCGACATCCGTCACCGGAAAAGTAATACCCTTTGTAATCGCCGAAATAGGTTTTTTCGAAACGCTCATGGTCGCCCCAAACAGTGCGCATCTGTCCAGGCCAGCTGTCTTTGATGCAAAGAACGCCTTCGATGCCGTTGCCCTCGATCTCGACACCGCTTTGCGGATCGAGGACGACGGGCTGCACGCCGAAGAAGGGTGTTTGCGCCGCACCCGGTTTCAGGTGAGTGGCGCCCGGCAGCGGCGTGATCATGTGACCGCCCGTTTCGGTTTGCCAGAATGTGTCGACGATCGGGCAATTCCCCTTGCCCACTGTCTCGTGATACCAGGTCCACGCTTCAGGGTTGATCGGCTCGCCGACCGATCCCAGGATCCGCAGGCTCGAGAGATCGTGTTTTTCCACCCAGTCATTGCCCGCGCCCATGAGCGCGCGAATGGCGGTGGGAGCCGTGTAAAACTGGTTGACCCTGTGCTTGGCGCAGACTTCCCAAAACCGTCCCGCGTCCGGAAATGTGGGCACGCCTTCGAACATGATCGTCGTCGCACCATTGGCAAGTGGGCCGTATACGATGTAGCTGTGCCCGGTAACCCAACCAACATCGGCCGTGCACCAGAAGATGTCGCCGTCATGATAGTCGAACGTGTACTGGTGCGTCATCGAGGCATAGACAAGATAGCCCCCAGACGTATGGACCACGCCCTTCGGCTGACCGGTCGAGCCTGACGTGTAGAGAATGAACAAGGGATCTTCCGCGTTCATCTCAGCCGGTTCGGAATGGTCAGAGGCCTCCAGGGCCATCTCGTTATAATCGTGGTCGTGGTCGGTCCATGTGGTCTGGCCGCCTGTGCGCTTCACGACCAGGCATTTAACGCCCTCTTTGCAATGAAGCAGCGCGGCATCGGTGTTCGATTTTAGCGGGGTCACCCGCCCGCCGCGCGGCGCGTAGTCAGCCGTAATGACAAGTTTCGCGTCGCAACCGTTTATCCGCGCGCCGAGTGCATCGGGCGAGAAACCGGCAAAAACGATCGAGTGAATTGCGCCAATTCTTGCACAGGCAAGCATCGCATATGCCGCCTCGGGTATCATCGGAAGATAGATGACAACCCGGTCGCCTTTGCGTACGCCAAGTGCCTGCAGGATATTGGCCATCCTGCAGACAGAGCTGTGCAACTCTCTGTAGGTTATATGCTTCGTTTCTTCTTTCGTTGGGTCGTCCGGCTCCCAGATGATAGCGGTTTGATCCGCCCTGGTTTCCAGGTGGCGATCAACACAATTGGCTGAAACATTGAGCGTGCCATCCTGATACCAGTTGATATCGATATTTCCGGGGGCAAAACTCGTATTCTTCACCTTGGTGAAAGGCCTGATCCAATCCACACGTTTTCCATGTTCGGCCCAAAACGCATCAGGATCGGAAATCGAAGCCTCATACATCCGTGCATAACCGGCTTCATCGACGTGCGCTCCCGATTTCATGTCCGCAGACGGTGCAAAGCTCTCTGATTTCGGTGCATTGTTTGCAGTCATGTGTCGCTCCTTCTCGCATTTCGAACACGGCGCCGGACGCAACTATTGTTCGATAATGCTTCTCCTTAGGATGAGGGGGACACCTAAAGACAAGGCGCGTATCGTCCAATTGGCCAATAGTTCATTGAACTATTGTCCTAACCCAGACGTCTCATACGCTCACGGTTTTCGGTGCGGACCGCGATGTGTTGAGGCCGGGTCGCATTGGTCCGACGATGCCGTATAGGCTTTCAGGAGCCGGTCGCGAAGGGCACTGACCTGAGGCCCAAGCCAACAGCGCATTTTATTAGGGAGCCGTATCGGAGAAGCTATCTGGCATGGGCAACCGATTGTTGTCTTCGGTCACTTCATCCTGGCTGCCCAACGGTGCGAGGCAAAGCTCGCGCAGTCTACGAAACGCACTCTCGGTGAGGCCAAAACGCACAATGAGCAGCACGCCCACACGAATGCAAGGTGGGAGATTTTATCTATTCAAGCTCTGCTAAGGCGTGTTGTTTTGAATCGAGTTCACCGAACACGATTCCATTTTTTGGGACGCAAGGTGTTATCGCGCGACATAAGGTAGATTGATCATTTGACGCGCTAAACCGGCCGCGGCTTGCCTCGATAAAACTTGCTTGCCTCCGCCGGCACATCGGTCTCGTCATAGACGCCGATCAGAATTCCGGTTCCGCCTGACTTGCCGCGTCCGCCGACAATCTGTTTGTCGGAGAGCGTCTGGCGCTGCGACTGGCGCCGCGCCCAGACCGCCAGACGTTCCATCATCAGAGCCCGGATTTCGGCATGGGCTTCGCTGTCGCCGAGGTCATCAAGTTCGTTCGGATCCGCTTCGAGATCGAACAGCATCGGACGAATTCCGCCTTCGGCATGCACGAACTTCCACCTCTTGTCGGCGATCATGAACAGGCGTGCGTCGGCCGGCGAAACGCCGAGTTTCGCAGCCGCGCCCGACGTCGAATAATTGTATTCGCTGACGGCAAAATCACGCCAGGTTTCCGGCGGTAGGCCATGCAGAAACGGCACCAGCGACCGCCCCTCGAGAATATGCTGCGGCACCTCGCCTCCGGCGGTCTCCACGAAAGTGGCGGCGAGATCGATGCTTTCCACCAGTTCATCGCACACTGTGCCCCGCGCGGAATCGGCCGCCTCTGAAGGATCGTAAATGATCAACGGCACTTTCACCGACGGCTCATGGAACATGTCCTTCTCGCCAAGCCAGTGGTCGCCCAGATAGTCGCCGTGATCCGACGTGATCACGATCATCGTGTCGTCGATGCGGCCGCTCTCGCGCAGATAGGCAAAGAGCTCTCCGAGCTGATCGTCGCATTGCTTGATCAGCCCCATATAGGCCGGGACCACCTTGTCGCGCACCTCGGTGCGGGAAAACGCCTGGCCGATGGCATTGTTCTGGAAGGCTTCGAAAACCGGATGCGGATGCTCCCGCTCCGCCTGCGAACGCACGACCGGCAGCACCTGATTGTGGCCATACATGGCATGATAGGGCGCCGGTACGATGTAGGGCCAGTGCGGTTTGATGTAACTGAGGTGGCACAGCCAGGGCTTGTCTCCCGCCTGTTCGATGAAGGCCCGGCAGCGCCTGGTCATGTAGGGGGTCTCGGAATGTTCCTCGGCGATGTTGGCCGGCTTGTCGGCATTCTTCATGAACCAGCCCGACGCCATCTCGCCGTCTTCGCCAACCCCGGCATTGGCGAAATCGTGCCAGGGATTCTGGCTGCGATATCCCTTGTCGCGCAGATAGTCGTTGTAGCGCTGATCGCCGGTGTCGTAATACCCGTCCGGGCCTTCGGCCCAGAGGCCGTCGTCGCGTTCCCAGACATCGAAGCCACACTCGGCGACCCGCGCGCCGATCACGCTGTCGCGCGACAGGCCGAGACGTTCCATCCCATCGGCATCCACGCGCATATGCGTCTTGCCGCAAAGAACCACATCCATGCCGAGCGGACGCAAATGATCGCCAAGGGTCATTTCGCCGACCTTCAGCGGGAACCCGTTATATTCGGCCCCATGCGAATGCACGTATCGTCCGGTATAATAGCTCATGCGCGACGACCCGCAGACCGGCGACTGGACATAGGCCCGGGTGAACCGCACGCCCTGCGACGCCAGCCAGTCCATGTTCGGCGTATGCAGATGCGGGTGGCCGGCACAGGACAGATAGTCGAAGCGCAGTTGGTCGAACATGATGAACAGGATGTTTTTGGCACGCCGGGACACGAAATCCTCGCTGGTTCGGGAATGCGGCGAACGGTTCGCCGAGTCGGGACCTGCACATTAATGCGATTGCCCGACGCGTTGAAACCGAAATCGATGAATTGGCGGAGCGAATACGGCCAGATCCCGTGCGGTGAAGCGGCTTCGATTGAGGTCTAATCCGCCGGGCGATCAGCCATTGGCGCAATGGCTGTGTGAATCCGGCTGTTTGGCCAGGATCCGTCCAGACCCGCAAGCGGGTTGGAGGAGATCTCCCGCACAAGCTTCAGTTTGATCGCCTCGGCAAAGTCCTCGAAGCGGCCCACAGTCACAACAAAGGCGTCCGGGCCGCCAATGACATGATCCTTGAAATACTGGACCATGTCGTCATCGTCATCAAGCACGGCGAGGCCGTTTATGGTCATGCCGCGGGGCACAATATCATCCCTTGCGCTCGCGGGATGCCGACCGTGATTGGACCGCTCGTCGGAAGAAATGTCGATGACCTTGCGCGCGCCGACAAAGTCGTTGGTGTCGATCGCATCTGCCGCATGCATCATGGCGCTGCCGGTCGCGGTGGCGAACCCGGTGAAGCGCCGCGCCTGATTTTCGATGGCATCGGCAAACGCCAGGGCATCCTCGCGGGTGCGAATCCGGGTCCAGTCGACCACGTCGAACTGCTGAAAGCTGGCGCTCCATTGCACGAACATGACAGCAATGCCGTTGCCGCCGAGATCCATGATCGCGTCGATGACCGCAGGGTCGCGAAACGCGTTGGCGTATCCATTTACCTGCAATTCGAATTCATTGCCGCGAATGCTCGATGACGCATCCGCCGACAGGACCAGTTCCAGTTCGACGCGAACCTGTTCGGCAGAAACGGTCGAAATATTGTTCTGTAACGCCGCCAGAACCAGAATGACCGGTGCAAAACGGGTCCAGATTGTCCAAAACGGTTTCATACAATACGGTCTACCACGAAGCGCCATCTCGGCCAGTCACAAAGACGGCAATAAGCCCCTGGCGCCTGTCGCCAAACTACACACAACGGGACAGAATTCATGACTTCAGAGCGCACGAAAGATCCGCTTCTTCAGCCGTTCCAGTTGAAACACCTGACCCTGAAAAACCGCATCATGAGCACAAGCCATGCCTGCGGCCTGCGCGAAGACGGACTGACCCGCGACCGCTACCAGAGCTATCACGAGGAAAAGGCGAAAGGCGGAATTGCCCTGTCCATGTTCGGCGGCTCTTCCAATATTGCGCCGGACAGTCCCGATGTCTTCGGTCAGCTCGACGTCGGCGACGATCGCTGTATCCCGCATTTTCAGAAGTTTTCCGAGCGCATGCACAAACACGGCGCAACCCTGATGGTGCAGATCACCCATCTCGGACGGCGCGCAGAATCCTATGCCGGAGACTGGCTGCCGGCGATTGCCCCATCGGCGAGCCGGGAAACCCTGCATCGCGCCTTCGCGCGCGAAATGGACGAGCACGACATCGATCGGGTGGTTAAGGCCTTCGGCGACGCGGCGGCGCGTTGCAAGGAGGGCGGTCTGGACGGCATAGAAACCCTGGCCGGCGCGCATCTCATAGGCCAGTTCTTTTCTCCCCAGACCAACAAGCGCACGGACAAATATGGCGGGTCGCTGGAAAACCGCTGCCGCTTCGGCCTGATGGTCTATGACGAGATCCGGCGAAGGGTCGGCAATGACTTTATCGTCGGTTTCCGGTTCATCGTCGACGAGGGCATGAAGGAGGGTCTGAATTTCGAGGATTGCCTGGCGATCGCCGAGATCTTTCAGAATTCCGGCACCATCGACTTCTTCAACGCGGTCTACGGGCGCATGGACACCGCAATCGGCCTTGCCCGGGACAATATGCCGGGCATGGCCTCGCCGATCGCGCCGTGGCTGCACAAGGCAGCAGCATTCAAGCGCGAAGTCAAACTGCCGGTCTTTCATGCAGCCCGCATTTCCGACATCGCCACCGCCCGGCATGCCATTGCAGAAGGCCTTCTGGACATGGTCGCCATGACCCGCGCCCACATCGCCGACCCGCACATCGTCAGGAAACTCGAAGCGGGCATGGAAGCCCATATTCGCCCCTGTGTCGGCGCCACCCATTGCATGAGCGCCCATCGTCCGGTCTGCATTCACAATGCCGCCACGGGCCGCGAGACCTGGATGTCGCACGATGTCGGCAAGGCCGGAACGGTACGAACCGCACTGGTGATCGGCGGCGGGCCGGCCGGTCTGGAAGCCGCCAGGGTTCTGGCGGAACGCGGTCACAAGGTGACGCTGCTCGAAGCCGCGCCGCGTCTTGGCGGGCAGGTTCTGATGGCGGCCACGGCAAGCTGGCGCAAGGATGTCGCCGGCATCATCGACTGGCGGGCGCTGGAAATGGAACGGCTCGGCGTCGAGGTCCGCCTGAACTGTTACGCCACCGCAGACGACATTGCCGAACACGAACCGGACATCGTCATTGTCGCCACCGGCGGCACGCCCGACCTCGACTGGATCGAGGGCGTGGAACATGTCACCAATGTCTGGGACAGCATAACCGATCCGGTTGCGGACGCAGGCGATGTGATCATCTACGACGGAACCGGTCGGCATTCCGCGCCAACGGCCGCGGAGCGCTGGGCCGACGCCGGCTCAAAGGTGCACTTTTTCTCCATCGACGACGCCCTCGCCCCGGAACTGGCCTATGGCGAACGCACATACTGGAAGAAACGGTTTTACGAACTGGATATCCCGTTCAACCCGGAATACCGGCTGATATCGGTTGAAAAGACCGGCAATTCGGTCTCCGCGACCTTCGAAAACGAAATCACCAACCGGATCCACACACAGAGTGCGGCACGCATCATCGTCGAACACGGCACGGTACCGGCCGACGAGATTTTCCATGACCTGCGCGCAGCATCCGCCAATGACGGATTCACCGACCCCCAAGCCCTGCTGGAAGCGCAACCGCAACCGGCTCCCGACGCTGGGCAGTATGCGCTCTACCGCATCGGCGATTGCGTGACCTCGCGCAACATTGCCGCGGCGGTTTACGACGCTCTGCGGCTTTGCCGGACGCTTTAGAGGGAGGAAAACCGCTGGTGGATCAATTTTCTTTCGGGGCATTGCAGGTCATGGCGAAACCGGATGATTGACGGGTTCCCCATACACGTCCAGACTGAATGATGGTGGAAAACATCTTGTCCCTGATACGCAATGCGACTTCATATTCCATGCGGTGATGATAGTCAGCTTCGCGCCAAGGGCGGAAGAATGGTCCTTGAGAGGACACTCAAAAGAATGACGAGAAAGCACGACACATCGCCCGAAATCCGAGATTGTTATTTCAAGCTCCTAACTGTCGGCGAAGACGAGATAGCTCCGTACTTTGCACAATGCACCAGCTGTTAACCCGAAGCGATTGCCCCGATCAGCGGTGCGGGGCACCTTGACTCGATTGCCTGAAGCTTTAACATTTGTCGTCTTGTTGGTTCGTTCCGTTGGGGAATGTGCTGCATTTTTGCGATGAGCACAGCACTTCTAACAGTTGCTAAATTTTGGGGTGCGCGCTTTGTTGAGATTTCCCAGTAAACTTTCGGTACTATCAGCGATAATCTGTACTCAGACTGCGTTTAGTACTGACAAGGCATCGAGGAGATCAGATACAACTTGTCTTGTATTTCTCACTACGGACCAGTCGGAGAGGGTGTAAACAATCATCTGAAAATTTCCGGCAAAGAGGTTTCACATGCAACCGCCAAGTCAAATGCCTATGGGAACGGCCTAAACAGGACCGAATCCCATCTCTGATGATTTTGATGGCCAAGCCACTGACTGATGAGAAGATGGCCAACTTGGCTCTGCATTTGAAAGATGCACACTAATTGGTTAAAAAAGGGAGGAAAAATGAAAAATTTATCTAGTGGTTTGTTTTCTGGAGTCATGGCGCCAGCCTTGATTTTCGGAATGTCGTTGGCTGCCCAGGCGGACAATCACCAAGGTATGGACGTACCTAAGATCGAAGCGTCGGTCGTGTTGGAAGGACTGGAGGATCCTTGGGACATGGCGTTTTTGCCGGATGGCGCGATGTTCTTTACTGAAAAATGCAAAGGTCTGTCGGTAAGAACGAACGATGGGACCGTGAATGCATTGTATGGAATGAAGGATTCCACGGGCTACGCTGATAGCGGCAGTGACCTTTTTTGTGAAGGACAAGCCGGCATGCTTGGCGTGGTACCCGATAGGCATTTCGCAAAGAACCGCATCCTTTACGTCTACTCGACCTCAACCAAATATCACGGCTCTGGCTGCAAAACCAATTTCGAAAAGTGCGACGGCAACATCGTAATGAGGTTCAAGGTCAGCGAAGATCTCAAGAGCGTCTCTGATCGGACTGATATCGTAACCGACATTCAGTACAAACCGTTCGACTCCAATCAGCCGTTTGGCGGTCCCGGCGCCCACAACGGCGGTAGAATCCGGGTTGGCCCTGGAGGTTACCTCTGGGTAGCCGGTGGCGACCGTCACAGAGGCATCTGTCCTCAGGACGGCACGCTTCTGTGTGGTAAAGTTCTGAGGATCGATATGGACGGTAACGCACACCCGGACAACAATCCGCCCGAAGGCTTTGACAAGCGCATTTACACCTATGGGCATAGAAACGTTCAAGGCATTGATTTCCGCCCAAGCGACGGAAAGGCGTTCACGGCTGAACATGGCCCATGGCACAACGATGAAATCACCGCTCTTGTTAATGGCGGCAATGCCGGTTGGGACCCCGCGCAGAACACAGGTGGTCGAGGTGAGTGCCCCGACAAATATTGTGGCTACGAGCCAAATCAGATGGACGGAATGGATCCGGCGGTGCGTGCTGCGTACACCCCGATGAGTGACACGCGCTTCGAAGATTTGATGCCGCCTTCTTGGAATAACAATGGCTTCTCCCAGGGAACCGGCTCTGCCGCCTTCCTCAAAGGCAGCAATTGGGGCATCTACGAGGGTCGCTTGGCCGTGGGCATTATGGGTATCGCTTTTGGTGACACACCCCCGGGTTCAAGAATTGACATGATCAGCATCACTCCCGACGGATTGGGAATTAACGGTATCACGCGGATGCCTCTTGGATTCTCAAAGAGATTCCGTGGGTTGGTGATGGGACCAGACAACGCGCTTTATGTTTCTGTTGATGCAGGCGAAATCTACAAAGTGACAGCGGAAAGTATGAAGTAAACTTCCAAAATCAAGTGCCCGCGCCGCTTCAGCAGCGCGGGCATTTATTAATTTCATTTTGTACGAAATCCCGGTGACGGACGCTTAAAAAATTAGACACATTAGTGATCACACAATATCGCCGAAAGGCGCTCCGTGGGTGAGTGCGTCACTATTCGACGCTTCGGCTTTTCCTTCTTGTCAGTTTTCATCGCAGGCTCTTTCCAGAGCTCATCTGAATAAAATGTTCTTTGCAATACCCTCTCCGTATTGTCAGAGCAGTCGATTTCCAACAAGCTTTGGAAACTTGACGCTCCCATGACTGACGTTTTGTAAAGAATCCTACTCCAAACTCTGTGCAAATTGTTATTGCTTTTCATTCGTGAAGTATCAAAGAAATAGACATCACCATTCAATTCTTCGGAGTATATGCGCCACTCGCCTTCTCCATCGCCGACAGCCGAGGCTTCACGCGCCACAATGGCAGATATCAAACACAAGATCAGAATTGGTGCTAGCCTGTTTATGGTCATCACGAAGAAACTCCGAAAAATTTTATTTGGTGAGCGCCAAATATTTGTGGTGTTTCTACTACACGGCATTGCACATCGTCGGGGACACCCCCATCGATCAAGGTCCGTGCTGCGAGACGCAGCCCATCGAAACTGTGCCACACCTTCTCTGGTCAAGTCATCCTGGGATAGGAAAGAGCTTCGGTGACGCTCGCCGGTGTTTGAAAACTTGCTCCGGTTCGTTGATCATAATCTGAATCAAAGGACTGCCATTGTAAAGCTTCCATTCTATCGCATGTCGGGTTTGATCTGCGTCAGATCGAACGAAAACGATTTCCGCAACAAGAGGTCTGCATCATGTTGCGTGAATCCGATTTCACGCGACACGCTGCGGAGCATTTTAACCGAACACAGAGCCGGTTTGGGAACGGTACTGGAGGCAAGATTTTGAAAGGCTGGCAAGAGATGCGGCCATGACCGGTAGGGCGAGCGGGATGGTGAAAAAGGCTTTCCTTGTCAAAGTTCTTGCGAAAATCATCGCTGGCGGCCGGTCCGGAAATCCGTTATCAGCGCACCCTGTCCCTTCGTCGCGAAACGGATCGCATCACAATGACTTATGCTCTCGTCCTTCATGGCGGCGCCGGTGCTCGCCCGGGCATCGACTACACCGACCAGATAAAACATCTCGCGGACCTGATCGCCGACGGCCAGGCCATGCTTCAGGCGGGAGACGATGCGGTTGATGTCGTGACGAAAATGGTCTGCGAACTGGAGGCGTCCGGCCTTTATGTCGCCGGAAAGGGCTCGGGCCCCAACACCGATGGCATCGTCGAACTCGACGCCAGCATCATGGATGGCAGGACCCGCCAGGCCGGCGCGGTCGCCGCGGTCTCCAACATCGTCAACCCGATCGCAGCCGCCCGCGACGTGATGGAAAAAAGCGACTACGTCATGCTCGGCGGCGATGGCGCCCGGACATTTGCGCTCAACAATGGCGCCCGATCTGTAGACGATCCCCGGGCCTACTATACCAACCATATCGACCACGGATCCGGCGATGCGGCGAGCCACGGCACTGTCGGCGCCGTAGCACTTGCTCTTGACGGCGGCCTCGCGGCGGCAACCTCGACCGGCGGCACGTTCAACAAACCGCCGGGGCGGATCGGCGACACGCCGCTCATCGGCGCGGGAAGCTGGGCCGACGATCTCGTCGCCGTGTCGTGCACCGGCGTCGGCGAGGCATTCATCCGCACCTGCACTGCACACAACATTGCGGCCCGCATGCGCTACGGCGGCCAGTCCATCGGAGCGGCCGTTGCCGCGGCTTTGGACGAAGTGCGTAATGTCGGCGGCGACGGCGGTGTGATTGCCATAGACCGGCAGGGCCGGATTGCCATGCCCTACAATTCACAGGGCATGAAACGCGCGGCCGTATCGGACACGATGGCGGCGACGGTAAGGGTTTTTGAGGCCGAGCCGTCCGGCTAAAGCCGTTCAGTCCGGCAACGGCTCCCCCGCCCGCCAATTGCCATCGCGCAGCGCTTGCAGCAGTGCCATGGCCGGGGCCCTGTCCTCGTGCAACAGCAGCACCAGGAAATCCTCCGGCTTCGCCCATTGCAGGGCCATGCGCACCGACTCGATTTCCGATTTCGCGACCATGAACGCGTCTGGTCCGGCGCCAAGTCTTTGCAATTCTTCGACAATGACCTGAGGAACCACACCCGGTTCCCGCCCGCGCAATTTCGTCGCCAGTTCCTTGACCACGATCATGTCCGGACCCGCATTCCAGACAACCTGGGACAGTTCGCGGGTTTCCTCATCGCTGCGATCGCCGGCCTGGCCAAGCAGCATCAGGCGGCGTTTCGCAGGCACATCCCGGACGGCTTCTGCAAGCGCCGCGACCCCATGCGGATTGTGAGCGAAATCAACCAGAATGCCGACCCCGCCAATCTCCATGAAATTGCCGCGGCCGGGATTCTCTTCCGGCGTACCCCGGAACGCAGAGAGGCCTTGCGTCATCGCCGCCACCGGCAGATTGAGCGCCGAAGCAAGCGCGATCGCACCAAGCGCATTGGAGATGTTGTATCGTGCCGCGCCGCGCAGTCCCGGCGGAAAATCAATCACCGGCAGGACCGGAAACTGCTCGCCATCCCGGGCCAGCACCATCATATCGTCTTCGACAAACACCGCGTGGCCGCCCGCCTGCAACCATGTCGCCAGTGCTTGTTCTTCGAGGGCCAGACCATACCATGTGATGTTACCTGCAAATCCTACGCTGCGGCTGACCAGTTCCGGATCGTCGCCGTTCAGGACAAGCCGCCCCCCGGGGTTGACCGCGCGGGCCACCAGGAACTTAGCGTCGGCGAGCGCATTCACATCCATGATCCCGTAGGTCCCGAGATGATCCGCCGCGATATTGGTAATCAGGCTGGCGTCCGCCCATGGCAATGGCAAGCCGCGCCGCAAGAGGCCGCCGCGGGCCGTCTCAATCATTGCCAGATCGGCACGCCTGTCGCGCACGGCCAGCCGGGCTCCAGCGGGGCCGGAATAGTCGCCTTCATCGACGATCTCATTTCCGACCCGCACCCAGTCGCTCGAAGACAGGGCGACCGTTCGGCCGGCAGCGGCACCGATCGCCGCCGTCAGGCGCACCGTGGTCGATTTGCCGTTGGTGCCGGTAACCATCGCAACGGGAATGTCGCTGATTTCCGACCAGTCGATATCCGACGGTGCTGGAAGCGCGTCGTCCGCCCAGATTCTGCAACCAATGCCGAGGCCAAGCGAAACCCGTTCGTCGTGCCCGAGAAACGTGACACCCCTTTCCTCTGCGGCTTCCGCCAGCGCGACCATGGCGGGATTGCGTTCCGCGGCGATCTTGCCGGCAAGGTCCAGCGCGACAGGATCGATATCCAGGGCCGGACCGCCGGCCATCTCGACACAGGTCGCCTCCCAGGACGCCTCGATCAAATCCGTCGCCGCATAAAGGGTGTCAATCGGCGCGCTGATCATCAGACTGGCGCCGCCCTGATAGGGACGCACCGCGATCTGCTCGTCGTCCCAGCCGACAGCCTCCAGCAACGCCCGCGCGTGACGCCGCCAAAGCGCGACGGCAATTCCCTTTTTTTCTTCGGAAACAACCGCCTCGGCGATGGCGCCGCAGCGATCGGAGAGGAAGTTGACACCGGTCAGGCGGCGGACATCGGTGAGTTCCATGACCACGCCCTCAATCGGCTTCTTCCGGCTCGTTTGCCAACCGCACGCCGCGATCGTCGCGGATCATTCGAATGCCATCCAGAAGCACCGATTCCGGGACCTGCGGCGCATCCGGCACCGGCAGCGCATCGGCGAGCGGATCAGCCGGTTTTTCGTCAATTGCCGCGACCGGTGTCGTCGCCGGTTCCGGCGTTTGTGCCGTCGTGTCCGACGTCTTGTCCTGCGGCCGGTTGAAATAGATGATCTGCTTCCAGGAGCGGGAGATTTCGTCCGCGAAGATCAAAACCAGATCACCCTGTTCGGCCATTTTGAGAGCCGCATCAACCGCTTCGACCTCATCGGGAATAATCGTGATCGCCGCTTCGTCGACACCGGCCTCAAGCAGCGTCGCCTTCATCAATTGCGGCACTTCCTCCGGGCCGCGGCCCCGCGTGTTGTCGTCCCGCCGGCAAATGTAATGATCGAAGCTGCCGGCGATGATCCTGGCAACTTCGGCAATGTCCTCGTCGCGGCGATCACCGGGCATGGCGAACACGCCGATGCGGCGCCCGGCCGGCTCCAGTTGATCGACCAGTTTGGTCATCGCCTCGATCGCGGCCGGATTGTGTCCATAGTCCAGGATTACCTTGAAGGGGTGGTCGTCAAACACGTTCATCCGGCCCGGTGCCTGGAAGTAGGACGTGGCAAATGTACGCAAACCGTGCCGGATATCCTCCAGGCTGATCCCCTGGCTGAAACAGATGGCAGCCGCGAACAGGGCGTTCTGCACATTGTGCATCGCCTTGCCGTCGAGGGTCGCCGGGATCAGATGGGTCCAGATCAGGGGAATGTGGGAACTGTGATCGTAGATCGCGATCATGTGCCCGTTCATGCCCTGTTCGAGCACCACCGCCCGGCCGCCGGCGCGGACATGTTCGCGCACCAGCGGGTGACCGGCATTCATGGTGACGTAACACAGGTTCTCCGCCCTCGTATGCTCGGCCATGCGCAGGCAGAGATCGTCGTCGGCGTTGAGAACGGCCGTGTCCTTTGCCACCTCGACCACGATCTGCTTGACCCTTGCCATGTCCTCCAGCGTGTCGATGCCGCGCAGGCCGAGATGATCGGCGGCGATGTTGAGAACCGCACCGGTGTCGGCCCGTTCATAGCCGAGGCCCCGGCGCAGCAGTCCGCCGCGCGCGGTTTCGAGCACGGCCGCGTCGACGGTCGGGTCGCGCAGGATCATCTGCGCCGCCATCGGTCCGGTCAGGTCGCCCTTCACCGTCAGGTTGCCATCGATATAGACCCCGTCGGTCGTCGCCAGTCCGACGGTCGAGCCACTCAATTTGTAGATATGGGCGACCATCCGCGCCGTGGTGGTCTTGCCGTTGGTGCCTGTGATCGCGATGATCGGGATCCGGCTTGGCGCCGAAGTCGGAAACAGCATGTCCATCACAGCACCGGCTACATCGCGCGGTTTGCCCTCGCTCGGCGAGACATGCATGCGGAATCCGGGCGCAGCATTGATCTCGCAAATCGCCGCGCCATTGTCCTTGTATGACCGGGAAATGTCGGACGACAGGAAGTCCACGCCGCCGATATCGAGACCGATCGCCCTGACTGCCCGCACCGCCATTTCCCGATTGTCGGGATGCACGATATCGGTCACATCGACGGCCGTGCCCCCGGTTGACAGGTTCGCGGTCGAGCGCAGGAAAACGACTTCACCCTCCGGCGGCACGCTTTCGGGCGTGTATCCGACTTCCTCAAGATGTTCGAGCGCCTTGGCGTCCAGATCGATCCGGGTCAGCGCCTTTTCATGCCCGACGCCGCGACGCGGGTCCGCGTTCACCTCTTCAAGCAGTTCCACGACCGAGCGCTTTCCGTCGCCGACCACATGGCCCGGCACCCGTTTCGACACCGCGACCAGCGCTCCATTGACCACCAGCATCCTGTGATCGAGGCCCTGGACGAAGGATTCGACGATAACGCTCTGGCTGCCGCGATTGTTTTCCTGGGCCAGATCGAACGCAGCCGCAATATCGTCCGGATCGGTCAATCCAACCGAAATCCCGCGGCCGTGATTGCCGTTGAGCGGTTTGACGACAACCGGATAGCCGATACGCCGGGCGGCGCGATTGGCCTCGGCCGCATCGCGAACCAGCATCTGTTTCGGCACCGGCAGACCGAGATCTGCGAGGATCTTGTTGGTTTCCTCCTTGTCGGAGGCGAGTTCGACGGCGATGTAATGGGTCTCGCTGGTGATCGTCGCCTGAATGCGTTTCTGGTAGCGTCCGTGCCCAAGCTGGATCAGGCTGTAATCGTTGAGCCGCAGCCAGGGGATGTCGCGTTCGCGGGCGGCCTTGACCAGCGACGCCGTGCTCGGGCCGAGCGCCCGACGTTGTGCCGAGCGGATGAACCCGTCCCGCTTGCTGTCGAAATCGAATCCTTCAATGCGCTGTTCCGGATCAACCAGGCCGTCCGGCAACAGGTGATGCAGGAGATCGAGCGCAAGTTCGCCGGCCTGCAAGCCGACCTGCTCCTGCTCGTATTCGTAGATCATGTTGTACTGGCCGGTTTCCCCGGCGCCGCGGGTCTTGCCGAAGGTCACATCGGCGCCGGCAACGTTCTGCAATTCGATCGCGACATGCTCCCAAACATGCCCGAGCCAGGTGCCCTCGTTCTCGCGCAGCCGGCGGACGAAACCGCCAGGCACCCCGTAAGAGCATCCGTGTTCGTGCAGACCGGGCAAGGCCTCCAAAAGCGGTTCGACAAAGTCCGGACCAAGCCGCCCCGTCGGCCATTCCTCAAGAACGCCGAGATCGAGCTTGTGTCTTATCACTGGAAACAGGGCGTAGATGTTCGGGCCACGAAACACGGAGGTTTCAAGAATTTTCATGGCGATTACTCCCTGCCGTTTTACGTCAGTCCGGCGGCGCCCCCGGCTGCGCACTGTTTGTTGTCAGATCGTATCGATCCCCGGCAATCAGTATATGCAGTTTAATGCCGATTAGGCTAACCGGTTTTCCCTGTTGCGTGGTCGCCATGGTGGAATGTTCGAGGCCGGACGGATCGACAACGGTCAGGCCACCGCTTCCCAGGACTTCAATCAGGTTTTCCGGGCTGATGAAGGCGGCAGTATCTTCATCGACCCCAATCCCGGTTGCGAACGGATTGTAGGAAAGCGCGGTCAGGAGACGGCCGATCCGGTCGCGCTCGCGAAAGTGCTGGTCGACGATGACCCGGTTGGTCAGGCCAAGCCCCGGCGACAGCGTCGCCATGCCCGGTTTCGGGGTCGATCCGCTCTTGCCGACGGCGATCATATGTTCGCAGATAAAGGCGGCTCCGGCCGATGTCCCTGCCACATGCACGCCACCCGCGTTCAGTTTGCGGATCTGCTGTGCCACCGGCGTACCGCCGATCACCGTGGACAGACGCAACTGATTGCCGCCCGTGAAGAAGATCCCGGTTGCCTCTGCCAGGGTTGCGAGATTTTCAGCATCCTCGCAATCGCCGCGGGATTCCAGGTTGACGATATCGATGTGCCCCACGCCCATTTTAGCGAACACGGCTTCATAGCGATGGCCGGTATCCTCGAGCTGCGACGCAGTCGGAATGATCGCAATGCGAGCGTTGTCCGCGCCGCAAAGATCCGCAAAGCGGCTAAGAATTGGCGGGGATCCGACTTTCTTCTCGCCTCCGCCGATGGGGATGATCCAGCCGCGTTGGCCATCGCCGCTTACTTTTGCAGGACACACGTCGGTTCTTGCTCCGGGATTGCAAAACAGCGGCGACCATCGGGGATGCTCCAACGGGCGTCAAGTGCGGAATAGGCCAATAACCAACAATCAACCGGGAAACGGTAGAGGGCTGCGGCTCCGGCAACATGCGCCCGATCGAAACCGGCGTGTGACCGAAGCCCCCCGCTCCCGACCAGGCGCCTCAACGCGGCGAGCCGTCAGGCGCCAACAGGAAGTCCCGCAGTTTCGCAAATGCGGTGTTTTCCCGCCTGGACTGTCTGTAGACCAGGTAATAGCCGAACCCGGGCCGGGAGAAGGCATTGCCCAGCCGAACAATCCTGCCGGATGCAACCAGATCGTCCTCTATGCCCAGCGTCCCGATGCTGATGCCCTCGCCCGCGCAGACCATGTCCAGCATGGTGGGATAGCTCTGTACCTCGTTCAAGGCTGCTCGGCCCGGAAAGGCGCGGCCCGTTCGTGCAAACCATTGCTCCCAATCCATCCATCCGATCTTGTTCGGATCACCATGGTCCAACAGCATGTCAAACGGTACCGAACCCAAAACATCATCGGGATCGATCTTGGGATGCGCCTCCAAGAAAGAAGGAGAAGCAATGATCTGGCACCGCTCTTCAAACAGCATGTCGGCGCAATTGCCTTCGAAGTCGCCATTCCCAAATCGTATGGACAGATCGACGGAAGTGTCATCGAATGTACGGTAATTGTCGGACGTCACCAGGTTGATGTTTCGTCCGGAAACCGCGCGCATCCTGCTGATCCGCGGCATGATCCAGAGATGGGCGACGCCGAAGGACGCTCCGACAACCAGCTCTTCATTCCCCCTGCACTGTAGCTCGCGGACGCCAAGTTCCAGGCGATCCAGAGCGGCGGTCGACAAGTCCGCAAGACGTCGGCCGGCATCGGTCAATTCCACGATGCTGCCCCGCCGATCGAAAAGCGGCGCCCCGATCCAGTTTTCGACATTCGCCACATGCCGTGTCACAGCCGGTTGAGCGACGCTCAGCTCTCTTGCGGCCTGGGTGAAGCTCTGGTGACGGGCGGCGGCTTCAAATGCCAAAAGCGCATTGAGAGGGGGCAGTTTTCGTCTCATTCACGTATCTTTCAGATAACAAAATGTTATCACAGAATGCCACTATTTGGGATCGCGGCAAAGCCGTGTTTGGGCCAGAATTGATCGCCGTCTCGGGAGATGAAAAAGGGACGGGGCGACTTTCACGCAAATGAAGTGCGGCACCAAACAACAGCGCGCTCTTCGGAGCACCCTTAGGATTGAATAGGCAATTGGCGCCGCAGTCTGATTGCTGAAGACGCTGGTTGAAACGGATGAAAAACTTTCCGGCTATCGGGTCAGCCGTCCCGGACATTCGCTGCCATCTGCGACATGGGCGAGCATACGGGACCCTCTGCAGTATGCCGATATCGCGACCCAGCGGATCGCCAATCGATTAAGGAGCGAGCCATGCAAGACACACCCGGCAACGAGATCCACGGAGCTGCGTCAGAAAACCTGCGCGCTATCCACGCAGATTATTACACCAGCGAGGAGATCTTCTGCGAAGAGAAACAGAAACTCTTCTTCAGATCCTGGCAATATGCCTGTCACGTGAGTGAACTGACGGAACCCGGCAACTATGTTGCCACCAGCATCCTTGGTCAGAACGTGTTTGTGATACGCGATCACGACGGTGAGATTCGCGCCTATCACAATGTTTGCCCCCATCGTGGCCACAAGCTGGTTGACGGTGCGGGAACGAAACGGGTGATTGTCTGCCCCTATCACCATTGGAGTTTTTCGCTCGATGGGGGCCTGCGGCACATGCGAACAAAGAGCACCAGCGTCGCCCCCGACCGGAGTGCCGTTTGTCTCAAAACCGTGCGTGTTGATCTGCTTTTGGATTTTGTCTTCGTCAATCTCGATCCCCACGCCCTGCCCATTGCCGAGTTCTGGCCCGGCGTGGAAGACCATATCCGACAAACGTGCCCGGAAGTTGACGGATATGTGCTGGCAGCGCAGGCGGCCGCGATCCACGCGGTCGACGTCGCGGCCAACTGGAAAGTACAGATCGACAATTATCTCGAATGCCAGCATTGCCGGCACGGGCACCTGTCGTTTTCCGACATGCTCGACATCAACAATCAGTATTACACCCTGACGACGAACGCAGCCTACAACTTCATTCCCGGCAATAAAAAGGCCGACAACATGGCCTACCCGCTTGATCTCGAACACGACAAGACGGATCTGCACTTCTGGTTTCTGTTTCCGAACATCGGGATTTCCCAGTTTGCCGGTGTCGGCAATCTGAGCCTGTTTCAGTGGAATCCGGCACATCCCGGACGGGCAAAGCGGTTGAGTGTCAATCTGGAGCCGCCCGTTACCTCCGACCCCGGCATGCGGGATCGCCAGGAAAAGCGCGCGATCTGGGGGCGCGACGTCCTGCAACCCGAGGATATCTCTTTCCTGCTGTCCGTGCAGGAAGGCATGTCGCAGCGGAGTTTCGACCGGGGCTGGTACATCGTGGATTGGAAGAACATAGAATATTCCGAAGCCATGATGCGTCACTTCCACGACACGTATCTGCGTCATATGGATCGTGCCGAACCACCTGCCGAATTGGCGGCTGAGTGAGCACCTGCCCAGACCTTTCGGGCAATTGAGCTTTTGGGCAGTTTCAACTGTTTGCGGTTCCGATCATCGCCGCGTTGATGGTGTGGCCGCAGCCGGAAGAATCCGGGAAATGTGACCGAACGGTTCTAAAAGGAGGGTTCTCCGTCCGGCGCAACGGCATCCTGCGTGGACGCGATCATGTGGTCCGACATCGCCTCGTAAGCCTTTATCCAGGCCGCTTCTATTTCTCCGCCCGGACGGCTCAGCGACATTTCACGGATCATGTAAATCAGAGCCTTGCCGACGATCGCATAATGCTCCGGCAACACGCCGTAGTCGACATGGCGCCGGGCCAGGTCCTCCAGCGCTGTCTCGAGTTTTTCCCATTGTTCAATCATGGAAACTGCGACGCCAAGCGTGTTGATCAGTTTCCTTGCCTGCTGGGTAATATCATCGCCAAACATCGGGCGCAGTTGCGGTGCAATTTCGAACAGGCGGCGATAAAACAGGTCTCCGGCCTGATCGGCATCCGCCGCAATCCGCTCGAAACTCGCGCGAATTCCGGCAACTTCCCGAATACTGAGTTTCATGGCATGTCCTCCATAAGGTGCGACAGGCCGATACGCCGCCGCGCAAGATTGATTGTTCGACGAAGTCCCAGGGGCGGCGTCGTCTGCACAGACCGGAAGGTGGAGCGACGACCGTCACTTTCACGATCGACCGGATCCCCTATTCCGTTTCTCGAGACGATATATGGAGCAAGTGTTGCAGCCTGATTGCCGCGTCGTGTCATCGATGTCTCAATTGTAACAATTCCAGGAAAATTCGAACGCGGATCGCAAGGGCACGGCGGATTGCCACAACGACAAACGGGGCGGCAAAGCCGCCCCGCCACAAACCGGGTCATCTGACAAACAAGGTCCCGGTTCGATTTTGGATCGCATGAACCGGCGGCATCAAGCCATGATGTCCCAAATCGGTTCCGCCTGAACAACATGCTGCTGTTCGAACTCGAGCTGACCGGGTCCTTCGAAATTGGACTCCACGTCGAGGATCGTCCCGTTCTGGATCCGCACGTTGAGCTCGGCCGCCGAAACGCCCTCCAGACGGGCAATGACCTGCCAGCCGGCTCCGGTATCGGTATCGGCCCACAACAGGGCATCGCTGCCGGCATGGGGAACCGCCATCAGCACACTGGACAGGTTGATAGGTCCTGGACCGACGTCGAAGAAACCGGCTCCGAACGAGAACATGTCCTCGTTCACGTCGAAGTCGAGGATCTGGTCGATCGCCGGGACATCGGCATCGCCGGCGTTCCATACGAACGTGTCCGCATCGGCACCGCCAAGCATCCAATCCTCGCCGGCGCCGCCCCGGACCCTGTCCTCGCCGGAGCCGCCGGAGATCTGATCACTGTCGTCGCCGCCATTCAGCGTATCGTCGCCGGAATTGCCGTACATCTCGTCGACGCCGTCCTGGCCCCACATCTCGTCATCGCCGGAGCCGCCGGTGAGGTCGTCACCGCCATCGCCGCCCCACAACGTGTCCGCACCGGCCGCGCCATCGATCGTATCGTCTCCCGACAGGCCGGATACGAGGTCGGCCCCGCCGCCCGCATGGATGAAATTGTGCGAAGAGGTGCCGGCCAGAATATCGGCGCCGTTTCCACTCATGATGTTTTCGACGCCGGTGATCGTGTCGACCCCTTCGGCACCGCGCTGGGCCCAGTTGATATCCAGATTGACGATAACGGCCGCATTTCCGAAGATGACCGTGTCATTGTTGATGCCGCCGTTGATGATGTTGTCACCGAAACCGTCGACATAGAACCGGTCGTTTCCGGAGCCGCCGGAAAACTCATCGTTCCCGTCGTCGATGTAAAAGGTGTCGTCACCGCCGCCGCCAGAGACATCGTCGCTTCCGATACCATCGTAAATCACATCGTCGCCATGACCGCCGGCAATGGTGTCATTGCCGTCTTCGCCTCGCAGCGTGTCGTCATTGGCGCCACCATCGATGTCGTCGTCACCGCCGCCGCCATAAACTGTATCGGACCCGGCTCCGCCATTAAGCTCATCGTCGTCGTCACCACCATAAATGAGGTCGTCGCCGTCCCCGCCATTGATGGTGTCTTCACCCGCATGTCCCCAGAGCGTATCGTCTCCGCCGAGGCCGTCGATCGTGTCGTCGCCATCGTTTCCGAGGAACTGGTTATCCGCGGCCGATCCGAACAGGAAATCGCCAAAGGCTGTGCCGTTGATGCCCTCGATACTGGTCAGTTCATCTATATCGGTCGATCCCGCCACAAGTGCATACGATGTCGCCAGACTGACAGAAATCGCATTGTTTGCAGAGGCGTAGCTGACAATGTCATCGTCATTGCCTCCATCAATGTAGACTGTCCGGCCATCGTTACCGGTTTGATCTCGAATAATATAATCATTCCCACCAAGTCCAAAAACGTTATTTGCCCAATGATCGGGAATATTTCCGGTGTTCGCAAAGATAACATCGTCATCTTCTGTGCCGGAGATGGGAACGACCTGTGTGGGAGGAGGACCGGCAACCGGCTCCGGGTTACGGGTAAAATTACCCGTATCTACATCTTCGTCCTGCCGCACCGCTGTCCCGCCAGCGTGGTTTGTCATGACGCTGGCTTGCGCCAACGAAATACCGGACGCTGGTTCCGGGCCGCGAAGTGTTGGGTTAGGGCCGGATTGATCTTCCGCAGGTGTCAGAACACCCTGCCCGACGGCCATCGGATGTTGGGCGAAGGCAGATATGTCATAGGGGGCCGGACTGCCATTGTCGCGCGCAGTCGGTTTCTGTTCACGTCTTTCGTCGACGTCATCTGAGGAATCGAACGATTGTTCGACGTCAAATTCCATCGGGTTCAGGCTCGAGAACTGACTATCCGGGAAAGTTCCGGGATCTGTCTGATTTCCATTATCTCTGGGCATTGTGAGTCTCCATGAATGCACACGGACGGGGTGTCCGAATTCTGGAGACCATGTGTGGTGCTGATGTTTCAGACCTATTGCGGTGCGATTTCACGACCGTCTCAATTGTACCAACACGCGTTGATGTCCGTGCGAACACCCTGCGCGTTTCGTACACGTTGGCCTATGCAGGTATGCGAAGAACCGGGATCAAACGGAAGGCCCGGAACCGCGCCTGATTGAACGATCAGGTCTCCTGCGGATCGAAAATGTAACCCATCCCACGCACCGTCCGGATTAGGGCCGGCTCGGACGGGTCCGCTTCGATCTTGCGCCGCAACCGGGAGATTCTGATATCGATTGTACGGTCGAAGGCGTCACAGCTGCTGTCGTGAGTCAGATCGAGCAACTGAACGCGGCTCAAGACCCGGCCGCGATTTTCGACAAAGACCTTCAAAAGCATGAACTCCATCGCCGTCATCGGAATTTCGGAACCGTCCTGCTTCCAGAGTCTGGCGCCGGCCAGATCGAGCACGAGCCCGGCAATCGCGATCTTTTCTGCTTGTTGGTGGTTCCATTCACCGCCTCCGTCGGTTTCGACCGGATGGACCGGTGGCAAATGGTCGGGTCGGCGCAAAACTGCCTTGATATGCGCCTCGAGTTCGCGCAGATCGACCGGTTTGGCCAGATAATCGTCGGCGCCCATTTCCAGCCCGACCACCCGGTCGACCAGGCCCCCGGCGGCGGTCAACATGATGACGGCGACCTTCCGTTCTGCGCGCAGACGGCGCAATATCGTCAGACCGTCATCACCGGGCATGGTGATATCCAGCAGAATGGCGTCGACGGGCATCGCGGTTTCAAGCAGATCCTGCAGGGCGTCACCGTTCGCGGCCAGACTGACGGCGTAGCCGCGCTTTTCCAGATAATCGCCGATCGTTTCCCGGAGATCCTGCTCGTCGTCGCACACGACAATATGGCGTTTTTCCTCGGACATGTCTTACCCTATCGATCGGTTATCAGCAGCCTGTCCACCAGTGCGCGCAGATCACTCGGTGCAATCGGCTTTTCAAGGAGCGGGCGACCGGAACTTGCAACAATTGCACCGGCGTCAAAGCTCATGACGTCACCGGTAATGAAGGCCACACGCGACACCAGCGCCGGCCAGCGTTGCTTGATTTCGTCGAAAAACTCACGCCCGCCCTGGTCCGGCATGCGGATATCGCTCAGAACGATGTCGAAGTGGGTATTGGCTTCCAGAAGTGCAAGGGCCTTGTCGACGGAAGAGGTCACCGTCGGCATGATACCGAACATGCTCAACATCTCGGCGATGATCTCCGCAACGTCATCCTCGTCTTCAACCACAAGCGCGGTAATGCCGGCCGCACCGTCAGCAAAATGCGGGCGGGTTTGCGTAGCCTCATTGTTCATGACCGCCGGCAGCGAGATCCTGAAAACCGCTCCGCCGCCCGGAGCGTCGCCGATATCGATCGCGCCGGCATGCGAATCGACAATTCGGTGGCACAGAGCAAGGCCCACGCCCGTTCCATCGCCGACATTTTTTGTCGTGAAGAACGGTTCGAATATCCGCCCCTTGAGGTTTTGGGGAACGCCGGGACCGTTGTCAGCCACTGACGCGACGACGCGCCCCTGTCGATGATCAAATTCGGTCGAGATCACCAGACGGCCTTGGCCTGCCCGATCCTGTAGCGCATGTTCGGCATTGACAATCAAGTTCACGAACACCTGGGCGATCTGGTCTTCATCCGCCAGGACGGCCGGAACATCCGCGCCGAAACATGTCTCCACTGTCGCCCCGGCCCCGCGCAGACCGTAAGATGCCACGTCAAGTGCTGTCTCGATGATTTCCGTGATCGATGCCGGCGCCAGCTTCAGCGGTTTCTGGCGCGCCATCGCAAGGAACGTTTTCACGATTTTCGCGCACCGTTCGGCGGCGTTGCTGATTCTCTCGATGCGTCGCGCAAGTCCCGGTTCGGCCACCTCCTCGCGCAGCATCAGTGCCTGCCCGACGATGACCGACAGGGGATTGTTGAGTTCGTGCGAAACACCGGCCAGCAGACCGCCAAGCGCGGCGAGTTTTTCGTTCTGCAAGGAGGCTTCCCGACGCCGAGTCAATTCCCGTTCCGCCGCGCGACGCTCGGTCACGTCCCTCCACGCCAGCACAAATCCTTGGTCGCTGGTAGGACGCCGCGAACCGGAATAAAGGCGGTTGCCGGCCGTCTCGAAATCATAATGTTCGGTTTCGAGTCCGGAATCCCCTTCCGGCAGGCCGACGGCATTTTCGGCCAGTTCTCTGGCTCTGGCTGCAGCGACGATATCCGCGTTGGCTGCCCCTGGGACCAATACGTCGGCAAGCGCGGCGTTCACATCCAGATAGCGCTGATTGGCAAGAACCAGCGTGTGGTCGGCATCGAACAGTGCAAATCCCTGGTCCAGTGCAGCGATCGCGTCGAACAGGCGCTGGTTGATACGGACGATTTCATCCCGCTGCCCGTACAATTGCGTCATGTCCTGGATCGAGGACACCATCACGTCCTCACCCTTGTATTCGACCAGGCGGGACGCAACGAGCGCGGGAAACGGCGTTCCGTCCGCCCGGAACAACGTCGTTTCGAAATCGTCGACGGCTCCTGTCGGCAAGAGATCAGCCAGAAAGTCGGCCCTGCTGGATATGTCCTGATAAAAGGATTTCGCAGATTTCGCCGGGCCGAAAAGCACCTTGCTGGCTGGCGTCTGATAAATGATCCGGCCATCGGCGATGCGGGTCATGAGAACATTGGCCGAGCAGGCGTCGAGCACTTCACGCATGAGGTCATCGGCCTCTCCACGCAGTTCCGCCGCCGCATGGGCCTCCGTCACATCCGCCTCGGTCAGCACGAAACCGCCCTCGTCGGTTGGATGCATTCCAAGACGCGCCCAGCTGTCGCCAGGCAATTCCACCTCCACGGCAATCGGCGTCTGCTGGCCGCTGGCGAGATGCGCTTCGATCTGCTCCAGAGCCCGGCCGCGCCCGAGCCGGGTGGCCTGCGACACAAAAATCGACCAGGGCAATCCGCGTTCCAACAAATCGCCGATCGGTCCGTAGGCATTGCGAAACCTTGCATTGCAAAGCACCAGCCGGTCTTCGTCATCGAAGAGCGCAAAGCTTTCCGACAAGGCTTCGATCGCGCTCGTCATTTCCCTCAAGCGGCGCGCGGAATCATCTTGCTCTTCACCCTGGGACATATCCCCACCCTGTCGCATGTCGCGCTATGTCCGGCTCTGATCAATCAAAAACGAATTGCGTCCGCATCAATTTTCACGCCTTTCGAATAGATTGCGAGTCATTTGCGGAAAATTCCAGGATTTTAAGGCGGCAAGTCGGTCAGAACCGATCGTTGGGTTTAGAGCCGTTCAGGTTTACTCGGACGCACGCAAACTTCTCGACACAAATGCAGCACGGGAGTTGCAACTGGCTCGCTACCGGCGCTGAACAAAGCGCGTCCCCGGCAGGGGCGGATCTTCCGCAGGCCCGGCAAAACACTGGGCGATCGCCATCCATCTTTCGGCGGTATCTCCGCTTACCTGTAGAGACGTGTCGGCAATGTTTCGAACCTGGGTTACCACCTGGCAGAATTCAACAGCTTCTCCGGAGACGGCATTTTGCGGATCCGGCGCATTCCATTGCCATTTGTCCCCCGAAGGCGCAATCAGATGCACGTGGGGAGCACGGTCCGGTACCGGCAACCCGCGATTGAAGAACGTCCAGCCGAATGTATTGACGCCAAGGTGGGCAATGTTGCGGATCCGGTCATGATTGACCCGAACCCTGCCAAGCTGATCATAAATCTCCTGACCGTGGGCCCAAACCTCCATCAACCTTGCAGTGATGCTGGACAGGACACTCATCTCCGGTCCGAACCATTTCAAACGGCGTTTCGGATCCGCCACCGCAAAGGCCTCAGAGACTTCCAGCGTCAACGTCCACCAGGCGTCAAGCAGCGGTGGCCCGGTCAAACCCTCCAGCCAGTCATTTGCAAGGCCGCGCATGCCGTCCGGTCGCTGCAGTCCGGCGATGACCTTTTCCCGCAGAACCAGGAAGCCGGCCTCATCGGAAAGCGACAATCCGGCCGCATGATTGAACAGGTGCAGATGAGCGATGACATCGTTGACGGTCCAGGACTTGAAAAGCGTTTCCCGCTCGAAGCCCTCCGGTCCCAGTTCGCGCAACAGAGTGTGAAGCGCCTCGCTTTCCTGTCTGAAATCGATCGCCTGCGGCAGCATGAAACAGCTCACTCGGTTGACTTGGCATGCAACGCGTACGCATCGTTCACTGCATCTCGCTGCTGACCAGCTTCGCCAGTTCTTCGGCCGCGTTGCGCAGGCGCGGCAAGTGCTGGGTGGCGGTGTCTATGGTCATGCGTTGGATCGGGGCATGAAACGACAGGGTGGACAGCATCCGCCCGTGCGATTCAATCACCGGAACGGCCAAAGCCACCATGCCCTCGAGAAACTCCTCGTCGTCGCGGGCATAACCGTCCTTGCGGACCCGGGCGATCTCGTCCATCAGTGCGGATCGATCGGTGATGGTGTTGGGCGCACGGGCATCCAGTTTGGCGGAACCGAGATAGCGTTTGAGATGGGCTTCGTTCAGCGTCGACAGGTACATTTTTCCACTGGCGGTACAATAGAACGGTACCTGCGAGCCGATCGGCAGTTGAAATCGGAGCGGCCATTTGGTTTCCACCCGATCCAGGTAGATCATCGCCTCGCGGTCGGGGATCGCCAGATTGCAGGTTTCCCCGATTTCTTCCGCAAGCGCCCCGATTACCGCCAGGCGCGCCGTACGCACCCGCAACGAGGACAAAATGCCGGTCGCCAGGGTGCGCATCCGCCGGCCCGGCGAATAGGAACGGCCATCCACCTCGCGCTGGAGAAATCCTTCCTCCTCCAACGTGGAAAACAACCTGTGGATCGTCGGTTTCGGCAAACCGAGGATCTGGTTCACCTCCGTCGGTGTGACGGGAACCCCAAGCCGGGACACTTCCTCCATAACCATCAGCAAACGCAGGTTCGTAGGAATTGTTTCCGACTTGTCGTCCTGCTCGACCAGATACATCAATCGACCCGTGATCACCCGCCAACGTTAGGAAGCAGCGCGGTCGACAATTCCGGTACCAGCGCCACGATCATCCAAACGCTCAACAGGGCGATCAGATACGGCACCGTATAAGGCAACAATCGGAAATAGGGAACACCGGTTACGCTGCTGGCGACATAAAGATTGAGGCCGTAGGGCGGAGTGATGAACCCGATCGATCCACCGACAAGGAAGAGAACCGCAAAGTGAATCGGATCGACGCCGATGGAATGCGCAATCGGCGCAAGGATCGGGGCCAGGATGATCGTGTTGGGCAGGCTTTCAAGCACCATGCCCGCAACGAACACAATCGCCATCGCCGTGAACAGAACAGCATAATAGCCACCCATTCCGCGCACGAAGTCGCCGATGACTTCCTGCGCACCAAGCAGGGAAAGGATCTGTTGCATGACAACGGAAATCGCGATCAGCGGCGCCAGAATGCCGGTAATCTGCGCTGAACGCATGGTGATTTCCGGGATCTCGGTGATTTTGAAACCCTCGACCACGATCATGTCCTTGGTGCTCCGCGAAGCCATGGGGACTTCGGGCCCGGACACATTCATGATTTTGCTCAACGGCAGGGACAGTACCCCGACGATCACGCAGAATCCGACCGTCACGCCTGCGGCTTCGGTGGGCGAGAACTTGCCGGTATAGATGCCCCAGAGCACCAGACCGATTGCAAAGAAGCCGAGCCAGGCACCGAGCGCGGTCTTCAGGACCCGGTCGACCTGCAGGGCGATGATGTGCCCCCAGCCGTTGATCCGGCAGACGATCCAGCAGGCAATCATCATGCCACCGACCATCAGTACACCTGGGAGGATGCCGCCAACGAAGAGGTCGGAAATCGGCAGGTTCATCAAAAAGCCGTAGACGATGAAGATGATCGACGGCGGAATGATGATACCGACCGTGCCGCCGGCGGCCGCGGTCGCGGCTGCGAACCGTTCGTCATAACCGCCCTTGACCATTTCCGGGTGCATCATTGCGCCGATGGTCGCCGTGGTCGCGGAGTTCGAGCCCGAGATCGCGGCAAACAGGCCGCAGGCCCCCAAGCTTGCCATAGCCAGACCGCCGCGAAGCCAGCCCAGACACGAATAGGCAAATTCAGACAATCGCCGCGCGATCCCCGATTTGTTGATCAGGTCACCCGTCAGGATGAACAGCGGCATGGCAAGGAGCGCAAAACCATCTGTGAACACGTCGGACAGGGCAACTCCGATATTGTCGAGCGTTACCCCGAGCACAAAGCTCGATCCAACAACCCAAATCGCAATCACCAGGAAGATCGGTACACCCAGCATGAAAAAGCCGGTCACACCGAGGGAGATGACAATCATCCAATCAGCATCGCTCATCGTTCTATCCTCACCCGCTTCCAAGAACTGCTTGCACGACCACAGGTTCGCCGGAGCGATACCGTCGGTAGTCGTCTATGAAATTTTCGATTACACGCGCCGACAGGAGCAACCAGCTCACCGGGACGAAGATGTAGAACCACCACTGCATGATGTCGTCGGTTCCCAGCAGGATCTGGAAGTTCGCAGCCGAATTTGCAGTCTGCCGGGTCGTCGTGACGATCACGATCAACGCGAAGAACAGCCACAGGACCGCATCAAGGGAAACGCAGAGAAATTGACCGAACCGCGGAAGGTTCGACCGCAACTCCATGAATGACAGGTGGGTGCGCAAGCGCGTATTGTAGGCGCACCCGATCCAGGTCATCACAAGAAACAAATACGGTGGAAACGTTGTCGACCAGGGCGCCTGTACCTGAAACACGAACCGCCGAAACACTTCGACGAAGATGACGCCGGCAATCGTCAGGTACGTTATCACCATCGCCCACTTTTCCAGATTGCGATCCAGAACTGGAACTGCCTTGAACAGCGCCAATATGGCAAAAGCTCCGGCAATCGTGACAATCGCCGCAAACGGATAG
>JGI12316J15309_10004326_pt1 | contig 37369 bp, 32 predicted proteins | sample MarCyaLeptolynsp_FD_15309 | JGI IMG/M metagenome (IMG submission 15309) | reverse complement strand
CTTTGTGTTGAACAACGGTGGTCCAAGTGATGTGGTTGTTGATATCAGTGGTTCATTATTGAGCACTGTTGACAATACCATCGATGGGTTTACTTTTTATCCAAACCCAACCATGGATGTACTTAACTTGAGAGCCAACAGCTCAATAGACACTGTTGAACTTTACAACATGTTAGGTCAAAAAGTGATTTCACAAGAGATAGGCGCAACGACTTCTCAAGTGAATGTTTCAAACCTGGCAACAGGCACTTACATTATGAAAGTGACTGCTGAGGGCTTAACAGCCTCTTATCAGGTGATTAAAAAGTAATTTTTAATTTATTATAATATAAACCATCCGCCCAAGGCGGATGGTTTTTTTTTGTTCTCTATATTTGCGTATGCAAAGAACCTATTCTTTTATTATCCCTGTTTTTAACAGACCTCAAGAAATTGAAGAGCTTCTGGATAGTTTTTCAAAATTAATTACTAGTTTAGATTATGAGGTTGTGATTGTTGAGGATGGTTCAACTTTAAAGTCTAATGAGATTGCTTTAGATTTCCAAAACACACTTAACATCAATTATTTTTTTAAGCCCAATAGCGGTCCCGGGCATTCGAGAAATTTTGGAATGCAAAAAGCCAAAGGGAACTATTTTATCATACTTGATTCAGATTGTTTATTGCCTCCGGATTATTTGATGGAGGTTGACAAAGCTCTTAACAATCATTTTATGGATTGTTTTGGAGGACCTGATGCAGCCCACCCAAGCTTTACGGCTTTGCAAAAAGCAATCAATTATGTAATGACTTCTTTTTTAACAACCGGAGGCATTAGGGGAAGTAAAAAAGCTGTTCAGCAATTTGAACCTCGAAGTTTCAACATGGGTCTTTCGAAAGAGGCTTTTGAAAAATCTGGTGGATTTGGAAAAATTCATCCGGGAGAAGATCCAGATTTATCTCAACGCTTGTTGAAACTTGGATTTAAAACCGGGTTTATTGAAAAAGCATTTGTCTATCATAAGCGGCGTATTTCCTGGAGTAAGTTTTACAATCAAGTAAAGAAATTTGGTTTGGTAAGGCCCATTTTATCAAAATGGCATCCTGGGTCTTCAAAGTTGAGTTTTTGGTTTCCATTTTTGTTTGTTGTTTATACGTGCCTATCTATTGTTTTACTTTTTATGGGAATATGGATTGCAATGATACCTTTAGCATTCTATACCTTAGCAATAGTAATAGACTCATCTTTAAAAAACAAAAGTTTATGGATTGGCATATTGAGTGGTTTTGCCTTGTTTATTCAGTTTTTTGGTTATGGATTGGCATTTATAAAATCATTTTTTTTCATTCACTTATTAAATGAAAATCCCAAAAAGTGTTTTCCACAGTTGTTTTTTGATTAACTTTAGAAGAACCTTTCGTTTTAAACTTAAAAATCAATTATGAAGATTATTGGTCTTACAGGTGGTATTGGAAGTGGTAAAAGCACTGTAGCCAGAATGTTTGGTGAACTAGGTATTGCTGTTTACATTGCAGATGATGCTGCAAAAAAAATTATGCATCAAAAGGAAATTAAAGAGAAAATAATTCTTTTGCTTGGTGAAGAAGCTTTTGTTGAGAATAAGTTAAATAAAAAATTTATTGCAAATAAAGTTTTTCAGGATAACGCTCTTCTTGAGCAACTCAACGCGATTGTGCATCCGGTAGTTGCTATCCATTTTTCAGAATGGGTTCAAAGTCAAAAAGGTCCTTATGTTATTAAAGAAGCTGCTATTTTGTTTGAAAATGGAGGCTATAAACAATGTGACCATACAATTTTAGTCAAAGCAAATAAAAATTTGAGACTTAAACGTGTTTTAAACAGAGATAAAAGCACTGTGAGTGAAGTTGAAGCACGAATGAAAAACCAATGGGCGGATGCTAAGAAGGAAAAACTGGCAGACTTTGTCATAGAAAACAACCAAGGAATTCACGAATTAAAGCAACAAGTTAAATTCATTCACCACAAATTAGTAAAATAGCTTTTATAATGGCATTAGTTTTGTTAACATTTGGTTAAACCATTAAATGGCTAAATGTTAAAATCTTACTTTTGAGCTATGAGCAAAAAACTTTTTTTACTTCTCATATCTTTTATGAGTCTTTGTTTATTGGGAATTATTTTTGTTCAGGTATATTGGATTAAAAATTCTTTTGAAAACAAGGAAGATCAATTCAATTATAATGTAAGGCAGTCGCTCATTGCTATATCATCAGATTTGCAGAACCAAGAGCTTGATTATTATTTTCGATTGTATTCTGAAGTAGCTGACAGCATAGGCAAACCAGATACTTCAACGTTTAGAGAGATTGTTTATACCAATACAGATAATTTAACAAATGAAACATTTGTTTATTCTAGTGGACTTTTAGAAGAAGACTTTAAGCTTTCTTCAAATTTTATTGATGTGGGAATTGACAGTATTAATTTCAGAAAATTCACTAGCAGAAAATTCTCTGCAATCATCAAACCGGGAATAGATGACAACTCTTATAAAAGTGAAAACAGCGAAGTAGCAACTAGAAACCTTGATGATTTATCAAACTTTCAGCTTAGAGAGACTTTTAAAGATATTGCTAAGCAAACCCCCATTCATAAAAGGGTAAATACTGACGATATTGAGAAGTTGATAAAACATCAATTGAAAAGTAGAGATTTGAATCTTGATTTTGAATTTGCAATTTTTAGTAAAGGGCTCTCAACAAAAGTAGCCTCTGAAGAGTTTGTTTATGAACCAAACTCTCCAGACATTTATAGTGTGCCCTTATTTATTGATGAAAATAGAAGCTATAAATATGAGTTATTAGTTTCGTTTGCAAAAAAGCAACGGTATGTTTTCTCATCAGTTTTAAGTATGGGTATTCTCACTTTGTTTTTAACAACAATTATAATACTTGCTTACTACAGTGCCATAAAACAATTGATAAGGCAACGACAAATTTCAGAAATCAAAACAGATTTCATTAATAATATGACGCACGAGTTCAAAACCCCCATAGCAACTATAAACCTTGCGCTTGATGCTATGAAAAACCCTATGATTTCAGAAAATAAAGAAACGATGCAGCGTTATTTAAAAATGATTAGGGAAGAGAACAAGAGAATGCATGCCCAGGTTGAAAATGTACTTCGCATTTCAAAACTTGAAAAAAGAGATTTAAATATAAAGAAAGAAAGACTCAAGCTTCACGACTTAATAGAAGACGCTATGACTCATGTTCAACTGCTGGTAGAAGATCGTGGAGGCTATATAAAAACACATTTTGATGCTCAGAAATCGTCAATATTAGCTAATGAATCTCATTTTACCAATGTGATTGTAAATATTTTAGACAACGCGATAAAATATTCACCGGAGGCACCCAAAATTGACATTTTTACTGAAAATGTAAAAAACAATATCATTTTAAAAATTCAAGATCAAGGAAGTGGGATGGGTAAAGCAGCTCAAAAAAGAATTTTTGAAAAATTTTATAGAGAACACACAGGAAATATTCACAACGTAAAAGGACATGGACTTGGACTTTCTTATGTTAAACGAATTATCGATGACCACCAGGGTCAGATATTTGTCGAAAGCGAGAAAGGAAAAGGAAGTACCTTTATAATTAAACTTCAATTAATATCTTAAGTCATGGAAACTGAAAATAAAAAAATCCTTTTAGTAGAAGATGATCCAAATTTTGGAACCGTCTTAAAAGATTATTTAACAATGAACAACTACAATGTTACCCACGCTAAAAATGGCATGGAAGGCTTTGAGAAGTTCAAAAAAGATGATTATGACCTTTGCATCCTTGATGTGATGATGCCTTATAAAGACGGCTTTACGTTAGCTAAAGAAATCAGAGAGAAAAATCAAGAGGTGCCCATTATTTTCCTCACTGCCAAGGCAATGAAAGAAGATGTCCTCAAGGGCTATAAAGTGGGTGCAGATGATTATTTAAACAAACCTTTTGACTCTGAAGTGCTCTTGATGAAAATCAAAGCCATCATTCAAAGAAAAGCAACCGAAACTTTGGCAGATAGTAAGCAGTTTGACTTTCAAGTGGGAAATTTCCACTTAAACTCCAAATTGCGATTTCTCACCTATAAAGATCAAAAGCCCGATAAACTTTCCCCAAAAGAAAATGAATTATTGCGCCTTCTTGCCTTGCACAAAAACGATTTAATGCCACGTGAATTGGCGTTGACAAAAATATGGCGAGATGACAATTATTTTACATCAAGAAGTATGGATGTTTACATTGCAAAACTTAGAAAATACTTAAGTAAAGACGATGATGTAGAAATATTAAATATTCATGGTGAAGGTTTCAGGCTTGTTGTTAAAAGCGAAGTAGATAATTAATTGAAGAATAGAACCAAAACGTCTTGAATTTTCAGGACGTTTTGAGTTTTATATAATCAATAAGGTGGTTTAGATCCCCATCATATTCAAACCATTTGATTTCTTCATCCTTTCTAAGCCAGGTGAGTTGTCTTTTTGCATACCGCCTCGAGTTTTTCTTAATTTCTTCAACGGCTTCTTCAAGAGTTAATTCTTGTTTTAAAAACAAAAACAATTCTTTATATCCCACCGTTTGCAGGGCATTTAATTGTCTTCTGTCATAAAGTTCTTTTGCTTCATTTAAAAGCCCTTCTTCCATCATTACATCCACTCGTTTGTTGATGCGACCATAGAGTAGTTCTCTATCTGCTTTTAAACCTATTTTTAGAATTTTAAAATTTCGTTTTTTTGATTTTTTCTTTAAAAAGGAAGAATAAGGTTTTCCGGAACCAATACAAACTTCCAGAGCCCTTATTAATCTGTGCGCATTGTTTTTATCAACCACTTCATAATATTCAGGGTCTAGTTGCTGTAATTTGTTTTGTAAGGTTAAAATGCCACTTTCTAAAAAAACTTTTTGAAGCTCTTCTCTTATTTTCGGGGAAACCACAGGAAAGTCATCTAAACCTCTAAGGACTGCGTCTATATACAAACCGGAACCTCCCACCAGAAAGAGCATGTCACTTTCTTTAAATTTATTTTCGATTAAATAGATAGCATCTTTCTCATAATCACCAACGCTATAATCCCGTTTAATAGAAATATGGTGTATAAAATGATGGGGAACTTCGGCTAATTCTGAAGGAGAAGGAACCGCTGTGCCAATACGCATTTCTTTGTAAAACTGACGTGCGTCTGCTGAGATGATTTCAGAGTTAAAATATTTTGCTAATTTTATAGATGTGGCAGTTTTTCCAATAGCTGTTGGACCCACAACTGCGATGAGGTATTTTTCCTTTTGTACCAATGTTAGATTCTAATTTTTGCTCCACAATTGTAACAGAAAGCCGCGTTTTTTTTGTGATTTTCAGCATTACAAACTGGACAAACGATATCTTCTTTTCTCAAAGTATTTGCTTCTGTTTTTTTGTTTAATTTCTTTTTTGATTTTTGCTTTGCAAACTCTGCTGAGACAATACCAGTGGGGACGGCTATGATACCATAACCCACAATCATAACCAGCATGCTTAAAAATTGTCCAAAAGGAGTTATGGGAACAATATCACCATAACCCACAGTTGTAAGTGTTACAACTGTCCAGTAAACACCTCTGGGAATGCTTGTTATGCCTGCTTCCGGGCCTTCAATTAGAAACATTAAAGTGCCAATAACCATCGCTATGATTAATACTGTAAATAAAAATACGGTAATTTTTGGACGGCTGGCTTTTAGTGCTGCTTTGAGGTTTGTTGCTTCACCCACAAAATTACCCATTTTTAAAACTCTGAAAAGTCTTAATAATCGCAATGCTCTAATGCTTGAAAGAAGATTACTTCCCGTGATAAAGAAGGAAAGATACATAGGGAGAATGGCCAATAAATCGATAATACCATAAAAACTAAATATATACTTCCAGGGTTTTTTTGTAGAAAAAATTCTAAGAATATATTCAACAGTAAAAAGAGAGGTAAAAATCCATTCTGCAATCATTAGAGCTTGGTGGTATTTTGCATCAATCTCTTTTACAGACTCTAGCATCACTGCCAGAACGCTAAGAAGAATAAAAATGAGAAGAAAAACATCAAATAACCTACCGGCTCGGGTATTGGTACCATAAATGACAATGTAGATTTTTTGTCTTATCGTGTCAATTTTGGTTTTGTGGTCTTCTGAAATCATAGTCAAATTTACTAAACAATTTTTGGATTCTTTTAGGCGTCCAAATTTATAATTTTTAATACTTTGTTTCTGCGAAGATAACTTTGTATGATGTGTTGCGCATCTTTATTGTTAGACATAGGGGTAATTAAAGATTTTAAAACGCTTGTATTTGAGATTTGGTAATTTAAATTATAAAAAGCGATGCCCTTAAAAATGCCATTTTCGATATGAACCACACTGCGCTCATCAACATCTCTACCGCGATCAATAATGAGCATGTTATGATTTTCAAAACTGTTTTTCTTCAAAAAATCGTTTATTTTGTCATTGTAACTTTCCGGTGATTCATAACCAATACAGGCACCGGCACATTCTTTAATGGAATATGAAAAACAGGCTGCATTTGTTTGGTATAAACCGGTGAGTTTTTGACACAACCCATAGGTTTCAGTGATTTTAAATAAGCTATTTTTTGCTTGCTGGTAGTTTGTAAAAGTAGTAATGGGTTTTTTTCGGGCATCTGCTTTTTCAATTTTTAAATTGATATAGCCATTCTCATCTTTAAAACTATTGAGTTGGTATTGATAAATGGTTTTTCGTAAAGCCCTGTTATAGATGGGTTTGTTGATTTTTATTTCTTCATTTTCTTTGAGTTGTGCAATTAAATCGCTTCCTGTGAGCTCAAAAGAAACCGAGTGGACATCCTCTTGAATTTTCTTTGATTTTCTGTTATCTGAAGTAAAGTGCTGAATGACGCGCTTTTTTAAATTTTTACTTTTTCCAATATAAATAATAGTGCCATCCTCTTTGTGCATATAATACACCCCGGTTTCTCCTGGAATTTTTTCTATGATGCGTAAAAGCTTTTTATCGACTTGTCTTCTTGGAGCCAACCGTATCGTGCTGCTTACAATTTCTTTTTTAGAGTCTTTTGAGAGCAACAATTTAAAGAGGGTGACGGTCGCTTTAGCATCTCCGGAGGCTCTGTGCCGGTCACTCATTGGGATCCCCAGTTCACGCACAAGTTTACCAAGGCTGTATGATTTCACATCGGGGAGTAGTTTTTTTGAGAGTTCAACGGTGCAGAGTGTTTGTCTTTCAAAATCAAAACCAAGGCGGTTGAATTCTGTTTGGAGAATTCTGTAGTCAAAACTGGCGTTGTGTGCCACGAGTATGGTGTCTTCTGTGATTTCGACAATGCGTTTTGCCACTTCATAAAACTTGGGGGCATTGCGCAGCATTTCATTGTTGATGCCGGTAAGATTTACTACAAAAGGTTGTATAGGAATTTCCGGATTGACCAGGCTAATAAACTGATCAATTATTTTAGTGCCGTCAAATTTGTAGATGGCAATTTCAGTAATGCCTTCTTCGTTGTATTTCCCACCGGTGGTTTCTATGTCAATTATTGTGTACAAAAATTGTTAATTATAATTTCTTTCGCCAAAAATGGCACTGCCAATGCGCACTAGTGTGCTGCCGTGTTTTATTGCTAGGTGGTAATCACCGCTCATTCCTATGGAGAGGGCACTCATTCCATATTTGTGTTTCAATTGGTCAAAAAAGGATTTTAGAAATTGAAACTCCCGTTCTATTTGGGATGAATTTTGGGTAAATGTAGCCATTCCCATTAAACCTGTAATTCTTATATGTTTAAAACTTTTAAAGTCATCGCTTTCTAAAATTTGGGTCACCTCTTCGGGCTCGAGACCAAATTTTGTTTCTTCTTTGGCAATATATACCTGCAGTAAACAGTTGATGATTCGGTTGTTTTTTTGTGCTTGTTTGTTGATTTCCTTTAGAAGTTTCAAACTGTCAACGGCGTGAATCAAGTGAACATAGGGAGCAATGTATTTTACTTTGTTGCGTTGCAAGTGGCCTATCATATGCCAAAGGACATCCGTTGGCATTTGTTCCCATTTATCTGTCATTTCCTGCACTTTATTTTCACCAAAATCTCGTTGTCCTGCATCATAGGCTTCCATAATTTCCTGAACCGGTTTTGTTTTTGAAACGGCAATAAGTGTCACATTTCCCGGAAGGGATTCTTTTATAGTTTCTAGGTTTTGTTTTATAGACATAATATACTTTTTTAAACCACAAAGTTAACAGAGGGTTTCACAGAGGTCACAAAGTGCCATTAATTAAACGTTTTATTCCTTGCTTGAGAAGGGTTACATTAAAATTGATTAGTAAGCCAATTTTATAATCTCCTAATTTCATATAAGTTAGGGTTTGAGCAAGATGAACATCATTTAAAGCCTCGACGCTTTTTATTTTAATTACTACTTTATTTTCAACCAACAAGTCAATTCTGTAGCCACATTCAAGTTTTACTTCTTCAAAAATCAATGGCATTTCTTTCTCTTTAACAAACAAAAAATTTTCTTGCTTTAATTTATAAAAGAGACATTCTTTGTAAGCACTTTCAAGAAGTCCGGGACCCAGAGATTTGTGAACCTCAATTGCGGCTCCTATTATTTTCTTTGTTAAATCATTTTCATTCATCCCTCTGTTTTCTCTGTGAATGCACTCAGTGTACTCTGTGGTTAAAAATTCATACTAAAACTCATAAATTGTAATTCCACTGCGCAATTTGGGTTCAATATAAGTGCTTTTTGGAGGCATCTTTAGGCCTTGGTCTGCAATGTGTTTGAGTTGTTCTATTGTGGCGGGTTTTAATCCAAAACCCACTTCAAATTCTTTGCTATCTACTTTTGTTTTCACAAATGCCATGTCATTGCGACCGTGAACATACTCAATGCGATTGTTATTTCTTAAATTATCAATTCCTAAAATGGGTTTTAAAACGGTTTTGTATACTATTTGGGCATCCAAATCATCCAGAGCATTTTCAATTTTATAGTTAGAACTTCGCAGTTGTAAGGAGTAAAATTCACCGGCTAAATACATGCTAAAGTGATGTGGTTTGGTGGGTTTATAATAATTGAGCCCTCTATTTTCAATTTTATAAAAGGTGTCCAGCTCAATAAGAAACTCTTCTTTACTGTAGCCATTTAAATCTTTTACAAGTCGGTTAAATTCATAAATGGTGAGATGCGATTCCGGAATCAAGTAACTCATAAAAAAGTTATAGTTTTCTTCTCCGGTGTGTTTTGCATTAGAAGCTTTCATATCTTGTTGTAACAGATGTGAAGATGCTGAACGGTGATGGCCGTCAGCAATGTAAAGATTTTTACATTTTGCAAATTCTTTTTTGATAGCATTGGTGGTTTTTGAGTCATCAACTATCCAAAGATAATGGGTGTCTCTGTATGTTGTGGTAAACTCATATTCAGGTCGCGATTGTGAGTTTTCTTTAATGATTTTTGCTAGCGCGTCATTATCTGGATAGGTTATTAAAACAGGTTCTGCATTAAATCCTACCGTTTTTAAATAGTCTTTGAAAATGAGTTCACGTTCTTCAAGGGTATCTTCGTGTTTTTTGATTTTATCTTCTTCATATTCTAGGGCACTGGTTGCTGCAATAATACCTTCATATTTTTGGTTGTCGCGATCAACAATTTTGTAAATGTAATAAGCAGGAGTAGGGTCTTGAATAAAGATGCCTTCTTCCTTAAATTCTTCATAGCGATTTTTTACCAGTTTATATCGTTCTACGCCCGAAATTTCTTTATGATATTTATACCCGGGGTTGACAATGTGTAAAAACGAAAAAGGATTGTTGTTGAGACGGGCTTCTCTTTCCTCTTGGGTATAGCTTTGGTATGCCCTTGATGCGATGAGACTTACTTTATCTCTTGTGGGTCTTATGGCTTTAAAAGGAAGGACTTTTGCCATATTAATCAATGTTTTTTAACTGTTCCAATTCTATAATTTTGATATTTCTTCCTTCGATTTCAATGAGGCCTTCTTTGTTAAAACTTGATAAGGTTCTAATGAGGCTTTCGGTTGCTATACCGGCAACGCTGGCAAGGTCACTACGTGAAATTTTTATGCTTTCATTATTTTTTTTGTTCATTTTTTCGGCAAACTGAAGTATGGTTGCAGCTGTTTTTTTTCTCACCGATCCATAAGCCATTTGCAATAATTGTTCTTTGATTTCAGCAATGTTGTCTGAAAGCATGTTGATTAAGTCAAAATTTACTTTGTGATTTTTATTTAATACAGATATTAATTCCTCTTTTGGTATGACAACAAGTTCACAGTTTTCCATGGCGGTTGCAGATTCTAAATGTGGGATGTTTTGAAGTAATGAAGCATACCCAAACAAATCGTCTTCTTTAAAAAGTGCTGTAGTGAGCTCTTTACCAGATTCATCAATCCTGTGGCACTTTACAATCCCTTTGTTGATTAGGTAAATATAATTTGAATGATTCCCTTGGTTGAAAATGATTTCCCCTTTTTTGAATGTTTGCTCTGTTCCATTGTCATCTATATGATTTTTCAAGTCGTTGAGTGAGCGCAGGTTTGAAGTGTCCTCATCGCTTTTTTTTTGTTCTCTATCTTCCTTTAATATAGTAGCTTTTGCTAGCCGGCTATCAATAGCACTCAACAAGTCGTGTTCTTCAAATGGTTTTGTGAGGTAATCATCTGCACCCAGGTCCATTCCTTTTCTTATGTCTTTATGTTCTGTTTTTGCAGTGAGAAAAATAAATGGGATAAATTTTGTAGAGTCTTCTTTAGAAAGTTCAGAAAGAACTCCATAGCCGTCGAGTTCAGGCATCATAATATCACAAATAATGAGGTCGGGAAGTAAATTTTTTGCAGTAGTAACACCAATTTTACCATTGGGAGCTGTGATAACTTCATAACCAGCCAATTCAATTAACTCAGCTGTGTTTTCCCTCACTGCGAGATCATCTTCTATTAATAATACTTTAGACATAATTTTTATTTACTGGTTGCTACTAAAGGTATTGACATCTTAAAGGTGCTACCATCGTTTTCTTTACTTACAAAACTAATGGTTCCATTCAAATTTTTCAAATGGCCTTTTACAATGTTGAGGCCAATTCCGGTGCCTTGATCGTTTAGGGCATTTTCTGCCCTGAAATACCTGCTGAATATATGGGGTTGTGCCTCTTCGGGAATTCCCATTCCCTGATCTGTAACCGAAATAGTGAGGGTTTTATCTGAACTTTCAACATCAATTTTTATAATAGTATTTTCAGGTGAGTATTTGATAGCGTTATGAATGAGGTTTGATAGGCACAATTCCATGATTTTTTCATCTTGAGTAAGTGTGTATTCATCTACCTCCGGAGGAAACTCTATGCGTTGCCCACCTTTTAAAAGCATGTTTGCGTTATAAACCACTTCGTTTATTACTTTGCTTAATTTAAAAGTAGTGGGTCTGTATGTTTCTTTGCCTGAATCCAGCCTTTCTACAGAAAGGAAGTCGTTGAGAATGTTATTGAGGTAATGCACCTTTTCGGTAATGGTGCGCAGGTGCTTGTCTCTTTTTTCTTGTTGTTCTGCTAATTTATATTTGCCTAATAAGATGGTCGATGTCAAAATACCACTCAGGGGAGTTTTAAACTCATGAGAAACCATAGAGAGAAACTTGGTTTTTAATTCGTTGAGTTCTCTTTCTTTTTTTAAAGCCGACTTGATTTTCTTTTCGGCGACTTTCCTTTTGTCAATTTCAGTTTGAAGTTTCTTAACGGTTGAATGAAGTTCTTTGGTACGCTCTTTAATGCGTTCTTCGAGTTGTGAGTTAAGTTCTAATATTTTTCTTTCTTGCTTTTGTCTTTCGGTAATGTCAATCACCAGAGCCATCACAAAAGACTGTCCTTCCCATTCAAAGGGGTTTAAGCCTGCTTCAACCGGTATCTGTTTCCCGCTTTTATGCATGCCAAAGAGGTTTCGACCTTGACCCATTTGACGTTTGTCACTTTTTTTTACAAATTCCTTCACATAGGTTTTGTGTTTTTCTTGAACTTCTCGAGGAATTAAAACATTAAGATGTTGACCTATTAGCTGGTCTGTTGTATAGCCAAACATATCCAAAAGTGAGTTATTGACAGAAATGATGTGTTGTTTGTCATTAACAATCACCACTCCTTCAGATATGGATTCAGATAATAAGTTTAATAAACTGTTTTCCTTGTGAAAGGTTTTCATTCTTCAAAGTTAGTGAATATGAGTTTCTGCTAAAAATATTTTTCTTTATAAATCAACTAAAAATCAAATGTGATAACTATCATAGTTTAAACAAGACAACAGTCGCAAATTTGCATAGTAATTAATAGGAAATTTAAAACTATAACATGATGAAAACACTTAGAAATGTATCAATCCTTTTAACAGCGGTTTTTTTCTTTATGCAGATCAATGCTCAGGAAGCCAAAGTAAATAATGCAGCAAGTAATTTGACCATTTTTGGAACATCAAACATTCACGATTGGGATATGAAAGCTGAAAAACTTTCAGGAGCTGGAGTTTTTATAATGGAGGACGGCAAACTTTCGGGAGTAGAAAAATTAAACTTTGCTGTTGAGGTAGAAAGTCTTAAAAGCGGAAAAAGTGGTATGGATAAAAACACATACAATGCCCTTGACAGTAAAGCTCATAAGATGATTACTTATACCCTTGCTAAAGTAAACAAAGTGACAGACAGCGGTAACAATACCTTTATCATAGAAACAACAGGAAACCTAAAAATTGCGGGTCAATCCAAACAGGTTCCAATAAAATTTACTGCTAAAACTGCCACTAATGGTACAACTTTATCCGGTAAAGTAACTATTAATATGACTCACTACAAAGTAGATCCTCCAAGAGCCTTGATGGGTACCATTAAAACAGGCGAAGAAGTAACTATCGATTTTGAAGTAATTTATAACTAACTAATAACAAACAAAAAGAACCAGTATTAAAAATTAAATTCCAAAATTATGAAAACAATAAAAAATCTTACACTTGTACTTGTTGTGATACTCATATCTGCAACAACTTTTGCTCAAGATAAAAGACATCTTGACAACTACAGAAGCCCTGACAAAAACGGTATCAACGTTTTTGAAGCCCCAAAGGATTCCATCTCTACATTTGATGGTGTGAAAGTAAGAATTGGTGGAGCATCTGCTTTGCAGTATCAATCTTTAAATCACGAAAACAGCGGTGATGTTGAACTAATCGAAATTGGCGATAACTTTAACTTGGCTACAGCAAACCTTGACCTGGATGTAGCTCTTGCCGATGGTGTGAGAATGCACTTAAGAACTTATTTATCTGCTCGTCACCACCCCGAAGCTTGGGTAAAAGGAGGCTATGTGCAAATCGACAACTTCAACTTTATTAGTGAAGGGTTCCTTGCAGAAACTATGAAATATGTCACTATCAAATTTGGACATATGCAAAACAACTATGGTGATGCACACTTCAGAAGAACAGATAATGCTATGGCACTTTACAACCCATTTGTTGGAAACTACATCATGGATTCTTTTACTACCGAAGTAGGTGGAGAAGCGTATTTCCGAAAAAATGGTTTCTTAATGATGGTAGGACTGTCAAACGGTAAATTAAATCAGGCAGTAACCAATCCCGGTAAAACAAGTCCTTCTTTCTTAGGTAAATTGGGTTATGACAAGCAAATCAACAATGACCTAAGACTTCGACTTACAGGGTCTGTTTACAGCACAGCACACTCTTCTAGAACTTGGCTTTATGCCGGAGACCGTGCAGGTTCAAGATACTACCTTGTGATGGAATTACCTGATGCAAATGCAACAGCTCAATTTACTTCAGGACGGTTTAATCCTTCTTTAAATAACCAAATGACTTCAGTAATGATCAACCCATTTGTAAAGTACGGCGGATTTGAGTTCTTCGGTATGTATGAAAGAGCAGAAGGTAAAGCTGCTACAGAAGCTGAAACCAGAGTATTTACTCAAATTGGTGCAGAAGCTCTCTACAGATTTGGTAATGATGAAAACTTCTACTTTGGTGGAAGATACAACCAAGTGAGCGGTGAGCAAATTGGAACAGGAAATGACATCGATATTACCAGAATTCAAGTGGGAGCAGGATGGTTTATGACCAAAAACGTATTAGCCAAAATAGAATATGTAAACCAAACCTATGATGGATTCAGTGCCGGAGATCGTTTTGATCAAGGCAAATTCAACGGACTTATGGTAGAGGCCGCAATAAGTTTCTAAGTTTGTTTTAGTTCAATGAAAGGGAGGAGGCTTTGATAAATCTCCTCCCTTTTTTGTAATTTTATTTAATTTTGTTAAACAACTCAAAATGAAAACTTTAATAAATTTCGTCTTGACAGTCCTATGTTTCTCTTTTGTTATTAAAGAAGAAATCGTTCAGCGTGAAGTTTTGATTACAAAGGAAAGTTTTCTCTATATTAAAGGCACTTCAAACATCAATACCTTTACTTGTGTCTATGATGCCGCCACGCTTTCGCGAAAAGTACCTGTGAGGTTCACTCAAGACAACAACACGATGCATTTCAAAAATGTGCACATGCAACTCAAAAACACCGGATTCAACTGTGGTAACCGCGGAATTAACAATGACTTTCATGAGTTGCTTCAAACAAATAAATACCCAAATATCAACTTTGAACTCCTTAGTGCAACACATTATAAAAACAGTGTTGAAGCCCAAGTGGCTATTGAAATTGCCGGCATAAAAAAACAATACAAAGTGCCTGTAAAAACAAATGGTGAACTCGCACCTATAGAAGGTGTTCTATGTATTAACATCACCGACTTTGGATTGACCCCTCCCAAAAAAATGATGGGGATGATTCTGGTGAGAGAGGATATCGAAATTGTTTTTGGATTTGACCTTCAAACAGTAAAGTAAAAAAAATAAAACCCAATCATCTCAAACTTTCTAATCGTTGAGTACAACCATAAAAGACAAAACCACCTGCTACCACTGCGGCGACAGTTGCCCTGCCGGGACTATTGTTGCAGACGAAAAAGACTTCTGCTGTAACGGTTGTAAAACGGTTTATGAAATTTTTTCGGCAAGCGATCTTACCTGTTACTATGATATGCAGACGGCGCCGGGTGCTATTCCCAAAGAGCTGGAAGGCAAATATGATTTTCTGGATAACAAGACCATTGCAGATAAATTGCTCGAGTTTGATGATGGTATTCATCAAATAGTCACTTTATATATTCCTCACATACATTGTAGTTCTTGTATCTGGATACTTGAAAACCTCAATAAACTCAACCCCGGCATTACAAACTCTCAGGTTGATTTTCCTCAAAAAACAGTGCGCTTACAGTTTCAAAACGAAACAATAAGTTTCAAAAAAGTTGTTCAGTTGTTAAGCAGTATTGGTTATGAACCTTACATAAGTTTGGAAAACTATGAGGGCAAACAAAAGCCCGTTGACCGCAGTTTGATGTACAAACTCGCCATCGCCGGTTTTGCTTTTGGAAACATTATGTTCCTCTCATTTCCGGAATATTTTGATTTTGGAGACTATTGGTTGGAACAATACAAACCGTTTTTCAGGTGGTTGATGTTTGCATTCTCTTTGCCGGTATTCTTTTATTCGGCATCCGGCTATTTTATTTCAGCCTACAAAGGTTTACGTGCCGGGTTTTTAAATATCGATGTGCCACTCGCTCTGGGAATTTTAGTGCTTTTTGTGCGCAGTGTCATCGAAATAAGCTTTGACCTGGGCACCGGTTTTTTTGATAGCCTTACCGGTTTGGTTTTTTTCCTTTTACTGGGTAAATTCTTTCAGCAGAAAACCTATAACTTCCTTTCTTTTGAACGCGATTACAAGTCTTATTTTCCCATTTCGGTCACCCGAATTTCTGATGGCAAAGAAGAAGCCATTTCAGTGTATGACATCAAAGAGGGCGATCGTTTGCTCATCAGAAACGAAGAACTCATTCCGGTAGATGGCATTTTTATAAAAGGAAATGCACGCATCGATTACAGTTTTGTAACCGGTGAATCGGTGCCCATCAAAAAGGAATCCGGTGACAAACTTTTTGCCGGCGGAAAACAAATTGCCGGTGCCATCGAGATGGAAAGTTTAAAAAGCGTTTCACAAAGTTACCTCACCCAGTTGTGGAGCAACGATGTGTTCAATAAAGACAAGGAACACGATTTTGTGGGTCTCACAAATACCATCAGTAAGTACTTTACTATTGCTATTCTGCTCATTGCTTTTGGTGCCTTGGGTTATTGGTCATTTTTTGATGTGTCGATTGCCATTCAGGCGTTTACGGCGGTTTTGATTATTGCCTGCCCGTGTGCATTGGCGATGTCGGCTCCCTTTACTTTGGGAAATATGTTGCGCATATTCGGAAAACTGAAATTTTACCTCAAAAACGCAAATGTCATTGAAAAACTTGCCAAAATTGACACCCTTATTTTTGATAAAACCGGGACGATTACATCCAATGATAAAAATGCGATTGTCTATTCCGGTTCCGCTTTAAGCGAAATGGAAACCCAATTGCTCATATCAACTTTAAGAACATCCAATCACCCGCTTAGCCGTTCACTCTATGAGCTGTTAAAGGACAACGATATCCTCACTCTTGATGATTATGAAGAACTACCCGGAAAAGGGCTATCAGCAGGGGCAAAAGGAAATCAAATAAAAGTGGGAAGTGCAGATTTTGTAGGAAACACAACTTTTGAAAATTTAAAATCCCATTTTGAAACCGTTGTACACGTGAGTACAAACAATCAATACAAAGGAAAGTATGTGTTTACAAACCGCTATCGCGAAGACGTAGATAAGGTATTTAAATCATTGAAGGGCGAATATCATCTGGGAATACTCTCAGGCGATAATGAGGGAGAACGCAACTACCTTGAGGAAATTCTTCCAAAGGGCACACAACTGAATTTTAATCAAAAGCCTAAAGACAAACTCGAGCACATCGCTCATCTGCAGGAGTATGGACACCAAGTGGCAATGATTGGAGACGGCCTCAATGATGCCGGCGCCTTGCAACAAAGTGATGTGGGTATTGCTATTTCAGAAAATGTCAATGTATTTTCGCCGGCTTGTGACGGCATTCTCGATGCGTCAAAATTTAAAGAACTCCCCAGTTATTTTAAAGCCGCAAAAAAGTCGATCAACATCATCAAAGCGAGTATTGGTATTTCGTTTTTATACAATGTTGTGGGGCTGTATTTTGCTGTAACCGGTCAGCTGGCACCTGTTGTAGCTGCGATTATAATGCCCATGAGTTCCATAAGTGTGGTTGCGTTTACAACTGCTATGACTAATTGGGTAGGTAAAGATTTGAAGTAATAATTTTGTTTAAATAGTTGTATTACTTTTATTGTTTATAACTGTTTTTGGGTATTAAGACATACCCATAGGCGACTTTAAACTTAATAAATCAATTTCACTATATTTGGTTTTCCAATTAAATGAACAGCAAATGAATCTAAAGTCCATCCTCACGCTATCAATTCTTTTTCTACTTTTTCAACAGGCACAATCTCAAAACCGAAGCTTACCCATCGACACAACGGTAGTTGTTCAGGACAAAGTGACTGTTAATGGAAATCTAATCAACTATACAGTTACAACGGGCACCCAACCCGTTTGGGACGATGCCGGAAAACCCATTGCTTCGCTGCATTACACCTACTACACCCGCAACAACGTACAAAACAAGGAACACCGTCCGCTGGTAATTTCTTTTAACGGTGGGCCGGGATCGGGCTCTGTATGGATGCATTTGGCTTACACAGGCCCACGCATATTGAACATTGACGATGAAGGCTATCCTGTGCAGCCTTATGGGTTTAAAGACAATCCCTATTCCATACTCGATGTGGCAGATATTGTGTATATCAACCCGGTGAATACCGGATATTCCAGAATGATTCCGGCAGATGGAGAAGGAGTGGATCGCAAAACCTTTTTTGGCATCAATGCAGACATTGCTTATTTAGCTGAATGGCTCAACACTTTTGTAACCCGAAACAATCGCTGGCTTTCGCCCAAATATCTCATTGGTGAGAGTTATGGAGGTGTGCGTGTTGCAGGTCTTTCACTGGCATTACAAAACCGCCACTGGATGTATCTCAACGGTGTGATTATGGTCTCACCGGCAGATTACAAGATTTTGCGAAGTGACAATTTGGAATCACAAGCTCTTAATTTGCCCTATTTTGCTGCTACAGCCTGGTATCACAAGCAACTACCATCTGAACTTCAGCAAAAAGACCTGTTGGACATTTTACCCGAAGTAGAAACTTTTACCATTGAAAAATTGTTCCCTGCCCTAGCCAAAGGAGGTTTTATTTCTGAAAATGAAAGAAATACCATTGCTCAGAAACTGGCCTACTATTCCGGTTTAACCGAAAAAGAGATTTTACAACACAACCTGGTCGTCCCCACGAGTTATTTTTGGAAATCGCTGCTAAGAGATCACACCGGAAATACCATTGGAAGGCTTGATTCAAGATATCTGGGGATTGATAAAATGGAAGCAGGCACATCCCCGGATTACAGTGCCGAACTCACCTCCTGGTTGCATTCATTTGCACCCGCTATCAACCATTATTTCCAGAATGACTTGAAGTTTAAAACAGATATTAAGTACAATATGTTTGGTAATGTGCGCCCTTGGGATATGGAAAATGACAACACCCGGGATGATTTGAGACAAGCCATGGCACAAAATCCTTATTTGAATGTGCTTTTCCAAAGCGGTTATTTTGACGGGGCGACCACTTATTTTCACGCTAAATATACCATGTGGCAAATGGACCCAAGTGGTAAATTAAAAGACCGATTGGACTTTAAAGGCTACCGTAGCGGCCATATGATGTACCTGCGCCGTGAAGATTTGAAAAAGTCCAATGACGATTTGAGGGAGTTTATTTTAAGGACCAGTAAAAAGGGTGCAGTGGCAAAATATGAATAGGGGTATCTTTTGGTTTAACCCCTTTGAAAAAAAATTAAATAACTTTATTGTAAAAAATAAAAAAAATGAAGAAGCTGACATTTAATATTGTTGTGATAGTTCTAATCGCCATTTTATTAATCATTCTGAATCAGATTGATTTGCTTGAAAAATCAGCGAAGTTTATGTTCATACCCATTGTGGCATTTTACTTTTTAGGTCAATATGCAGAACGTAAATTTAAAAAATAAAAAGTTTCTTTAACTGGTTGAGAGGTTCTGAATCCATTTGGAAATATAGATTCAAGGGAGTTTTTTTAAATACCGGTAAAAAAGGAGAGGTGGCTAAGCAAGAGCATTTTGTATAAGTGATGATTTTCTTAAAAATAGGTTATTCCTTTACTATTTTTCGAACCGCTGTTTGTCCGTGAGTAAAATAAACTTTTACAAAATACACTCCTGAAGCGTAGGGTGCCAGATTTAAACTATACACATTTCCATTTACAGTATGTAATTCCATTTGCCGGCTTTGGACTGAAAATACTCTAATTTTTTTAATCTGATCGTTCGCTTTTACGGTTGCAAAGCCTGAAGTTGGATTTGGTGTTATTTGAAATGAAGGACTCACATTTTCAGTTGTGTTCAATTCACATTCCAAGTCATTGATGAATTCCCAAATCTGATCATTCAACAAAAATGGAACCGGCACATTGGTTGGCTCTTCGCCCATTCTCAACCATACTATGTTTTCAGAAGGAACAACATTTAGAAACTGTCCGTCTTTACCCAGAGCTGCATAAGTATCATCCGGAGCATTTGGAAATAGTGGGCCGTTAAAAACAGTTTGTAAACCTGGAAGCATAAAAGTAGCACTTCCGTTGAGCCACCACAGGTAGCCATAAGCCTCATTGAGCGGTTGGCTGTTTGCAATCATTTGGTTAAAATAATCGGTATCTGTCATTATTTGGTTGCCGTCCCAATTACCGTTATTGAGCATCAGCAATCCAAAACGTGCCATGCTTCGGGCATTGCTAAAAAATACATTGTTGTTTTCAACCGGTAAGAAGGTTCCGTTCATTCCTGTGGGTATTTTTAATTTTTGTGTGGTGTAGTTGTTTAATGTACTGCCGGTAGCATCTTCAATCACTTGATCGAGTAGCGTGTAAGGTGCATTGTGATAAGCCCATCGGGTTCCTGGTGTGGCGAGACATTCCAAACAATTACTACTGGTACACGTGGGGTCTGACACGCCGTCATCGAGTCCGCTGGTCATATTCAGTTGGTTTTTTATAGTGATGGCTAATTCTTCTAGGGGAGTACAACTTGTCCAGCCGGTTCCCAAATAGTTTGCGGTGGGTTCATCAATAGATAAAAATCCTTCCTGTTGTGCGATACCGGTCATAAAGCTAGTTAGGGTCTTTCCTGCGGAAGCCCAGTACCAGGGTGTCGAGATGGTATGTTCATCTAAATAGCTTTCGATGACAATTTTACCATCTTTTAGCAGAATAAAAGCTTTGGTGTTAGTTTCGTCCAAAAAGGTATTGAGTAAATCAATCTTTTCAGGACACCAGTTCAATGTTTCCGGTGGTAAAGTTTCCCAAATAGTTCCGGAAGTGGGAGGGAAGTACAGTTCTTGTGTGTACCCAAAAAAGGCTGATAACATCAAGGCAAGCAGGCTCAGTGGTTTCATACAATTTGGATTTGAAGCTTTGACTAAATTAACTTAAAAAAGTTTAAAAATTTGAAAAAATTAAATAGGTCTTAAAATCAATAATTACCCGTTTGGGTAAGTGAATGGTGACATTTTCAATTTATTTTTAAAACTCATTTTAAACCCTTTAATTATGAAAAGTGCAATTGTATATTTAATGACGTTTCTTGTCCTTGTTTCGTGTAAAACTGATAAAAAATCGGAGGTTGAAAAAACAGTAGATAACCTTTCAAATACCATCAAAGCAGCAACTAAAATGGAAGAAATGAAAGAAGAAGTAGCCGATTTGTCTAAAATCACCCCCATAAGTAAAGAAGATTTTAAAGCCTGGTTACCTGACGAGATTGACGGTTTGAAGCGCACAAAATACACAGCGGGTAACGCAATGATGGTTAATATTAGCTCGATTGAAGCAACTTATCAAAACGAAGACAGATCCAAAGAAATTAAGCTCAATGTAATTGATCGAGCCGGTGAAATGGGAGCCGCTTCCACGATGGGTTTAACAATGATGTTTTCTATGAACTTTGATGAAGAAACTAACGAAAGTTACAAACGCACTGTAACAAAAAACGGTATCAAAGCTGTAGAAGAATACCATACTCCACAAAACAGAACCGAATTGCAAATGCTTCAAAATAGCGATCGGTTTTACGTGCATCTCAATGCAAAAGGGTATAACCCGGAAGAAAGTTGGGCAGTCATTAAAAATTTCAATTTTAAAGCATTGAAATAAAAGGAATTGTTATCACCTTTTGCAGTTTCATTTGAAGCAACATATTGAAAAATAGATTTTTCGATTTAAACAATCCAAAAAAATAGTACTTTAACATTTTCTATTGAATGTATAGAAAATGAGAGCTATTATTTTAATCTTTCTCTTTACAACTGTATGTGGTAATTTTTCAATTGCCCAAAGCTCGGATATCGTTTTTTCTCATTTGAGCGTAAAAGACGGCCTTTCTCAAAATTCTGTAACTTCAATTCTACAAGACAGCAAAGGGTTTATGTGGTTTGGCACCCACGATGGATTGAACAAGTATGATGGAACCGGTTTTAAAACCTACAGACACGAGCGCAACAATCCCAATAGCATCAGCAACAATTATATTTGGGATTTGTATGAAGATGCCGATAGAGTGCTGTGGATTGCCACTTTTGGCGGCGGACTCAATAGTTTAAACCTGCAAACGGGTGTTATTGAACGCTTTTCGCATCAGCCCAATGATCCAAATTCTTTTCCCAGCAACCGTATTTTTTCAATTTATGAAGGTGAAAATAACATTCTTTGGATTGGTGCCAATGAAGGTCTCATTCGTTTTGATAAACAATCGAAAGCGTCCCGGCTTTTTCTGGCTACCACCTCGCCCGAAGGTATTTTACAAGACAACTACACAGGCATAGTAACCGCAGACGGCAAAGGGAACCTGTGGTTAAGAACTGATAACGGACTCACACATTTCAACACCAAAACCCTTGAACCCACTTACTACACCCACAGTCCTTTTTCAAATGAATATCAAATAGGTGATATTTACGATATAAAATGGCATAATGAAAAATTGTTGGTGGGTTGTGATGCGGGCTTACTGGAAATTGATCTTTCAAACAAAACCGATAAAATAGTATTAGCCTCTTCAGATGTTTCACCGATAAATACTGCTATTTCTTTTCAGAAAATCTATCCTGTTAATGAGTACCAGTATTATATCGGCACCCATTCCGGATTGTTGTTTTTTGATGCTGAAACAAATAAGCATTTCCTTCACCAAAACATCAAGGAAGATGAAAAAAGTTTGGTACACAACCACGTATTAAGTCTCACACAATCCAAAGACGGCGTGATTTGGATTGGCACTCGAAATGGCATTGATAAAATAGAATCATCAGAACCCGATTTTATTCATTTTAGGAATTTCTCTCTGCCCAATGCGCTCAACGTTAAAAACATCAATTCCTTTGTGGAAACCAAGGACGGCTTGCTGTGGATTGGCTCCACTTCCGGACTCAATTTGTATGATAAAAACAAGGATGTTTTTGTGGATATTTCGGCCATACGAAGCCAAATGACTTCAGATTATATTTTGCATATTTTCAAAGACCGAAAGGAAAACATTTGGATAGCAACACGTACAGGCGGTTTTTATCGCATTGACCCGCAACTGAATATCAAAAAAATAGCTCCCGAAAACAAAGATTGTTCCAAAGCGCGCGTGCATTTTATCACCGAAGATGCTAAAGGTTTTCTGTGGATAGGCACCGGTGGCGAAGGGCTTTGGCGGTATGACCCTAACACCAATCAAACGAAAATCTATCCGGTTTCTAAAGACGGCAGTGGCCCCAGCCACCCTTATATTTTTGCTATACTAGAAGATAGTTTTCAAAACCTTTGGTTGGGCACACCCACCGGCGGACTCAATCTTTTTGACCGTGAAAAGGAAGCATTTCTCTATTTTCAGAACCATCCTGACAACACAAACAGTTTAGTAAATGATTTAGTTTTAACTTTGGCAGAAGACAGTAACAACCATTTGTGGATAGGTACCACTGGAGGTTTGAGTAAAATGACCTTACCTCTGCAACCCAATATATTTTCTAAACTTAAAGAACTCAAACAACAAGGTGCAGACTCGCTGTTTGTCAATTTTGGGCGTCCTGAAGGTTTTCCCAATAAGGTTATTTACGGAATTCTTGAAGACGCTCAACAAAACCTTTGGATGTCAACAAATCAAGGCTTGGTTCAGTTTAATATCAAGACAGACAGTATCCTAAACATCTATGATTCCGGTCACGGTTTGCAAAGCAATGAATTCAATCAAAACGGTTACCACAAAGGCGCTTCGGGTGTACTGTATTTTGGAGGCATTAACGGGTTTAATAGTTTCAATCCTGAAAAAATTAAAGGCAATAAGTTTATTCCCCAGGTGCACATCACCGGTTTGTCTATTTTAAATCAACCGGTTAGGGTAGGTCAAGCCGAAAAAAACAAAAAACCGGTACTTGACAAAGAACCCTATTTTAAGGAATCCATCACACTTTCGTGGCAACAAAAAGTGGTAAGTTTTCATTTTGCAGCACTCAGTTATATCAGTCCTGAAAAAAATAGTTATCAATACAAAATGGAAGGCTTTGATGAAGATTGGGTAAATGCCGGAAATACCAACCAAACCACTTACACCAATTTAGATCCGGGCACTTATACCTTTAGAGTTAAAGCCGCAAACAATAGTGGTGTTTGGAACGAAACCGGTAGTGCTATTACAGTAAATGTAAATCCGCCACCGTGGCGCACTTGGTATGCATATTTGGCATATTTGTTACTATTTCTTGCGTCTATCTATGCGTTTATCAAATACCGTGTTGACCTTGCTACGCAACGCATTGTCCGCCAAGCCGAAATTGAACGTGTGCGCGTGGAAGAGCGAGAAACCTTTAGAAAACGTAGTTCGCAGGATTTTCACGATGAAGCCGGCAATAAAATTACCCGCATCAGTCTTGTGACGGCACTTGCCAAACAAGAAGCCGAAAAAGATGAAAAAATAAAAAGCTACCTCAATAAAATAGAAGAAAACGTGCAGGAACTCAACACCGGAATGCGCGATTTTATTTGGGCGTTAGACCCCGGAAAAGATACTCTTTATGAAACGCTGCATCGCTTTGAAGATTTTGCTTCTGGGTTTTGTGAAGATGCACAAGTAAATTTTAAAAGTGAAGGTGTTGATGAGCAATTCAAGAGCTTTCCACTGAATATGAATCAACGCAGACATCTATTGTTGATTCTCAAAGAAGTGTTGCACAACAGCATCAAACACGCCGAACCAAAGAACATTCATTTAATAGTTGCCCATCATAAAGAGGAAACAATCATTACCCTTTCAGATGATGGAAAAGGATTTGAAACAAGTGCAATAAAAAGACAAAACGGACTCAACAACATCAAGGAAAGAGTGATTCATCTAAATGCAAAATTGGTGCTCCATTCAGAAAAAAACAAGGGGACAAGCATTTGCATCACCCTCAAAATCGTTTAATCTTTGAAACTTTAGCAGAAAAGATTACCCAAATAGGTAAACAATTTGTACGGATCTTTCTGTATTTTTAAAAATGGAAAAAAACCAGCCACATATCTATGTTTCCATTATTGAAGACGATACGTTAATCTTAACATCGTTAACGCAATTGATTGATAATGCGGCAGGATTTAAGGTGGTAAGTAGTTTTAAAACCGCCGATGAGGCACTTAAAGCTTTTCCTAAACCGCTGCCCGATGTGTTGTTGCTCGACATTGATTTGCCCGGCACTTCCGGCGTGGAAGCCCTTCCACAACTCAACAAGCTCCTTCCCAAGACCAATATTTTGATGCTTACGGTCAATGAAAGTTCCGATTTGGTTTTTCAATCATTGCAAAATGGCGCAGTGGGTTATTTGCTCAAAGGCAATGCGCCTTCAAAATTGCTGGAAAGTATTCGCGAAGTCTTTAACGGCGGCTCACCAATGAGTCCTTCTATTGCCCGAAAAGTGATTGGTTCTTTTCAAAATCAAGACCCCTACAAACTATCTGAACGCGAAAAACAAGTGTTGCAGAAACTCTGTAACGGCAGTAACAACAGCAAAATCGCAGAGGAGTTGTTTGTTTCTGTAAACACCGTAAAAGCCCACATCAAAAACATTTACGAAAAAATGCACGTGCATACGCGGGCAGAGGTTGTTTCAAAAGCTATTAAAAATAAGATGGTGTAATTTTTTGGGCGTATAAGGTTTATTTAAACAAATCCGAATGGCTACCCAATCTTACCAAACGTATCGTTTTTGGACTTTCTATCTGAAACCAAATGATTAATAAATCGGGTTTGATATGGCATTCCCAATTATCCTTATAATTTCCTTTCAGTTTGTGGGGTCGCATATTTTTGGGTACACCCAAAGTCCCTTTTTCGTTCAACAGCAAAACGAGTTCCTTCACCAACGACAAATCTTGCAGGTTTCTGATTGCTATGCGTTTAAGGTCTTTTTTGAACTTTCCGGTATAAACGATGTCGTACATCTTACTTTTTGGTCAGTTCGTTCCGGATAGACTCAAAAAAATGGTCAATATCATCCATCGATTCAAGACCTACGCCATTTCTAGCGTCTTGTATGGCCTTTTTGGTTTCATCGTTGGGAATGTTTCCAACATCTTTTGCCATCAGCATTTCAATATAATTGTTAAGACTTCTTTTTTGAGCTTTTGCTTTTTCTTTAATCAATTCAATGATATCCTCATCAAACCTGAAACTCATTGCTTTGCTTCCCATTTTATCTTGTATTTTATCTTGTGTTTAAAAACCTATCACACAAAATTAATGTATTGCATTATGATATACAAATGATTTATATTAAAATTGGTCTAATAGACAAAATGGTTGTTTTTTTTTAATCCGCCAAACATTAGAAAGAACCTCAAAACAGTTTTGTAGATACGCCAGCTCAAGTTGTTTCAAAAGCCCTAAAAATAAGATGGTGTGGTTTTTTGGGCGTTTTAACCTGCCTTGGTTTGTCGGCAAACAAGGCAGGCAGGCACGCTGTCCGCTATATCTTCCAACTGCTTTTGAGCAGTTGAAAGGATGCCGCTTCCATCGTAAACCCGGGTTTTACGGATGCTTCCCTTTCCGAATTCTGGAAATAGTTAGTTCAGAAAAATAGTTGGCCGTAATGTTCATAATGGCTTGGTCTATTTCGTGCACGGCACCAAATAAATGGGCAATTTCGTGAGCAATAACATCACCTTTTCCACTACCCACACCTGCACGAGTACAAAGATATTTATTGCGATTTGTCCAAGACAATTTGTTAAACTCTAGCAATCCTTCCATAAAGATACTGATGCCCAGTTTTTCATCATCGGCAATACCGGTAATGGCATATTCCCAACTGCCGGGTATATTACCGTCGTCTGGATCGCCGTCTTCAGCAGTAGCACCGGCATAGCAGGTGTTTACATAAAAACACCAAAATTCAGGGTCTTCAGCGAGATTTTTATTATCAAACAAATAGTTTGATTTTAAAGCTTCAAAATCGTCGGCGTTGGTATTGCGAATAAATTTTGTTTCTTTATTAGGATTGAGTCTATCAGAATTCAATGTATCAAAATCCAAAACCACGTAAGCCGGTCTGAATATACGTTCCAGCACACACAAATCAGGGTTTAGGTCGGGCATTGGGTCTCCGGCTTTAAATCCCCATTTCCTTTCGTCGTCAAATTTGAGTCCGCATACTTTACCTTCATAGCTGTCAAGACCGGTGAGCAAACCTTCAATCACCACATAATCTGCAGCACCGCTAAAAATGTATCCGGCTTCGCTGGCTGAATTTTCAAGAATTTTAAAGTTTTGTCCCATAACTTTAAATTCACCTTCCTTGAACGCATCTTTAATACCCACGTGGGTATGAGTTGGTCCCTTAGTCGCTTTGGTAACGCCATCGGTTTCAAGTTTTTTAATAATATTGTCTGCAATAAATATCTTGGTTTGTCCCGGTTTTGGACTGTTGAGTTCATAAGAAACAATTTTACTAAACATCACATCTTTACCAATCGGGCCCATTTTATCGACTTCGGCATACATAAAGCGCCAAACGGTTAAGGTCTTACTGGCAAAATTTTCGGCTAAGCGTATTTCGGCATTTTCGGCATCGTCAGGATTTTTTTCAAGTACGTTAGGGTCAACGATGCGTTGCTTGTCATTGTTGCGTTTTACCTCGCTGGCATTCTTGTTTAATTTGGAATCATCATTTTCCAATGTTTTTAAAAAATCTTTCTCAAAAGCACCCACCACTCTAAAATTATCACCGGGTTGCAAGCTCACTTCAAAGTCGAGTTGTTCTGTGCTTTCTATAAAATCAACCTTTAAAATACCGTCTTTATCTTGTCCGGTTAAATAACCCGATTTAAGTTTTTTACCGTTTTTTTCCAAAAAGCCAATATTGTCTTCGGCGAGGGTTTCGTTGTCCATACTTTCAATAGAAGACGCATCGAGCGTAGGATCGTCCACATCAAAAGATTTAAAATAGACTTTTATGGGGTAAATGGGTTTTACGCTCAAGGTAACATTTAGGGTTACTTTGTTTCGAGGTTTATCTTCTGCTTTTCCCATACTTTTTATACGCTTTCCGGGAAAGACCCTCACGCCCGTTGGACGCAGGTAACTGCTGCTTTCAGACACCACATCGCAATCGCATTTAATAGTTCCGGCAGGTTCTTGAAGGGCATCTGACGGGTTTCTGAAATTCACATCATAATCCAGGTTGTTGTTGTGATTGATGCTGTTGTTTTGGCCTTCCCATTCCAACTTTTCGATACCAATAATCGTTAAAGCTGCTTCCTGAAAATTGTCGGGATCGTTTTTTGGGTACATTTTAAAAATGGTACCGCGTTGTTCAGTATGTGCTTCTATGCCTTCTACCCAGATTTCTTTGATCCAAAAATTGCCTATTTTTTTAAAATCTGTGGGAATAAATAAGGGTATATTCGGGTCAAATTTTTCGGTCTTTTTATTGTCTTTCCAAAGCAAAACATTTTGAGCGCCTTTGGTTATTTCAAAAGCGATTTCTTCGGGTGGATCGGGTTCGCCGGTGTATGGCACTTTAATGCGCAGTTTCACCAAATCGTTATCAGCTTTGGTGAGATTTGTTTTTGAAATTTGAGTTTCGGGGTCATAATCAAAAGTTTCGCCTTCATCATCATTATCAAGGTTTACGAAGGTTTGTGCACCCATTTCCAGCATCAATGCCGGATTTATTTTCTTGCCGTCCACAGCTTCTGCATTAAAAATTTCCATTTCAGGCGCATCACAAAAACAAATATCATCCAACCAAACTTCACTGTTTTAAGTTCCTGGAATGGACATAGCTAGTTGCATTCCATTGGTGGTGTATGGAGGCACATTGGGAAACGATTTGCCAACAATATAAAACTGTACACCCGCTGCGGTTACTTTTTTCTCTTCATCGTTAGCCATCTCTGGAATGTACAACGGAATTTTAAAGGCCGTCCACTCGCTGGTGTTGCTAGTGACTACTGTATTTTTTTCATCGGGAGCCGGACCGCCGCCTGTGCCGTCCCGGGCAATGAGAAACGGATTAATCCATAACTTATCGCCGTTTTTTAAATTTGTTTTATAAAAACCGCATAGGGCTCTGGGTCTTTCTTTTACCGGAATTTGCATTTTATTGAGAATTTCCTTTGGATTGGAAACCATCACGTCGTTACAATCGCCCTGACACCAAAAAATAGAGGCACTCATCGATTGCTTTTTCATCATTTCCTCAGCCATTTTCTTATACTGCGGATATTGGCTCATTGCCTTTACATATTCAGCGTTTTTATTGAGATAATCAACGGTTGACGGGTTTTTTAAGTGAATGGAATAGTTGCCACTTTTACTGTCGGTCGATTTAAAAACGCTTTTAAAATCTTCGGGAATTTGGGGATTGTTTTGAGTCACGTTGGTACTGCCCCAATTTACAGGCGTGTCGCCTTTCCACAGTTCAAAACCACCATTGGGAATGCTTCACGATTCTTCTTCTTGGGCAAAAAGATAAAACGTAAATGCACAGAATAATAGGGCTAAGTAAATTGATTTTTTGTTCATCTTTTGTCGATTGGAAAGTTTGAAACTCAAAACTAGGGTTCCAAGACAAAATGAAGCTTACTCAATTGGGTAGTTTTAAATATTACCTGAATGGGTAGTAAATGACTTGACAAACTTGGTTATTTTTAACCCACTTATATCTTAAACAACTCATTATGACATCTTTGTTAACCTCTCTTCAATTGATAACCAAGTTATCCAATCAGTTAAAATCACTTTTTACCTTGCTCTTTTTGATTGGAGCAATATTTTCAATGCAATCACAAGAAACTGAATCACCTGCGCCCATACTTTTTATTTATGATGCAAGTGGTTCTATGTGGGCACAGATGGATGGGAAAACCCGCGTGGAAATTGCCCGTGATGTACTTTCTACTTCGGTTAACAACCTTCCGGCCAATCAAAAAATTGGCTTGATGGCTTATGGCCATCGCAAAAAAGGAGATTGCAACGATGTGGAACTTATTGCAGGAATAGACAACACTATCAAAGAAAAAGTTGTTTCAGCCATTAAGAAAATCAATCCTATTGGGATGACACCATTGGCACAATCAGCACTATTGGCTATTGACCAATTGAGAAAATCAAAAACAGCGACGACAATTATTCTGGTAACAGACGGTATTGAATCCTGTGGCGGAAATATATGTGATGTAATTGCTGCCGCGAAAAAGGAAGGAATTGATTTTAAATTACACATCATCGGTTTTGGTTTAAAAGAAGGAGAAACCGAGCAATTGCGTTGTGCCGCAAAAGCCGGTGACGGAAATTATTATGACGCTGCAGATGCCGGTGGCTTGGGAAGTGTACTCAATGAAGCCGTATCACAAACGGTAGAAAAGCCCAATGCCAACTTTACCGTTTATGCCCTCAAAAACGGTATAGCGATTGATGCAGCAGTTATGGCGTATGATGTGGTAGGCAAACGCACCCCAATTGGCGTGAGGACTTATAAAGATACCGCTGCTGTTTTTTTACCGCCCAGTACTTATAACATCGAAGTTACACCTCTAGAAGGCAGCGATGTAGATAAAATCACCATCGCAGGAGTTACCACTTTTGAAGAAAAAATAGTACATAGAGACGTGAGTTTTGACGGAGGGAAACTATCAATTACAACCACAAACAATGGAGAAAACTGGGATTGTAGTGTAAAAGTATTTGATGCGGCCGGTAAAGTCGCTGCTAATATTCGCACCTATGATACTCCCAAAGAATTAGAAGTAAACCCCGGTACTTACAAAGTACAAATACAGGCATTAGCGATGGACGGAATAGAAACCACTCACACTATTGAAAACGTTATCATTTCCTCAACAAACAGTGCAAACATAACTCACAATTTTAAAACAGGTAAAGCAGTAATAGAGTCAATAGTAAACGGAAACTCTATTGACAGTGCTGTAAACCTCAAGGAAGTATCGAGTGGCAAAGCGGTATCAGGGGCGCGTACCTATGGTAGAGAACGCGAATTTTTACTAAATCCCGGCACCTATGAAGTGAAAGTGATGCCCTTAGGTGACTTTAAAGACAGAAAAACACAAACCTTCACTATTACTGTAAAACAAGGGGAAACCACCTCTAAAAAAGTAAATTTCTAAATGAGCAAATGGATAGTTATAGTGCTTTTGGGTTTTGGATTTTCAGATACTGAAGATATTAAAATAAATATCCCAACACATATTACTGAGCAGAATGATATGGGATTGGGACTTTTCACCCCACGGATGGCTCCGGGACAGGTTTTGTATTTTTATGAAGCACCGCCTTTGGGTTCACCAAATGAACGGCTTAAGCCTACAGACAGTATCGTTTTTGAAGCAACAGCTTATGGCGGACTGGATATTGGCTACCAACCCCAATGGTTTGAGCCCCATTATGTGAAGCTGGATTATGATATGCTTCTATTAAAAGTAAATTCTATTGGAAGACGGTTTATCGAAATCACAGTTAATGAAAGTCAAAATAAAACCTTGTATGTTCCGGCAGATAGTGGCACTTATGTAGATTGGAATCTTTTTATCACACAAGTACATTCGGTTGAAATTTTAGAAGAATATCCACAGAAAATCAAATCACAACCCCTTATTGGGAGTAAAACTATTTTTGTTGAAGGCGATAAGATGTTGTCTCCCGTTCATGTAAAGGGTGACTGGCTGTTTGTTACAATTTTAGATTTACAATACAACTCAAAAGGACAGGGGTGGATTCAATGGAAAAAGGATGGAAAATTAGTGATTAATTACCAACTATTAAGTTAACTAAAAACGATTAAGATGAACAAGTATTTTAAACCCGCTTCTATTTTATTCTATATAGTTATGTTGCTCGTCTTCTTTTTTATAGGAGTGTATGCAGGGAAACTATTTGGAGCCGCAGAAAATCAAGGACTGGCAGGCGGAGCTATTGTTTTGGGCTGGGGTGTACTTTTTGGGGGGATTGCTTTCATAGGATCATTTTTAATGGTGCGTGTAATCAGTACTAAAAATATTGTGTTGCTCAACATACTGTTGTTTGTGTTGTTATTATTATCCATCTTATTTACCTATCTCAACTATCAAGCAAGGCAAGCTTTAAAGGACAATCCCGAAGAGAATCAAGAACAACCGGAACGGAAACCGGTAACTCCCACAACGATGTTTCTTACTAAAAGCAAATTTGATAAAACCTTTGCAAAAGTTGAAAATACTTCAGAAAATGAAATGGGATTGGGGTTTTTTACCCCAAATTATTATGAATTCCCGGTGCTGTATTTTTATGGCGGCGTCAATCTCGAAAAGTCAATCAATGACCACACGCCACAAGACAGCGTTGTTTTTAAACAACAAGAGGGCTATAAATTGTCCACCAGTTATGCACCTCCCTGGTTGTTTCCTGAGCATTTAAAACTGGATTATGAATTGATGGCGTTTAAAGTGCTGGGTATTGGCAATGAATTTCTCAAGGTGGAAGTCAATAAAACAACGGGGCAAGTAGCCTATCTTGATAAAACCAAAGGAATCTATAAAACCTGGCCTGAGTTTTTAAGAACTATAGCTAGCCTGGAACTCATTGAAAAAAAAAGCCAAACCGTTCATATAAAACCCCTACAGCACGCCTCTACAATTCAGGTTGATTTTAAATGGATGCAACCATTGCTTATTGAAAGAAACTGGATGTATGTTAAACTGCTGGATGAACATCACAAGGAGCAAGGCAAAGGATGGGTGCAGTGGCGAAATGATGATCGGTTGCTTGTAAGGTATTCGTTCTTTGGGTAAAAAATTTCAATCTTCTCCATAGATTTGGTTTAAAATTGCTGTGGCAACCTGAGGTCTGTAATGAGAGTCTTCGTAATAATTTTTATAGTCGCTTGTAAACTCATTCATTCCGGAGTAATCAAACACATTTTTTTTGCCAAATACATCTTCTAAAAATTTTAAATCATCGCGGTTTAGCTTTTTTTGGTCATATAGCGGACTGATGATTATTTTATAATCGGTTTTGTGCTTTGACAAGATGTTTTTTATAGTCTGAAGTATTTCTACTTGCAGAGGTTGTATTGTAGGTTGATGGTATTGTTCTACAGAATCTCGTTCATAGAAAACAGCCATTCGCTCTTGGGTATAATATTGGTTTTTTTTGATTAAATCTTCAAAAGCATCATTCCTTATTTCATTTGTTATGGGGTCATAATTGAAGCTGAGCTCCTGTATGAGTTTGTTGTTTGTCATGTAAGGCTTTACGGTTCCGGAAAGCTTAAAATCTGTAAAAGCAATCAAGAATTTTGGTGAAATAAAGGTTTTAAAAAATGTCCAGTGAAAAGTCACGACATTTTTATGGTTTACCAATGCCGGGGGTGTTATATATAAATGCCCTGCTTTAGGCTCGACCTGACTTAGTGTGGGAGGGTCCAATACCAGCAATGCATTTTTAATTTCCAACCCCTGATTTTCTATTAGCTCAATTTTCTTTAAAATTGTTCCAAGCGCTTCACTGGAACCATCAAAATGAAAAGGTTTTGAATTTTCCGGAAGGTATTTTTTCCATGCTGAAGTTTGGTAAAAAATGGAACGAGAGTTGCCAAAAATAAAGGAGTCATAGTCAAGCTCTAGTTTTTTGTGATTATGGAGTAAAGTGCTTGTGCTCACATAGCTTTTATTCAGACTTACCCAGCCTTTAGATTCATTTTCAAAATAAGATTCATAGGTATAAATCACTTTAAAAGGGTCTGTTGTCAAATAAAAAACAAGCAACAGCAGTAAGGGAACAAATCCTATAAGTCCAAAAAAGAATAGTTGTTTTAAAAACCGTTTCATTCCTTAAAATTGAAAATAAATAAATTCTTGTTCTTCTCCACCAAACCAGAGTATCAATATGATAATGCAATAATAAAAAGCATATCGATAAGCTCTTTTCCAGTGTTGGCCAAATTTCTCAAAAGCGTGTTGTTTTTCCCGTCCCAGCCATTCTATACAAAGAAAAAACAAAATTAAGAAAACCGTGACCAGTGCTTCTTTCATAAGTGCAAATCTGGGGAAATCAAAGAGTGAGGGAGAAGCTATTTCAGAAATATAATTAATGGCGTGCGTTATGTTTTCTGCTCTAAAAAAAATCCAGGCAAACACGGTGAGTCCAAAGGTGATTCCCATAAAAGTAAGTTCTTTGAGTGATGGCAAGAGTTTTCCTGCGGCAACGTGGTCAATATGTGTTCTGTTTTTTTTGGCGATTAAAAGGGGTAAGAAATAAAGGGCATTTAAAGCACCCCAAACAATAAATGTCCAGTTTGCACCGTGCCAAAAACCACTCACAATAAAGATGATAAATATATTTCTTATCACTTTCCATAAACTGCCACGGCTTCCCCCAAGTGGGATATATAAATAATCTCTAAACCAGGTTGATAGGGAAATGTGCCACCTTCTCCAAAACTCTGCAATATCTCTTGAAAAGTAGGGAAAATTGAAGTTTTGTTTTAAGTTAAAGCCAAACAATCTCGCTGTACCAATTGCAATATCTGAATAGCCTGAAAAGTCGCCATAAATTTGAAAGGTAAAAAACAAAGCTCCAATGAGCAGCGTGCTTCCAGAATAATCTGCGGAGATATTAAAAATCATATTTGCATAAATGGCGCAATTGTCTGCAATGACCACTTTTTTAAACAAGCCCAGCAGGATTTGGCGCAAGCCATCTGTAGTTTTTGAATAGTTAAATTTTCTTGGTGAGTAAAACTGAGGGAGTAGATTGCTTGCACGCTCTATGGGCCCTGCTACCAATTGCGGAAAAAAGCTAACAAAGGCTGCAAAGGCTATAAAATTTTGGGTGGGTTCAAGCTTCTTTTTATAAACATCTATGGTGTAACTCAGGGTTTGAAAGGTGTAAAAACTAATTCCTACGGGAAGTATAATTTGTAAGGACTGCGCCTGAAATTGGGTTCCAAAAAACGAAAAGGCAGTAATAAAGTTATCGAGAAAGAAATTGTAATATTTAAAGAAGCCCAAAAATCCCAGATTCACAAAAATACTGGTCCATAGCAGCAAGGTTCTTTTTGTTTTCTGTTTTTCGCGCGAAAGCGCTATTCCAACGGCATAATCAACAAGGGTACTAAAGAGAATTAAGGACAAAAACCTCCAGTCCCACCAGCCATAAAAAACATAACTTGCTATAACAATGAGGAAGTTTTGCTGTTTTAATGATTTTTTAAAGACAAACCAGTACAGTAAAAATACAATGGGAAGGAAAATAGCAAAATCTAAAGAGTTGAAAAGCATGTTGTTTTGCCGATTGGTTTTTTATTTCAAATATAGCAGTTATTGTTGAATGGTGTTGAAATTGCACAATTTTGTTATTTGAAGTGTGGGATGATTAATGGCTAATGGGGGCAGGCTTGTTTTTTGATTTTGTGAATTGTAATTTCTTTTTGGCAAGTGGACGATTAATTTTAGAGTTTCATCTTTGGATAGTGATGCTAGATGATTTGAGTTGTTTTTTTTGAGGGATTATCTCACAAGTAAAAATTTTTAAAGGTGTTTGATGAACCAAATTTGCTGCGGCAGCCCTAGAGAGGAAGAATGGCAAGTGAGGCTATAGCAGATAGCGCGCCTGCAAGTCCAAAAATTTTTGATTTATTTTTTCTTATGATAAGAATTTCGTCATCAGAAAATTCCATCCAGGCAATGTCATAGACATAGTGAAACATTTTGCCTTTGCTATTGATATGAAAGTGGGTGTGGTATTTAAAACGGAATTTTTTTTGTTCGAGATGGGTTCTGTAGATTTTGATTTGGCTTTTGTTTTTTCCGATGAGTTCAAGCAGGATACCGTGGTTTCGTTTGAGGTATTCATTGATTTGTTGTGCTGCGTTTGCAGATGCTTTTCTGAGGTTGGTGTGGTAATAGTTTTTACATCTTACAGAGCAGAAGATTTTATCGGTTCTTCCGCGCAGGTCTTTTTTGCATATTTTACATTTTGCTTTCACCTTATCTTTTTTTAGGCAATCAAATATACACTATTCGTTTGAAACGGTTAAAAACATTTATAATCGTTTGTAAGTGTTTGTAAATGGTTTGGGTTATTTTAATTTATTAGTTTTGGTAGTACAAGTGGTTTTTAATTTGTTATGTAATGAAAAGGAATACCTTAATTATGTATTTGCCAAAGAAGAATGCCGGGCGCATCAAGTTTTTGATTCCTTTTCCCATGAAGGAGGAGCGTCTTGCTTTTAAGCAGCTTAATGGTTCTTTTTATCATCCCACCCAGCGGCTGTGGAGTCTTCCCAACACTGAGGAGCATAAAAAGAAGGTGGTTGCTTTGTTTGGCGATAAGCTTCAGGAGGTGAATACAAACGCGCCTCCTCAAATGCCTGTGCCTGTTGTTACTGAAGAAATTCAACTGGAACTGGACAGGCATTTTCAAAAAATGAGTTTACGCAGTTATAGTGATTCTACCATCAGGACTTATCAGTCTAACCTAACCCAGTTTTTTGCTTATTTTAAAGGCAGTGATTATGGTTCATTGACTAAAGAACAGATTGAGGGTTTTGTTTTTGAGTTGGTTCAGAAATACAAAATAAGTGAGCAGAAGCAGAACGCGATGATCAATGCCATCAAGAGTTATTATGAGCACACGCTGGGGTTGCCGCGGGAGTATTATACCATCACCCGTCCTAAACCCAGCAAGGATTTGCCCAATATCCTAAGTGAAGAAGAGGTGATTGCCATCATCAATGCGCCCGAAAACATCAAGCACAGGGCGATACTTCACACGATATACAGTGCGGGTTTACGCATTGGCGAGGTGATCAGGTTGCGGGTGAAGGATGTGCGGTCTGACGATGGTTTTTTGTTTGTGAAAGATTCTAAGGGCAAGAAGGACCGGCACACGGTTTTGAGTCCGTTGTTGTTGGATTTATTGCGAAAGTATTACAAGGTTCACAAGCCTTCATACTGGTTGTTTGAGGGGCAGGATGGCGGGCAGTATTCTGCCACGAGCATACAGCAAATTTACCGCAGGGCTGTAAAGCAAACGGGTTCAAACCCTTGGAGCACGCCTCACACGTTGCGGCACAGTTTTGCAACGCATTTGATGCAGCGGGGTGTGAACATCAGGTATATACAGCGGGCATTGGGACACAGCAGCACAAAAACGACCGAGGTTTACACGCGTGTTTTGAGTATTAACAGTAAAACTTTAAAGAGTCCTTTGGATGTTATTATGGAAAGTGGTACTTTCGGTAAGAAATAGTATGCGGGCATGGTGCACAAATGCGATATATCAACAATAAAGCCCTAGTACCATGACGTATATACTAATGTTGCAGAGTATACAGAATGAAAAAATAATATGGCGCGGCGGAGCGGTAAAATCGGAGCGGATATCTGTGCGGTTAATTTAGATTTCCAAGCAGAGCGGAGCAGTTCGCAATGAGTGCGTTTTAATTAAAAAGCTTTTAACAAGCAAAACGCAAGCAACGCCGAAACCACCAGTTTGCGAAGATCGGACTTTAAGAAATAAGGTCTCTTTTTTTTTGCGAAATAAGTGAAAGATTTGC
>JGI12316J15309_10004032_pt1 | contig 37682 bp, 31 predicted proteins | sample MarCyaLeptolynsp_FD_15309 | JGI IMG/M metagenome (IMG submission 15309) | reverse complement strand
TGCTCAACGGCGACGAGACCGACGTCGACTGCGGCAACTCCTGCGGGATGAACTGCATCATCGGCGAGATCTGCGACGACAACGCGGACTGCGTCACGGGCAGTTGCGACATCGGCCTGTGTGTTGCCGCCGCGTGCGACGACGGCATCCTCAATGGCGACGAGGTCGACACCGACTGCGGCGGAAGCTGCCCGCAGCCCTGCACCATCGGCGTGGAGGTCACGGTCAACACCACCACGATGGACTTTCAGACCTCCCCGACGCTCGCGGTCGCTCCGGACGGTTCGTACTGGGTCGTGGCATGGACGAGCAGCCCGTTCGCGGGTGCGGCCCAGGACGGCAGCGGCTCGGGCATCTACGCCCAGATGTTCACCGCAGCGGGCGCGATGGGCGGGGAGTTCCAGGTCAACTCCGGCACGATGGGCAACCAACGCTTCGCGGACGTGGCCGCGTACAACGACGGCTTCGTCGTCGTGTGGCAGTCCGACGGCGGTCAAGACGGCGATGGCCTGGGCGTGTTTGGCCAGCTCTACGACGACACCGGCGCCACCGTCGGCGGCGAGTTCCAGATCAACCAGACCACCGACGGTCCGCAGCGACGACCGACGGTCGCGATGGACAGCGCGGGCAACTTCGTCGCGTGCTGGGACAGCCAGGCGGCTGACTACGACGTCTTCTGCCGCCGCTACTCTGCGGTGGGAGGGACGCTGTCCGGCGAAACGCAGGTCAACGCGACGAGCAGCGGCGACGAGCAGCTGCCCTCGGTCGGCCGCGACAACCTCGGCAACTACACGGTGGGCTGGCAGAGCTCGAGCGACAGCGACGGCGACGGCATCGGCATCTTCATGCGGCGCTTCAACGGTGCCGGCACCCAGATCACCGCCGAGACGCAGGTCAACACCGTCACCGCCGGCAACCAGAGTGAACCGGCCGTCGCAGTGGACGGCAGCGGCGAGTTCGCGATCGCCTGGACGTCGGAGAACCTCGACGGCAGCGGGACCGGCATCGGCGCACGCCTGTACGACAATACGGGTGCTGCGGCGGGCGCTCAGTTCACCGTCAACGACACGACTGCGGGCAACCAGCAGCGCCCCGCGGTGGCGTTCGCGACCGACGGCGACTTCTGGATCGCCTGGCAGACTCCCTTCGACGGCGACACCACGGGCGTGTTCGGTCAGCAGTACACGGCCGCTGGCGCGACGGTGGGCCAGGAGTTCATCGTCAACCCGGAGATCGAGGAGCGCCAGGAGGATCCCGATATCGGGATTCGGCTCAACACCGAGCTCATCGGGGTGTGGAGCTGGGGCGACGAGGCGCTGACCACGTCCGACATTCGCCAGGTCCGCTACGACGGCGCGCTGTGAGCAGCCGACGCGCAGAGACGATCTGCGCAAGAAGGACTCGTCGGACGGCGCCGGGCCTCATTACCCGACGCCGCCCTCCGAGGTACTCGCCGTACCGGTAGCCGTGACAGAGGGGAGGGGGTGGCTACAGCACTCGAGCAGAACTGCCGTTTGCTCCGAATCGTTCGCTTTGCAGCATGACGGGCCGGCCGGTGGGCGACCATCCGACGGCGTGCGTATTTTGGCTGCCCGGGCACATACGTCGACCTGCGTAGGACGAGGCTCGCGTCGAAACGATGGATCACCTGCGGGGCAGGGTCGCTGCGCTGCCGCTCGTCGAGTCGAGAACTGAACGCGCTGTTGTTTGTGCGAGCTGCGGCACGAACGACTCGCCGTCCAAAGATCACACCGACAACGCTGAATTTTGTCTCACGGATCGGCGGGGCCGGACCCAACTGTCCACGTCGGGGGGAGTTGCCGAGGGACAGTGATGAAGACGTATTTCGCAAGCAGCATATTGGGCGCGTTCGCAGCCACCCTTTTCGCCGTGGGATGCGATCCCACCGTGCTCGGAGACGATGACGACGGCGGGGACACCGAAGCCGGAGACACGGCCGCAACGGATGCATCCGATGATGATGACGACGACGCGGATGACGACGACGCGGATGACGACGACGACGACGACGCGGTCGACACCGGCGGAGACGATGACGACGACGACGCGGTCGACACCGGCGGAGACGACGACGACGACGACGACGACGACGATGACGATGACGCCGTCGACACCGGCGGAGACGACGACGACGACGACGACGATGACGACGCCGAGACCGACGGCGGCGACACGGAAGGCGGGAGCGACGGAAGCGACGGCGGCATGGACGACGCCGGCTCCATGTGTGATGGCCTCGACGCGGCGACCTGTCTGACGACGCCGGGTTGCACACTCGATCCGCTCTCGAACAGCTGTACCGAAGGCATGGGCCCCGGAGGACCCGGCGGCGATCCGTGCTCGTTCGTCCCGGCCGACCTCTGCGACCAGACGCCAGGATGCGCCCTCGACCCGATGACCAACGAGTGTGGATCCGACGGGATGGGCGGCGGCGGCCTCCCAGGCGGAGGCGGCATCTGCGACGCGCTGCCGGTCGAGTTCTGCGACCAGGCACCAAGCTGCATGGTCAGCGGAGGCGCCTGCACCAGCGTTTAGCGCACGTCAGCGATGACCGCGGGGATCTGAGATACTCGTTCGCCCGCGGATGCACACCGTCGAATCTTCCGTCGTCGCCGTCACGGTTTATCGCCGCGGGGCTCTGATCACCCGCGAGGCGCGAGTTGCTGTCGGCGAAGATGGCTACCCGTCGGCGGTGCAGCTGGTGGGGCTGCCGCTGACCCTCGACGACACGTCGCTGCGCGTCGAGCTCGTTGCGGAAGAAGGGACATCGGGCGTCGTCCCCACCGCGGGCGACGTCCGTGTGACGGTGGCGGTGCCGACCGCCGACGCTCGGCTTCCGCCACCGAAGGATGAAGAGCTCGAGCACGCGCAGCTCGAGCACGCCACCGCGCAGCGCCTGCTCAGAGATCGGCGCGGTGCGCTGGAACGCCTGGAGCAGGTTCGCCTCGGCGGCCGCGGTCGACCCGAGGAGGGGCACGCTCCCCAGCGCTCGCCCACCGCCGCGCGCATGGGACTGCTCGAGCTTCGTCGCCGACGGGAAGCATCGCTGCACGAGCGAATCGCCGAGGCCAACGACCAAGTCGAAGACACACGTCAGCGCCTCGACACGCTGCTCGAGCGCAAGCGGGTGGCGTCCGACAGCCGCAACACGCGAACGTTCGAGCTGCGCAAGGCGGCGGTGGTCCGGCTCGAGACCCGCGACGGAGATCCAACTCCAGCCGTGGTGCTGCGCCTGTCGTACTTCGTCAACGGCGCGCGCTGGGCTCCGGCGTACACCGTGCGCCTCGACGAGGCGATGACCTCGGGCAGCCTCGAGGTGCGCGCGTTGGTCGGGCAGCGCACCGGGGAGGACTGGCGCAACGTGGCGCTCACCCTGTCGACCGCGACCCCGCAGCACTGGACCGACCTGCCCGAGCTCAAGGCGATTCGGATCGGCCGCGCGCAGCCCGACCCACCACGAGCTGGTTGGCGTCCCCCGCCCGTCGGCGCCGACGCGCTCTACGACGACTACGACCGCGACCTGGCGCGAGGGCCGGCGCGCCCGCCCTCGAGTCGACCGCCCCTTTCGGACGCCGAGCTGCTCGCGCTCGTTGCCGACGAGGATGACACCGACGACTCGTTCGGCGGTGCTGCCGAGCGAGCGCCGAAGCCCCGCCCGGCGCCACGACGCACCTCACCTCCACCACCACCGGCCGCTGCCCCTCAACCGGCGGCCGCCGCCCCGCCGGGCAATGCTGCCCCGGCCGCGCCCCCGATGGGCATGCCGATGCCGCAGGCTCCTCCCGCGCCGATGATGGCCGAGACGCGCTCGCGTAAGTCGGGCGGCCTTGGGACCCTGGTCGGTGGCGTCATTGGAGGCGCAGCGGCAGGCGTCGCTGCGGGAGCCACGGCACTGTTCGCCAGCAGCGGAGGCGGCGGTGAAGGCTACGACGGGCTGGCTCGCGAGGAAGAAGAAACCGGCTTTGATCCGGGCGTCGTCGCGGGTCGCGATCTGCTCGACTACGGGTCACTCCAGCTGGCTGCGGCCGCTGATGCTCAACGGGGCAAGCTTCGACGCGTCGACACGCGGGTCCTCTACGAGCGCTGGGCGCTCGAACGCGTCGCAGTCGACATCATCCAGGTGCAGATCGCAGAGGCGGAGCACGCGGCCCGAGCACTCGAGCAACGGACGCCGCCGGACGGCCACCAGTGGGCCGAGTCCGAGGGCGGCTTTGACTACGCATTTGAAGCCGACGCGCCGGTGGATATCGAGAGCGCCGATCGGCTCACGTCGATCGCGGTCGCATCGCAACCCGCCGAGGTCACGCCGCGCTACATCAGCGTGCCGCGTGAGAGCCAAGACGTGTTTCGGATCGTGGCGGTCCGCAACCCTCTGGACGCGCCACTGCTGCCCGGTCCGGCGGACGTCTACTCCGCCGGCAAGTTCGCCCTCACTTCTCCCGTAGAGCTCACGCCGCCTCGCGGGCGCGTCGAGCTCGGCTTGGGGGTCGAGCAGGCGATCAAGATCGCCCGAAACGTGAGTTTCGAGGAGGACACCTCGGGGCTCATCAAGCGATCGCACGAGCTGCTGCACAAGATCGAGATCGAGATCAGCAACAATCTGCAGCGTCCGGCCACGATCGAGGTGCGCGAGCGCGTACCGACCACCCGCGAGGGGGACGAGGACGTGACCGTCGAAGAGCGCAAGGTCGACCCCGCGTGGGAGGAGTACGAGCAGGACCGGGCGCCGCTGGAGGGCGGACGCGTGTGGAAGGTCGAGGTCCCCGCGGGAGCCGAGCACAAGCTCGAGGCAACCTGGGTGGCTCGCATCCCGAGTCAGCACGAGCTGATCGGCGGCAACCGGAGGGAACGCTGACATGTCCGAGACCGCAGCCAACCTCGTGACGGGCAGTAACACCGAGCCCCGAGTGCTCGAGACGCCGATCCCGGTCGCCGAGGTCACCCTCCTCGAGGACCGTGGGCTGGTCCGTCGACGCGGCCGAATCACACTGCCGCCCGGCCGCGCGCGCGTCGTGGTCGAAGGCGCCGCGCCGGTGCTGGCGGACAAGACCCTCACCGCCTCGCTGCACCATCCCGACGGCGGGGCGCTGCCCGGCGGCGTTCGAGCCCGCGATGCCACGGTCAAACGCTGGTGGGTCCGCGCCGACGAGGACCGCACCACCGACATCGCGGAGCTCAAGCACGAGATCCGCACCCGAGTCCGACGGCGCGACGAGATTCGCCAGCGGCTGGCGCAGATCGAGAGCGAAGCGGTTGCGCTCGGCCGACTGGTGGAGCTGACCTACACCGAGCTCGCCGAGGACGTCGCGTGGGGTCGCGACGATCTCGCCGAGTCCGAGCGCGAGCTCGACGACATCGAGGCCAAGATCGCCGCCCTGGGCCTGCAGGCGTGCGGCGTTCGACGCGAGCTGCAGGACGTGCAGCGCGAGATCAAAGACCTGCAGACGCTGGCCACCGCGACCAGTCCCGAGGACGCGGACGCCCGGGCCCGAATCACGATCGAGCTGGTCAACCCGACCGACGACGACGTGCAGGCCGACCTCGAGATCGACTACCTCGTTCCGGGAGCGCTATGGCGGCCCTGCCACACGGCGCAGCTCGTCGAGGGACCCGACGGCGCAACGATCGTCATGCGCACCGATGGGTGCGTGTGGCAGTCCACCGGCGAGGAGTGGGTCGACGTTCAGCTGCTCTTTTCCACCGAGCGCCCGTCGCTCGGCGTGGAGCCGCCGCTGCTCGAGACCGACCAGCTGCACGCGCGCAAGCGAGGGAGCGACGTGCAGGTCGCCGCCCGCGAGCAGACGATCCACACCGCGGGGCTCGGCCAAGGCGACGCGCCGCAGGCCGCGGAGGAGGAGCTGCCCGGAATCGACGACGGCGGTGAAGCGGTCGAGCTTCGGGCGCGCACGAAAGCGACGGTCCCGCCCGACGGACGCCCGTACCGCGTTCCGATCGTGGAGATCGAGTCGGAGGCCGAGGTCGCGCTCGTCTGCACGCCCGAGCTCGCCGAGGCGGTCCTGCTTCGCACGCGACAGGTCAATCGCAGCCGGCTTCCGCTGCTCGCAGGGCCGGTCGATCTGGTGCGCGACAGCGGCCTGGTCGGTCGTACCTCGACGCTCTACGTCGCGCCCGGCGAGCGCTTCGAGCTCGGTTGGGGGCCCGATCGCGCGCTGCGGGTCCACCGCGAGGTCGAGCTCCTCGAGGAGTCACGTCGTACCTTGAGCTCTTGGACGCGTAAGCCACGACGCGTGGCGATCAAGCTCAGCAACGTCGGAGCCAAGCCCGCGACGGTCGAGGTCAAGGAGCGCATTGCGACCTCCGAGATCGAGAAGGTCGAGGTCGAGCATGACCACGCGAGTCGCAGTGCAACGCCGGATTCCGACGGTTTCGTGACCTGGACCGTCCCGTTGCGGGGATTCGGGCGCGAAGAGCTGCAGCTGCAGTGGACGCTGGTCGTGCACGACGACGTCACGGGGCTTTGAAGGACGCTGAAGGGCTTTGAGCCCCGAGCGGCCCGCGGTATCCTGATGGCCGATGGGGGCTTCGAGGTTGGCGCTGCGGGCGATGGTGGTGCTGGGCGCGTTGGGCGTGACGGGCTGCACGGAGACCAATCCGTTCTTCGATGGACCGGCGAACGCGACCGAGGGCACGACGGGCGACACGTCCGTCACGACGATGACGACCTCGACGATGACCACGTCGACCATGACGACGTCCACGATGACGACGTCGACCATGACGACGGCATCGACGACCGACTCGGGGAGCGACACGCTCTCGCTGGACGACACGTCGACGACCACGGGGCCCGGAGAAGGCACCGCGACGACCATGCCGGGCGACAGCACCAGCACGGGCGACGACGACGATGACGACGACAACACCACCACGGGCGGCAGCTCGAGCTCGGATGGCGGATCGACCTCGACGGGCGACCCGATGACCAGCACGACCGACACCGGGACCACCGACACTGGGACCGGCACGACCGATACTGGCACCGGCACGACCGGCACCGGCACGGGAACCACCGACACCGGCGGCTCGACCGGCACGACGTCGATGTAGCTCGGCGGCGGCGTAGGCCGAGCAGCGGGAGCAGGGCGAGCGGGCCGGGCACCTGAACGCCATCGGCGCGGACTCCCTCGGACGGCTCGAAGCTCGACGCGACGCGATCGTTTCGCTCGTGCCGGTGACGCTCCGCGGCTGATGGCGACCGGCGAAAGCCGAGGTCACGGCATCTCGGGCATCAGGTGGCAGTCCTTCCCGGTACGCACCGTGGAGACGGACACCCAGTCGTATTCGTACGTGATGTCGGGCCCGAGTGTCTCGCCGGGCTCGAGCAGGATGTAGTCAGGACGCTCGAAGCCCGTGGACCCTGGCTCCGGATCGGGATCCGGAGTCCCGCGGCCGGGTTCGCAACCGCACACCGCGTACTCGCGCGTTCGGGCGCGCTGCGTTCCCACGACGCGACGAATCATGGACCGACCATCGGTTGCGAAACCACTGGTCACGGCCACGAGGCGGTCGCGCTCCTCGCCAACGAGTGCATCGACTTCGCCGGGGTCGAGCGGCTCCCGGAACATCTGCTCGAATCCCGCTTCCGCAAGCGCGTGATTCAACGCGGCTTTGTGCGCAGCGTGGTTGAGCTCCATCAGGCAACGCGTGAATGAGCCCTGGTGGAGCGGGCTCATATCGGTGGCGCAAGCACGGCCTTGTTCGAACTTGGCGACCTCGAGCTCGGGGAAGTCGCAAGCTGCCCCGGACCGACTCGGACGCTCACCCCGCGGGGCAGAGCCGGAAATCGAGCAAGCCAGGACAGGAGCAAAGAGAAGCAGCGCGAAGCAGCGAAAAGCCAGGGAACCCATCGTCGCCGCCCGAACGTCGTAGCCGGCGTCTTGCTTACGCGATCCGAGTGTCATCCGCCGGGGTCTCACCGCGAGGAGATGCGCATGAAGCTCTCACGCACGCGGAGTCCGCGTTTCCCCGACGTTGATGTCGCTCAGCGACGGCGTCGGCGGAGGCCGAGCAGCGGGAGCAAGAGCAGGGCGAGCGGCACAGGGGACGGCGTCGCGCCAACGGTGCAGCCGCCGCCCTTCTTGGGCTCGGGCTTGGCCTTGGTCTCGGCCTTCGCGTCGGGCTTCGCCTCGGCTTTGGCTTCCGGCTTGGCCTCCGCCTTCCCGTCCGGCTTGGCTTCGGGCTTGGCGACCGGCGTGTCGTCTGCCTTGGCGTCCGGCTCCGGCTCCGCAGGCTTGGCATCCTCCGCTGGCGGCAGCACGTCGCCCGCGACGACCGGGATCATCAGCTCCTGTGCCCACTTCGCCGGATTCGCCGCCCCTGCCCCGAAGTCCTCGGTGAACAGCACCCGCAGGTGCAGGTCCTCGGCCTTGACCGACGCGGACGCCAGCGTCGTGGCCAGCTCCGTCGGCGCGGACTTCGACGTGAACTTGCCGACCTTGGTCATGAGCTTGCCCGGCGAGTTGCCCGGCGCCTTCAGATGCCCGTGCTCGGGATTGCCGGCGACCTCGAAGCCCTTCTTGGCCGCGTCGGCGAACGCGTCGTCACCGAGATCCGAGGTGGTGACCAAATACACGCGCACCGGGAACACGCCCTGCGCCTCGAGCTTGAGCGGCACGACCGCCCGCTTGCTCTCGAACGTATACGACAACGGCGGCAGCGCGCCCTTGGCCGCGAGCGATCCCTCCCCGCCGGCCTTCACCGCCAAGAAGCTCCACTCGTTGTCGACGTAATACTTCAGTGCCTCCATCGGAATCGGCGCGTAGTCGTTGCCGGTCAGCCATTCGTTGACCGCCTTGGCCCCCGCCTCACCGCGCGCCTTCATCGGCTGGATCGCGTACGGCCCGGTCTTCACCGGCTCGAGCAGCTCGAGCGGAGGCTCCGTCGCCGAGGATGCGATCGCGCCGTTCTTGGACTTCGACCGCGGCTGCGGCACCTGGCGATCGAGCGGCGCCCAGGTTTCGAGAGCTTCGAAGAGCTTGGCGTCCGCCGTCGCGTACTTGCTCGGGATCGCGGGCACCGGAATCACCAGGCCGATGCCGTCGACGCTCGAGCCCAGGTCGTAGTCGATCCGCAGCACCGTGGTCTGCTGCGTCCCGTCGTGCACGACGAGCAGTCGCTGCCCCTTTTGCGTGACCTGGCCCGAGAACGTCTTGCCGACGTGCATGCACGCGTCGGTGGGCGCGGGGGCGAGGCTGAGGGCGGCAACGAAACTGGCGAGGGCAATGATCGAGCGGCGCACGGCGCACGGGATCATCGACCAACCGCTGGCCCTCGGCAAATGCGTGCCGGACCGCGGGACAACCGGAAAAAAGCCCACGCGGTCCGGCGATGGGAAAACTCAGTTACACGAGCAGCCCTTGATGTCGCCGGCCCCGAGCGCACTCGCAAAACCGGCCGCCATTGGGTCGACCCATGAGTTGAAGAACCGCCCCTGCCCCACGCAGCACGCGGTGCAGCCTTCGGAGTTCTTCTTGGCCTCGTCGTCGGCCTGGCAAAACTCGGTCGCCTCGGCGGCGGTCACCTTTTCGTCGAGGCAGCTGCGGTACTCCTTGACCGCGGCCTCGATCCCCTTGGTGTCCTTCTTGCCCTGCTCGGAGCTCCAGTCGATCTTGGCCGACTTCATCTGGTCCCAGGAGGCCACGAACTTGGTGTGTTCGGCCTTGGCGCAGTCGGCATCGGAGCACCCGCACATCGCGCTGGAGTGATCCTTGAACTTGGAAACGAGCTCGCTATCGCAACCCGCGAGGGTGACGAGGGTGGCGGCAAACAGCAGACGGATGTTCGACATGGCTCCCCTTGGGGCCGCAGTGCGGGCCTCGTAAGCATCAACGCCCGAGGCCCGCCCAATCCCTCACCCCAAGGGAAAACAATCAGCGAAAGCGGGCGTTGCCCGTCGGATTGGTGGCCAAGGCGTTGTTTTCCATCGCCTGCAGACCGTGATCCGGGATGTCCTCCGCGGCCGCGGTCACGAGCGGCTTGAGCAGAAACGGCGCATCCGAATCGTCGGGCTCGGGCTCGACCGAGATCACCACCGTGGTGCCGACGAGCGACATCGCGGGGTCGATGAAGTCCTGACCGGGAAAGCCGGGGAACCCGAGCGGACCAGCGGTCGGACCCGCGCCGTCGCTGTCCTCGCCAACACCACCGGCGAAGCGTCCGGTCGACACCGGGCCGTCTTCGAACACGACCCAGCCCTCGTACGCCCAGCCCTCCGGCAGCTCCGGCAGGTCGAGCGTCGGCGCACCGGCCTCGGGATTGACGAACCAGATTCCGTTTGCGTAGTCATCGGCCGGCTCGCTCGTCGGCGTCTCGAGGATGAACTCGCCCAGCGCGTCGGTGAGGTCGGTACCCAGGGCCGCCTCGTCCGCGATCGAGAGCTCGGCCGAGTCGCCGTCGAAGTCACCACCGACCAGCTTGACCGCCGACGGCGCCGGATCGTCGCCTTCATCGGGCTCGATCGTGAGCACGAACTTGGTGGCACGATCGGCGTCCTCGGCATCGACATCGAAACTGTCGATTGACGCATTGCCCTCGCCATCGACCGAGAATCGGCCGGTCGAAACGGGCTCGCCGTCGACGATGATCCACCCCTCGTAGACGTAACCGTCGCCCAGAGGCTCCAAACCGTCGATCTCCCACTCGAGCGTGCGCATCTCACTGCTGCCGGCGTCCTCGCCGGAAGCATCGCTGTCACATCCGGTCAGACCAACGAAACCAGTCGCCAGGGCGACGACGAATCCAATTCGTGCGTTCATCTCCAAACTCCTCACCGCAACCTCGCGGTCGTGGAGAGGTATCCGGCCACCGCTGGCCGGTTACCGGTTTTTTGTCGATTCAGCCGGTGGGCGTCTTGGGGCGCTGCGAAACCCAGCCCGCACGCGCATCGGGAAACGCGTCCGCATAGGGCACGTACGGCTTGATGTCGAGTATCGGCGTGCCGTCCAGGACGTCGATCCGCTCGACGGTCAGCGACAGACCATCGACCTCGAGCAGGCGCACCGCCGACAACCCGATCGGGTTCGGGCGATGAGGGGCACGCGTCGACAGCAGACCTCGGGCACGCTCCTCTCCGGGTGGTCGCACCGTGTTGCGCCAGCCGTGGTTGAGGTGCAGCCACGTCAGCACCCAGACGTACTCGAAGTCGGCCAGGTCGAGCACCGCGTCTTTGGAGAAGACCGTGTCAAAGAGCTCGAGGGTCGCGCGCTCGTCGGGGCGCAGCTCGGGGTCGCTGGGCAAGGTGGCCTGCCGCGGCGTGCCGTGCCGCTCCTTGTGCGGCGACCGAACCACCCCAATCGGCTCGAGCTCGATCCGCGAGGGCAGCTCGGCGTCCTCGGTGTAGAACTTCGGCGGAATCGGGCGGGCCATCCGGGCAAGGGTACGATGACGCCGGTGAGCGAGACCACGACGACCGTCGCGTGGACGATCGAGGCCGCGGACGCGGGGACCCGCCTCGATGCCTTTCTCGCCGCCCAGCTGCCGTGGCGTTCGCGGCGATCGCTGGTGGGACTGCTCGATACGGGGGCCGCGACGGTCGAGGGTCGGCGGGTCAAGAAGTCGCACCGCCTCGCGGTCGGACAGCGAGTCGAGCTGACGGTGCCCGCGGCCGAGGTGCCCACCGAGGCAATCGCGGCGATCGAGCTCCCGATCCTATTCGAGGACGACGACCTCGTGGTCGTCGACAAGCCGTCGGGCCTCGCGGTCCATCCCGCGGTGACGTGTCCGCACGTACACGTGCTCGCTCGGCTCGCGCATCGCTACACCGTCGAGGCCCCGGCCGAGCAGTCCGAGGCCGCCGTGATTCACCGACTCGACCGACAGACCAGCGGCGCGCTGGCGCTGGCCCGTCGGCGCGAGCTCGTGGCGCACTACACCGCACAGTTCGAGCGCCGGACGGTTCGCAAGCGCTACATCGCCATCGTGCACGGGGAACCGCCGGATCACGGCGAGCTCCGGCATCCGCTACAGGTCGTCGACGGCGAGCCGGTTCGAGTCGCGCCCGGCGGCAAGCCTTCGCACACGGAGTATCGGGTGCTCGAGCGGACCGACGGATTTACACTGGTCGAGATCGAGCTGCACACCGGACGCAAGCACCAGATCCGAGTGCACTTCGCGGCGCAGGGCTGGCCGCTGCTCCACGACCCGATCTACGGACCGACGTCGAAGCAACCCGCTGATGCTCGGCTCATGCTCCACGCGGCGCGTCTGGAGCTCGAGCACCGAACCCGCGGCCCCATGGCCTTTGAAGCGCCCCTGCCCGCGGACATGCAGGACGCCTGGCAAACGCTGAAAGATCGAACATGAGCACCAACCTCGAGCACGTGCGACAGCACAAACGCCGCATGGGACTCATGCCGTGGCTGTACTTCGGCGCGTCCGAAGCGATCGCGGCTTGGGCTCGCCCCTGGCAAGCGGAGCTCCACGCCAGACTTGCACGACTCGAAGACGTCGAGCTGCATCCGAGCTGTTTCATCGCCGAAGAAGCCGACCTCATCGCCGAGCCCGGTCGCCGCGTGGTGCTCGGGGCGCGGGCGGCCGTGGGCGTTGGTGCCTTCGTGCACGGTCCGGTCCGCCTCGCCGACGACGTGAGCATCAATCCCTACGTCACCCTCGAAGGGGGGCGCGCCGGCATCGAAGTCGGGGCCGGAACCCGCATCGCCACGGGGACACGGGTGTTCGCGTTCGACCACGGCACGGCTCCGGATCAGCCGATCCGCGAGCAGCCGATCCGCTCACGCGGCATCTCGATCGGGGCCGACGTCTGGATTGGGGCCAACGCCGGCATCACCGACGGGGTGACGATCGGGGACGGGGCGGTGGTCGCGATGGGGGCAGTGGTCACCCGCGACGTGCCAGCGGGCGTCGTCGTGGGCGGCGTCCCGGCGGTTGCCATCCGCGAGCGCTAGCCGATCTGCGCTGATGACGCGGGTTCGAATTCGACGCTTAGGCGGCCTCTCGCGGCAGCCGTGCTATGGGTGAAAATCGTGCCGGATCAACGGTTCGCGGCCCTGCGAGGCCGGTTACTGGCCCCCCACGCCGAGGACCCACGCTTCGAGCTGGTCGACGATGCGCTGATTCGCATCGACGACGCTGGTCGAATCGCGAGCGTCGAGCCGGCGCCGCCCGACTGCGACGTGCACGAGACCTGGCCCGGTGCGGTGATCCTGCCGGGCTTCGTCGACGCCCACGTCCACTATCCGCAGACCCGCGTCATCGGCAGCGCGAGCGGCCCGTTGCTGCCGTGGCTGCAGTCATCCGTGTTCCCGGAAGAGGCACGCTTCGCCGACCCCGACTACGCGACGGCGGTGGCCGAGGAGTTTTGCGACCAGCTGCTCGCGCAAGGCACCACCCTCGCGGCGATCTACTCGAGCTGCCACCCCGCAGCGACCGACACCCTGCTCGCGACGCTGGATCGCCGAGGCCTGCGCGGGATCACCGGGGTGACGCTGATGGATCGCGCCGCCCCGGACGAGATCACCCTCGCCGCCGACCTGGCTCTCGCGGCGAACGCCGACCTCGTCGAGCGCTGGCACGGGCACGACGACGGCCGGCTCGGCGTGTCGCTGATTCCACGGTTCGCCATCAGCTGCACGTCCGAGCTCATGCGCGGCGCCGCATCCCAGGCAGACGAGCACACGCTGCTCGTGCAGACGCACATCTCCGAGAACGTCGACGAGATCGATCAGACGCGGGCGCTGTTTCCCGACAGCGCCGACTATCTCGGCGTCTACGAAGACCACGGCCTGGCCAGTCCCCGCCTCGTGCTCGCGCACGGCGTGCATCTCACGGACGACGAGTGGATTCGCATCGCCAAGCAGGACCTCGTCGTGGCGCACTGCCCCGACAGCAACTTCTTTCTCGGCAGCGGGTGCATGCCTCTGCGCCGCGCCCTCGATGCCGGGATTCGTGTCGCGCTCGGGACCGACGTCGGCGCCGGCCGTTCGTTCTCGCTGCGTAGGATCGCGGCCTCGGCGTACGACGCATCGCTCGTGCTGGGCGCGCCCGTCGAGCCGGAGACGCTTCTTTGGCTCGCAACTCGCGGGGGCGCACGGGCACTCGGTCAGGGCGAACGCCTCGGCTGCGTGGCCGAGGGCTACGACGCCGACTTCGCGATCGTCGACGCCCCGATGTCGACTTCGAAGGCCGGACTCTTCGACGCGCTCATCTTTCGGCACGATGCCGGCCCCGTCCGCAGCACCGTCGTCCGCGGTGCTCCGCTGACGCGGGCGTAAAAATACGTCGTTCGACGGATACCGCCCTCCCCCGAGCGCGCGCAGACTGGACTCGTGGTCGCGCCTCGAACCATCGTCATCGTCGGGATCGTCGGAGGAGCGCTGGGGCTCGCGGGCTGCTCCGACGCGGCACTCGAACCGAACGAACCGGTGTGCGATGCCAACGACGGCTTCGCACACTGCTCGCCCGAGGAGCTCGAGGCCGCCGTCGCGGACCTGGGCGGCAAGCAGGACGGCCTGTTCACCTACCGCTCCGAGTACACCAATGTGGTGCTCGTCGGCGCCACGGCATCGGGCGAGGAAGTGGTTGCGATCATCGGGACGCATTCGGTCGACTACCCCTACGTAGGGGGCGCACCGTGGGACAACATCCTCTTGCAGGTCGGTGAGCGCCAGCTGACCCGGACCGACGCCGACATCGAGGGCCTCGCGCTCGTCGGATTCGGCGGTGACGAGCCCCAGCTCGTGCTCGAAGATCACCTCTTGGACGAGGCTGGAGATCCAGTCTCGGTGCGGCTCCACTGGTCCCTGCACGCGATCTCGCCGGGCTCGCGCTTTCTCGGCCTGTGGCCGCTGGGTTTGCGCTGGCATCCGAGCCACCTCTCCGGCGCCGACCCCCTCGACCTCGAGGTCGACGGTCAGCCGCACATGCTCGCCGCCCTGCGTGGCGTTTCGGAGACCGGCGACCTACTCAATCTCCAGGACGACGACTTCGCGGTGATGTACGACGCGTTGTTCGTCGTCTCGCCCCCGGACGAGCCCGATCCGTTCGTCTACGTCGACATCGCCACGCGCACCCTGCCCTCGAGCAAGAAGTCGTCCGTCCTCGACCCACTGCTCGCAAAGCGGGCTCGCGTCGCGCTCACCGCCAGCGACGACGGCCTGGTGGAGGCCAACGCTCGGGAGATCACGGTTCCCGACCGTGACGACGAGTCCGTGGTGCGCTTCGAGGACGTGCACGACGCCGGGCCGGCCCTCGTGCGGCGCCAGGTGGTCGAGCTCGCCGACGCCGACGGGCGACCCCTGCTCGGCCTGCGCGACGTATTCCTGCCCCGGTGATCGGGTTGACGGCTCGGTCCACAACCCGTACCCCAAAAGGGGATGGGGCTGCCGGGCGAGCTCGCGGTCGGGGACCGCTTCCAGCACTACGAGGTGCTCGGCAAGCTCGGCGAGGGCGGCTTTGCCACCGTGTATCGGGTGCGTACGGGCGAGGAGGGGCCCGATCTAGCCCTCAAGCTCTCGCACGGCGCCGTGGGCCTGGGTGATGCAGCCAAGCGTGCCCTACGGGAGGTGGAGGTGCTCCGCAGCCTCACCAATCGGCACGTCGTGCGAATCCACGGGGCGGGCATCGCCCCGGATGGGCGTGTCTACATCGCGATGGAACGCCTACGCGGCGGCGCGATGTGTCAGGGCATCACGCCCGATGAGCCGATGGCCGCGCCCGAAGCTCTCGGCCTGATGCACCAGGCGTGCATGGGGCTGGCCGAAGCGCACGCCTTGGGCATCGTGCATCGCGACCTCAAGCCGGAGAATCTGTGGGTCGAGCCGGACGGCAACCTCAAGGTGATCGACTTCGGACTCGCGCGCGCGTGGGATACCGGCGGTGGGATTGGGGCCAACGTCACGATGGGCCAGGTGCTCGTAGGCACGCCGCACTACATGCAGCCCGAGCAGATGGTGGACAACCGGATGTCTCCGGCGAGCGACGTCTACAGCATCGCGACGCTGCTGTACGAGCTTCTCACGGGGCACTCGGTCTACTTCGACGACGCCCCGCTGTCGGCGGTACGCGCCCGCCTGCGCGACGACCCCGTCTTTTGGATCGACGCGCACGCCAATCGTGCACCGATTCCGCTGGCTCGACATGCCCGCACGCGCGACCTGCCGCCGTCGATCGACGCGCTGCTGGTGCGATGCCTGAGCAAGGATCCGAACGATCGGCCCCCGGATGCGGTCCAGGTCTCGATGGAGCTGGGCGACATTCTCCACTACGAGTACGGCCAGCTTCCGGGCTCGATCGTCGAAGTTGGGCTCCCGTACGGAGCAAAGGAGGAGCAGCTGCTCCTGCCGGGGTCCCACCGAATCGGCAGCGATGCTTCGTGCCAGATTCGCATGGAGGGCGAGGGCGTGGAGCCGTTTCACGCGCTGCTCGAGTGGGATGGACCACCGGATCTTCCCCGGGTCCGACCGCTTGGCGATCGCGGCGCCGTAGTGCTCGACGGAGTGCTCGTCAGACAGGTCGCCCAGCTCGATGCAGCCTCCAAAGTGGAGATCGGCGGATTCTCCCTCGCTTTTTGCCCGAGCTGACAACGGCGGCCGAAAAAAATTGACCGGTCTGCAACACTTGGGGGCCCAGTGGTGTGTCTTTGTCGATGACGGCGACGATGGGCGATACCCTCCCGGACAACCTCCTGGGCGAGCTGCAGTGGCTGCGAGCGTTCGCGCAGCGACTCGCCGGACCCGCGGACGTCGACGATCTGGTGCAGGACACGCTCGCTGCTGCGTGGCGGGCGGCTCCGCATACGGATGATGGCCGCTCGCTCCGGCCGTGGCTGGCGCGGGTCGTGCGGAATCGAGCCCGCAATGCCGCACGGGGACGGGAGCGACGAAGCCGTCGCGAAACGCTGGCCATCCACGGGGAGATCACCACGGAGCGCTCGCCGGAGGCGGACCTCGAGCGAATCGCTCTGCTCAAGATGCTGCTCGAGCTCATCGAGACGCTGCCCGAGATCGACCAACGCATCATCACGCAGCGCTACGCCGACAATGCGAACGCGACCGACATCGGACGGGAGCTGGGACTCGAGCCGACCACCGTCCGCTCTCGACTCAAACGCGCACTGACTCGGCTCCGGCGCGAGCTCGACGAGCGCTACGGGGGACGTGCCGCTTGGGCCGCCGTCGTGGGTGCCTGGCCAGGCCCGGCACCGGCGACTCCCAACACCGGTGCTTCGACCTTGAGCAAGGCCGCATTGATCGGGGCATTTGCGGGGTCGGTCGGGGCGGCGGCACTGCAACTGTGGCCCGCCGCAGCCGAGCCCGTCTCCAACGACGAGCCCGCGCTGGCGGTGGCCGTACAGGGCCCACCCGCCGAGGCTCGCCCCTCGAAGACCATCCCCCGTCCCGCTGCGCGCGATCGGTGGGAGGCTTCGCGTCGTTCGATCCTCGCCGCGAAGGACCGCCCGGCCCCTCGAGACGGCGAGGACTCGACCCCCGCGTCACTGCTGGCCCTGAGCAACGCCCAGCAGGGTGTCTTCGACGCGTGTGTGGCTGACCTCGGGTTGAAGTCCGGCGAAAACCTGACCCTCGAGTCGGACGTGATCGGAGCGCCCGGCGTCGGCCTGATCGTGACCGATGTGCGGGTCACCGGTGAAGGCCGAGCTCGCGAGGACCTCGTCGCGTGCCTGACCGAGAGCATGTACACCCTCGAGGGACCGGCTCCGTCGCGCTTTGTCGAGACCACGATGACCTTCGGCTGGGGTCCGCCGCCGAACATGCCCGCTCCGCGACCGCTGCCCGAGCCCACTGCCCTCGACGCGAAGGCGCTGGAGTACGTCGAGGCGCGACGCCAGACACTCGAGCCCACGCTCGAAGCATGCCGCGCCGAGGCTCCCGACGCCGATGGCCGCGCGTCGCTCCGAGTCGTGCTGGGCAAAGGTGGCGCCGTGAAGAAAGTCCGCTTTGCCGAGACCACCCTCGACATCGGAGTCATCGACTGCATGGCCGGCGCGATGCTCAGCCAGTGGAGCTTCGACGAGCTTGCTGCCGACACCGTGCTGGCGATCGAGGCCGAGCTTCCGACGGCGGACTGACGGGGTCGAACGCCCCGTAGTAGCGTGTCGGCCATGCGTAGAGCGCTGGCTTGTGCGTTGCTCCTCGGTTTGGGCTGCGGGCCCAAGAGCTCGACGACTTCGACGCCTCCCGGAGGCGCCGCGCCGCCGACCTGCCCACAAGACCCAGCAAGCGACGCAACCGAGGTCGCGGCCGCGGAGGACGAGAGCCCGGAACCGGAACCGCCGGAGACGCTGGACACCGATGCCATCGACACGTACCTGCGGGCCCACGCGGCGCTCCCCGGCCAGGTCGGCATGTCCGTCGCGGTGATGAAGGATGGCGAGGTCGTGTTCGCTCGCGGCTACGGGACCGGGCGCGTGGGCGAGGATGAACCGGTCACCCCGAACACCACGTTCGCGATCGCTTCGATCTCCAAGCAGTTCACGTGCGCCGCGGCCTTGCTCCTCGAGCAGGACGGCAAGCTGAAGATGCGTGACCCGGTGGGGAAGTACTATCCCAAGCTGACGCGCGCCAAGGACATCACGCTGCTCGACGCGCTGCACCACACCGCCGGGTATCGGGACTACTACCCGATGGACTACACCAGCGAGCGCCAGAACGACCCGATCGACGGCGACGCGCTCATTGCCGAGTTCGGCACGATGCCGCTCGACTTCGATCCGCGCACGCGTTGGAGCTACAGCAACACCGGCTACGTGATCGTGGGCCGAGTGATCGAGCGACGCAGCGGCAAGTCGTACGGTGCGTTCTTGAAGAAGCGACTGTTCGATCCCTTGTCGCTCGAGCACACCTACGCGCGCGAGGCCGAGCTCCGTCCGGGGGCGGCGCACGGCCACGGGGCGTTCGCGCTCGGACCCCCGGAGCCCTATCCCGCGGAGGGTCTGGGCTGGATGCTCGGCTCGGGAAGCCTGTGGTCGACACCGACGGATCTGCTGCAGTGGGACCTCGCGCTGCACGGTGGCAAAGTGCTCTCCAAGAGATCGTACGAAACGATGGTCACGCCCGCGACGCTCGAGGACGGGCGGGAAACCAGCTACGCATGTGGACTGGGCATCGCACGCGAGCAGGGCGAGACGGTCGTGCGGCACAGTGGTGCCGTCAACGGCTACCTGTCGATGAACATGTTCGTCCCGCGAACGCGTTCGGGCGTCGCGGTGGTGGTCAACTCGCTGGCCGCCGACCCGGGCAGCGTCGCCAAGGGGCTGCTCGACACCGTCCTTCGCGAGGGTCAGCCCACGCCGGAGGTCCCCGAGATCGATGGGCCGCCCGCGGACCAAGTGGCCAAGGAGCTGCTGGTCGCGATGCAGGGGGGCACGCTGCCGCGGGCGAAGCTCTCGCCGGAGTACAACGCTTTTGCGACCGACGAGCGCCTCGAGGCGGCGGCACCTGCCCTCGAGGAGCTTGGCGCGCCAGTGCTCGTCGAGGTGCTTCGCACCCGCGAACGCGGCGGGATGGAGGCCGCGGTCGTCGAGTTCACGTTCGCCACCACGACGCTGCGGGCGGTGATGTTCAGGCGCCCCGACGGGATCGTCGACCAGTTTCTACTGCGGCGCTAGCGGTCCCGTCGCTCGGGGAGCTCGAGGATCTCCAGGTCCTGCGGGTTGGTCACCATGGCGTCAAAGAGCGTCGCGACCCCGCCGAGCAGCTCGATGCCGACGAGTCGGTCCTGGCTCGGCACGACGGCCGTGATCACGCCCCCGATGTCGACAGCCATCGCGGGAATCTCGGTGCCGAGGTCCTCACCCGCGGTCGTAAACAGTGAGACGGTGCCGCCGGTGTCGATCTGCATGATGTCGACGGGTGACGGCGTGTTGGCGATCGAGAACAGCTCGGTGCCCGGGTCGTAGATGATCCCCTGCGGGTTGGACAGACCGTTACCACTCGCGAAGGTCGAGGTCGCGCCCGTCCCGATATCGGCTCGCATCACGCTGTTGCCGGGCCCCGTCGTGATGTAGACGCCGTCGGCCCCGTCGTGGGTGACGTCGGCGATCTGGAAAGTGTCCCCGAAGTCGGTCACCTCGGCGACCGCACCGTCCGCCGGGTCGACGGAAACCATGCGGGTCGTTCCCCCGCCGGTCAGCACGACGTAGACCATTCCGTCCGAAGCACGGACGAGGCGCCGAGCGTCCGGGTCATAGCCGAGCGCGGCCATACCGATGTCGACTTCATTTTGCAGCGCGCCATCGAGGCCGGCGAAGAACAAGACCCGGTCGGTCGCGCCCTCGGACTGCAGCGCGTAGACCGTCGTGCCGTCGGGCTCGACCGCCAGCGCCAGCAAACCGCCGTAGCCCGCATCGTTGCCGACGAGCTGCACTGGCTCGCCGCCGCGCGTCGTTCGGAAGATCGAGCCGTCACCGTTGAGGATGAAGTAGAAGCGTTGCGAACACTCGTAGCAGGAGTCGCCCCACTCCTCGTTGCCGTCGTCGCAGGACTCGCCCGTATCGACCCCACCATCGCCGCAACGCGGAAGCAAGCAGGTGGTTCGGCACGCGTTGGGCTCGAAGTCGGCGTTATTCGCCCCGTCGTCGCACTCTTCGCCCATGCCGACGTCGATGACTCCGTCGTTGCACTGCGGCAGCCGGCAGTCGGTGCGACAGGCGTCCGGAGTGGTGTCCGAGTTCATGTCGCCGTCGTCACACTGTTCGCCTGCGTCGACGACCCCGTTGCCGCACGGTCCGTCGGAGTCGTCATCATCGTCTCCTTCGGCGGTGCCGTCGGCATCGTCGTCGTCATCGTCATCGTCGTCGTCATCGTCGTCGTCGTCGCCCGCCGTCTCGTCGTTGGAGGCTCCTTCCCCGCCCGCGTCGTCGCCGTTGCAGCTACACAGAGCAAGCCCGGTGACGACCAGACCGAGGATCGAGATGCGGAGCTCGAGCGCCATTGGCGAACGATAGCAAAACGCCCCCAATCCTCCCGGGGGCGACAAACCCCGTTCGAGAGCCCGCGGAAACGCTGACGTCACGAAAGGTTGCGTCCCTTTCGCGGGAACCAGAGCCCGTCGGTGTTGTCCCAGGCAATCGATGGCGGACGATCCCAAGGACGAGCTCGATCCCGACCGCGCCCTGACCCGTCGCCAGGGGCGACGTCGCTTCATCGCCGGGGTCGTGGCGGGTGCGGGGGCGACCGCGATTCCGCACTGGCTCTCACACACGTTCGGGCTGGGCACACACGCGCTGCACCCTCATGGGGTTGGGGCGCTGGTCGGACACGCCCAGGCGCCTCAGCGCCTGCTGGTGATCGTGATCCCCGAAGACCCCGGCGCACGCTGGGACCGTGGCTACGCCTTTGGAGCCTGGCTCAACCATGGGACGGCACAGCAGCTGTCGTGGCTCGCGTTCGCGGAGGTCTGCTGCGAGCACGTGGCCGACCTACCAGGGCTCGGGATCGATCTCGAAGGTGACCCGTGGATGGTGCTGGTGGAGCCCGCGCTCGGGCGGGTCACGCCGATCGTACCTGCGGCAGCGCAGGAGGACGTCGTCGCGGTGGAGCTCCCGCCCAACCGCGAGACCGGCGAACAGCGCGAGGATCTCGAGCTGCAGTCGTCGCTTGCCGAAATCGATGCCCTCGCCCGCGGACTACAGGCGGCGATCGAGCCAGAGCTCGAGCGATGGGCCACGGCCGAGCGCGAGGCACTCGGGTGCCGGGACGTCGACGCGCTCGACGACAAAGCACGTCACGGCGGCTGGCCGTGGAACAAGCAGGTACGCGAGGCACCCGCCGCGCTCCTGCTCGCCTCGCGTGACGACGACACCACGCTCTCGGAATCGATCGTGGCCCAAGCGTTCGCGGAGGACGTGCGTGCCCGCTACGTCCTTCGCGAGATTCCGGGCAGTCGCTGGGGTCGAGGCTCGGGGTGCGGGACGCAGATCGAGGGTGATGCGCCGCGCTACGTCGGCTGCGGAATGGGCCACGTCCCGCAGCTCAGTCGGCGGTTTCTCTTCTTCTTCTCCGATCCCGAGCGGTGACCCGGTGGCGGTCGACGTCGGCTTCACGCTCCAACCGGAGGCGGCGTTCCTCGATCGGCTCGCTCCCCTGCTGGGGCGAGTGGACTATTTCGAGGTTGCCCCGGAAACGACCTGGTTTGCGCAACCCGGCGCGCCCCTGATCCCGAACGGATTCGCCACGCGATTCCTCGACCTCGGTCTCCAGCACGGGTCGTACTTCGTAGCGCACGGGGTCGGCTGGTCGATGAGCTCGAACGATCCGAGCGACGAGCCGCGGCGCAATCGCTGGCTCGAGCGACTCGCGCTGGACCAAGCTCAGTTCGAGTACCGCTGGTACACCGATCACCTCGGCGCGACGACGCTGGCGGGCGAAGCCGTCACGCTCCCGCTGCCGATGCCGATGACGAGCGCGGTGGCGAAGACCGTGGCGACAAACCTCGAACGCCTCCAGCAAATCACGCCCCACGTCGGGGTGGAGAACACGGCGCAAACCTTCATGCTCGGCGATCCTCTCGCCGAGCCCGCGTTTCTCGATCGTGCACTCGCAGGTCGCGGCCATCACCTACTGCTGGATCTGCACAACCTCGTGGTCACGGCGGCCAATGTCGGCTTCGAGGTGGAAGCCTGGTTGGACGCGCTCGACCTGTCCCGCGTCATCGAGATTCACATCGCCGGCGGCGACGAGAGCGACCCAGATTGGCTGCCTTCGCGTCGGGTCTTTCGGCTCGACAGCCACGCATCGGCGGTGCCCGAGCCTGTGTGGCAGCTGCTGGAAGACATCGCGCCGCGCTGCCCCAACCTGCGAGGGATCACGCTCGAGCGGATGGAGGGCACGGTTGGGCCCGCGGACGTTGCCCAGCTCGACGGCGAGCTGTCGCGGCTCGTCGACATCGCGAGGGCGTTGCCGTGAGCGTCGAGCGTGCACTCGCCGATCTGATCCGAGCGGACGACCCCGCGGCGGCGTTGCGCGCTGCAGTGGCGGATGAGGAGCTGCCAGCCGCGCTCCGGTCCGCGTTGCGGGCGATCGATCCGGATGGCCTGGCCATCGCTGCGCTGCTCGTGGCGCGACTGCGCTTCGAACGCCTGATCCAGGGTAGCCCTACTGCGGCGCAGTGGTTCGAACGCGACCCCGGCGGGTTCTCGGCCACGTTCCGCCGTTACCACCAACACGTTTCACCGACGGCCCACTTTCCCGCTGCAGAAGCCAAGCTATTCGAGCGCTTCGTCGACCGCATCTGACCGGGCACGCGTGTACCATGGCTCTTGGTGGAGGATCCGAGCCGACGGGGGTGGCAGGCGTTCGATCGCCTACGTGCCCGGATGCTTCCCGACGTCGCGGACGTCGATCCGGGGCGATACGAGCTCGGGGAGCGACTCGGCGAAGGCGGACTGGGGGTGGTCTACGAGGCCCACGATCCAGAGCTCGACCGCACCGTGGCCGTCAAGGTGCTGCGCCCCGAGGTGTCGGCCAACGATGGCTCTCGCTCACGGCGACGCCTGATTCGGGAAGCGCGGGCGATGGCCAGCCTGGCGCACCCCAACGTGGTCGAGGTCTACGACGTCAGTAGTGACGCACGCGGCATGTCGATCGTGATGGAGCGCCTGCACGGCGAGACGCTGGGTCAGTGGCTCACGCAGCGACGTACCGTGGACGAGGTGCTGACCGTGATGGAAGCCGCGGGCCGCGGGCTGCAGGCTGCACACGAGGCGGGCCTCGTGCACCGCGACTTCAAGCCCGGCAATGTCTTTGTGTGCGACGACGGTCGCGTAAAGGTGCTCGACTTCGGATTGGCGCGCCCCTCGGAATCGGCTTCCGGTTCGGCTTCGGCGTCCGACGCAGAGCGGCCGTCGGAGGTCGCCAACTCCACGGGTGCCGCCAACCTCGACGTCGATGTCACCCGGACCGGGGCCGTGCTCGGAACACCTGCGTACATGGCACCGGAGCAACATCGGGGTGAGCCGTCCGACGCGCGCACCGATCAATATGCCTTCTGCGCGACGCTGTACCGGGCGCTCTACGATGTACTCCCATTTGCGGGCCACCGGGTCGACGCCCTCGAGGACGCGAAGCGCAAGTCTCGAATCACCGCCCCAGTCAATCCAGTGGCCGTGCCGGGACGGATTCGGTCGGCGATCCTGCGGGGTCTGGCGCCCTTCCCTGAGGACCGCTGGCCAACGATGACCGCCCTGCTTTCGGCGCTTCGTCGGCGCGGCCCGCTGACGAGACTTCGCGGCGCGGCCCTCGTCGGCGTAGTGGGGCTCGGCGCGCTGATCGCCGGTCCGATGCTCGAGTCGGGGCCAGCTGCCGCGAGCTCGGAGCAACGACAGGACCCGCCCGCCGCGGATATGAGTCGCGCGGATCGAGAGCGCGGGCGTGCGCTCGGTCGCCGTGCCGACTCGCTCGCCGACCGGGGCGACTACGACGGGGCAATCGCGGCGGCGTCGGAGCAGGTCACGCTCGGCGCGAGACTCGGTGATGGGCCGATGCGCCTCAGCGGACTGCATCGCCGCGGTCGACTGAAGCTCATCATCGGCCGCTACCTCGAGGGAGGCGAGGATGCGGCGGCAGCCTCGCATCTCGCCACGACGATCGGCGACGACCTGTCCGCGCTGCGAGCATCGGCGATTGCGATCTACGCGTACACCGAGGCGGGCGACTACGACAACGCGCGCTGGTGGTCTCGATTTGCCGACGCGCTGCTGGAGCGAGATGACCTGTCGGCCCAGGCGCGCTCGGAAGCTCTTGGAGCCCAGGGCGGAATGCACCGCTATCTCGGCGAGCTCGACGAGGCGGCGCGCAAGTTCGAAGCCGCGCTCGACCTGGCGCTCTCCGATCCCGACACAGACCCGTTCGTGATCGCGGGCTCCTGGACCAACCTCGGTAACGTCTACCTCGACGCCGGCAACGCCGAGCAAGCCATTCGGACGTTTCACGAGGCCGTGACGCGGAACACCGCAGTCTCTGGGCCCGACCACCCGAACACCGCGACGGCGCGGCTGAACCTCGCCGCGGCTTACAACCTCGGTGACCAGCACGACAAGGCGATCGCGCAGTACACCGCCGCTCGTTCCGTGCTGGCGGCAACGACGGACGAAAGCTCCGACTTCGTGGCGTACTGCGACCTGGGCTTGGGCCAGGTTGCCGCCGGGACCGGCGACCACAGCGCCGCAGTCGAGCACCTGGAGCGAGCCCGTGCGGGCTATCTCCGTGCGCACGGCGAGGACAGCCGTAACATCGTGAAGACGGACTCGTTGATCGCAGAGTCTCTGACGTCTTTGGGTCGCCATGACGAAGCACAGCGGATCGGAGCGCGAAGTGTCCGCATTGCGGAGGGGCTGCCCGGCGGAGAAGCAGGCCTGCTCGGTCCGTCGCTGCGAGCGTTGGGCCGGGCTCAGCTCGCGGCCGGTGCACCGGAGGCTCACGCGACGCTGAGCCGCGCGCGGGCCGAGCTCGTCCAGCACCACGCGGATCCGCTGGACATCGAACACATCGACGCGCTGCTGTCCCGCGCTCGAACCGACTAGGTCCTGCTACAACGACGACGCCATCATGAATCGAATGCGCATCGGCTTGGCGCTCGCCTCCGTTCTTTGTCTGTCTGCCTGCGGGTCCGATGGGGAGTCGGCCGACGGCGACGACACCGGGGCCGCCCCCGAAACTGGCGTGTGCGGGGGCGACGGTGGGGCGACGCCCGTCGCCATCCTCACCGAGGACGGGCTGAGACTCGAAGCGGACTTTCACGGAGCTGGCGTCCTCGGAGGCCCGGCGGCGGTGCTGCTGCACATGATCCCGCCGAGCAACGACAAGTCGAACTACCCTCTCGAGTTCATCGGAGCGCTCGTCGATGCGGGGTACTCGGTACTCAACGTCAACCGGCGCGGCGCGGGGAACTCGGATGGCACGCCGGAGGACGCCTACGAGGGACCTTCGGGCGTACTCGATGCCATCGCGGCGCACGGCTTCATGATGGACGCGGGCTGCGGGGCGCCGGCCGACGCGATCTCCTTCATCGGGGCGTCGAATGGGACGACGACGGCGATCGACTTCACGGTTTCTGCCGATCCCGACCAGCGGCCGCCTTCACTGGTGCTGCTGTCTCCCGGCGGCTACACGGAAAACCAGAACGCGATCGCGGACCACGTCGACGTCCTCGCTCCGCTTCCGATCTTCATCGGGTATCCCAACGACGAGGCGAGCTGGCCCGAAGCGAACGCTGTGCATGACACGGGTTCGTGGGAACGGACCGAGTACGAGGGCGGGCGCCACGGCTCGGGGTTGTTCGAGAGCCATCCGGAGCTCATCGGCGAGATCGTCGCGTTCATCGAGCGCACCAATCCGACTTGAGTCGAAACCCGGTATGCTCGGCACGTGGCCGAGTATCCCCCCACGGTCGGGCTAGGCCCCGGCGGTCAGGGCGAGGCGAGCCACGGTGCACCACCGGCGAGGCCCACCGAAGCGCCGCAGCGTGGCCAGCAGGTTGGTCGCTTCGTCGTTCTCGACATCGTGGGCGTCGGTGGAATGGGCGTGGTCCTGTCTGCCTACGATCCCAAGCTCGACCGCAAGGTGGCGCTGAAGCTCCTGCGCCCGGGTATCAATCCGGATGAGGGCTCGGGCGGGGCCCGGGCGCGGCTGCTTCGCGAAGCGCAGGCGATGGCGAAGCTGCGACACCCGAACGTCGTGGCCGTGTACGAGGTCGGCGAGTTTCGCGATCAGGTGTTCATCGCGATGGAGTACGTGCCCGGAGGCAATCTCGTGCGGTGGGCCGACGAGCGCCGCAGCGAGTCCGGGGCGTGGCGCAAGATCGTGGACGCGTACGTCGAGGCCGGACGTGGGCTGCTCGCGGCCCATCGCGAGGGTCTGGTGCACCGGGACTTCAAACCAGCGAACGTGCTCGTCGACGAGGACCGATTTCAGGTCACCGACTTCGGGATCGCGAGCATTGGTGGACGCGAGGTGCTGGACGACTTGGGCCTGGCACGGCCGCCTCGCGATGAGCGCCAAGACTCGACGTCTGCATCCCACGGATTGCTGGGTACGGCCCCCTACATGGCACCGGAGCTGATCGAGGGCGGGCCGGCGGATGCAAAGTCGGATCAGTTCGCGTTCTGCGTCGCGCTGTTCGAGTCGCTCCATGGACACCGCCCGTTCGTCGGCGAGAACAACACGGAGATCGTCGAGTCGATCGTCACCGGTAGAGTGCAGCGACCGGCGCGACAACGAAGCGTGCCGCAGTGGGTTCGCGACGCCTTGATGCGCGGGCTCTCGTCGAACGCAGACGCGCGATGGCCATCGATGGCCGACCTGCTCGCGACGCTGGAGACTCCGGACGAAGCCGAGGTCGGGCGACGAACCCGGGTCGTGATCGCGGCGAGCATCGGGGTGGCGTTCGTGGCGTTGCCGATCTTGTTTCGGGCTCTGGGTCCCCCGTTCGATCGGAGCTCGTACGCGGGCGTGATGACGCAGACGGTCAGCCTGTTGGCGCTGCTCTTGGTGATGGCCTACGCCGCCCGCGGCTTGGTGACTGCGACGGCGCTCAACCGCAAAGCGTTCGCGGCGGTCGTGTCGGTGTTGGCGATGCAGCTGCCCCTGGAGCTGACGGGTGCAGCACTGGGGGTGGATGTCGTGACGACGGACATCCTGCATCTGGTGCTATGGGGGGCGATGGCGCTGATGTTCGGGGTGACCGTGGACCGACGGTTCGTGGGGCTGGCCGGGGCGTATCTGGCGGTGGTGCCGATCGCGGTGGTTTGGCCGGGGTGGCACCTCGAGGTGCTGGGGGTGAGCAACGCGGTGTTCGTGGGGTTCGTTCTGATGGTCTGGCGGTCTGGGTGATCCGTCCCGAGATGATCCTTCCCGAAGGTCGTGTCGGGATGATCCTTCCCGAAGGTCGTGTCGGAGGGATCGGCGCACCGGACTCTCGGCCGGCGGATTTGGTTGATGGAACAGCGAGGCAACGGGCTTGGGTGTGCCGCGGTTGCGGTTTGGACCTGTCCTTTTGGGGCAAGTCGCCGAGGGGTTTGGGGGCGAACCAGCGCGAATAGACGGGACATGGCCCGCCTCCGTGATCTGAGTTGTTTTTGAGCTCAGCTCGGGGCGGGCTGGCAACGGGCCTTCATGATTCGGACCATCTTCCAGGTGCCGTAGGGGAAGACGACGTCGCGGTTGCCTGCTCGGAAGGCGTCGCGGGCGGCGTAGTAGGCCTCGAGGAAAGCTTCGCGTTCGCGGAGCTGGGCCTCGCGTTCTTCCCGGGTCGAGCCGGACACCGTGGGGTTTCGGGAGAACAGTTCCTCCGGGTTCGGGATTGCGAGGAAATGCACCGCCTCAGCGCGACGGGCTCCGAGGACCTTGATCCCTCGCCGACGACGCTCGGCCGCCAACTCGTTCTCGCGCGTCTCGAGGCCCTCGAGGACGAGGGCGCGCAGTTCCTCGTCGCTCAGATGCGGCATGACGTCGGGCCGGTCGATGACGAGCTCGGCGACCTCGGGAAGCTTCGAGCGGCCCGCATAGGCGGCTCGGCCCGAGCGCTTGGACTTGCCGCGCTTGGCGTGGGCGTTCTTGCCGGACCAGATTCCCAGCTTCGGCTTCGTGACCTCGACGGCGTCGCCGTACTTCATGCGTAGCGACGAAACCCCGCGCCAGTGCTTGGACTTCGCGACCAGGAAGGCAGCGACGGGATTGGCCAGCGTGTACACGGCGTGCTCGACGACGCGGTCATCCCCGGCGACCTGGACGAAGTTGTAGCCGGGCTCGAAGTTCTTGCCCCGAATTCCTCGCAGCGCGTTGAGCTCGCGCGAGATGAGCGAGTTCAGGTCCTGGATGAAAGCCGGCAAGCACCCTTCGATGTCGGTGCCCAACAGGTGATAGTGGTTGGACATGAACTCGAACTCGTGAAGCACCAGTCGGCCAGCATCGCGGTACTTCTGGAGCGTCGCCGAGAGCGCGTAGCGGATTGCCTTACGGACATGCCGCTTGGGAACGAACCGAAAGCTCCGGTTGACCGCCCGGACGGTGACGTAGAACTTCGTCTGCTTGATGATGAACCTTGGAGGTGTCACGCCCGACGAAGTCGACCGTCACGCGCCCGCGTTGCATGAATTTGCAGTCAAGTCGGCAGTCGTAAGTGAAACACCGTGACATCGGAATTCGTGCGCGTCGTCGAGGGCCGATTTCGACCCACTGCCCTTGCAGACTAGGGGTGTTGATCACATCCCTTTCGGGAAGGATCACCCCGCCCTTCACCCGCGCAGAATGCTGCTCATCTTCTTGCCACGGGCGAGCTCTTCGACAAGCTTGTCGAGATAGCGGATCTTCTTCATCAGTGGATCTTCGACGTCTTCGACGCGGACACCACAGACGACCCCGGTGATCAGTTTGACGTTCGGGTTGAGCTGGGGCGCATCGGCGAAGAACGCCTCGAAGTCGGCTCGCGTGTCGATGACCTTCTTCAGCTGTCTTCCGTTGTAGCCGGTCAGCCACTCGATGATCTGATCGACCTCCCGCTTGGTCCGTCCCTTCTTCTCGGCCTTGGCGACGTAGTGCGGATAGACGCTTGCGAAGGACATCGCGAACACCCGCGGTTTCTTCGCGGACGCCTTCTTCGCGGACGCCTTCTTCGCAGCCGCCTTCTTCGCAGGCGCCTTCTTCTTCGCAGCCGCCTTCTTCGCAACCGCCTTCTTCTTCGCAGGCGCCTTCTTCTTCGCAGCCGCCTTCTTCTTCGCAGCCGCCTTCTTCTTCACGCTCTCGGTCTTCGTCGCTCGGCTCGCCATTGGCGGCATTATCCACGCATCCGCGCGACGTTGCGTAGGTTTCGCCCGTTCGCCGTCGCGTCAGCCGAGCGCTCGCGACCCGCCGAGGTCGCTATTCTTCTTTGATCTCGATCGACCCGATGTCATACGCCTCGCCCTCTTTCATCTTCGAGCCGAGCGCCGCACCGAGCGTGATTTGCCACTTCTTGCCCACCTTCACGGCCACGCCGTAGGCGCCGAGCGGCACGTCGTTGAACGCAAACTGGCCCTCGGCGTCCGTCTCTCCCTGCAAGTGCGTCGGCGCGTCCGTGCACGGCGTCTTCGAATAGATCATCGACGGGCTCTCGCAGAGCTCGATCTTCGCCTTCGCGACGCCCTCGCCCCCCTTGAGCACTTTGCCCTTGAGGCCGCCCTTCTTCACCTCGCCGGCCTCCGGGAGCTTCGGGCCGTTGCCGATCAGTGCCATGCGGCTGATCTGTCCGGCGATCTCTTCAATGCTTCCCGACCGCCACGCGACCCGCTCATCACCGGGGCCCAAGATTGCAACCCCGCTGTCGCCGGCGATCCACACGCGCCCCTGGTCGTCCACACCGACGGCCGAGTGCATCCCAACCTTGTAGTCCTTGCCCGTCTTGTACTGCGCGACCCTGTCGTCGGGCATGAAGACGGCAACCGACTCGGTGCTGGTCTCGACCACACCGTTGCCGGACTGCGAAAACGCCAGATCCCCAAGCGAGGAGAAGCGCGGCTTCTTGACCTTCACCACCTCGGCGCTCGGGTTGAGCCGGTAGAGCTTGTCCATCGACACCAAAAACACGGCGCCATCCGGACCCGCGGCAACGGAGCGGTAGTAGACGGTCTTCTTGCCGCCCAGCTCCACGGCCGTCCACCCGCCGTCCACCCGGTGCGCCAGCTTCTTGCTCGTCGCAACCCACGGCTGACCGTCACCATCGAGGGCCAATCCGGTGAAGAACGTCTCGGTGATCCCGGCGTCGAGCAGCTTCTCAGTCGTCCACTTGCCGTCCTTGAACGAGGACACGCCCTTCGACCCAGCAGCCCAGAACGTCCCGTCCTTGGCGACGTCGAACACCGAGATCGTGCCGACCTCGTCGTACGCCGCATCGGCAACACGCGCGAGCTTGTCCGCGTGAATCTGGAAGATCGCGTTGGTCGACAGCGCGTACAGCTTGCCGTCTGGGCTGCGAGCGGTCTTTTGCAGGAATACGCCAGCCGACCCAGGCAGAGTCTTGAAGCCATCGTCGTTGAGCACGACGACCCCTTTGTCGCGCACCACGAACACAGCCGCGTTCTCGAGCGGCTTTGCTTCGTCGGCGACCGGCTCCTCGCCCCCCTCTTCTTCTCCGCCTTCGGCCTTGGCGTCCCCGCCTTCGTCCTTCGCATCCCCGCCGTCCGCCTTCGCGTCGTCCGCCTTCGCGTCGTCCGCCTTCGCGTCCGCCTTCGCGTCGGCCGCCTTCGCGTCGTCCGCCTTGGCGTCGTCCGCTTTCGCGTCGTCCGCCTTCGCGTCTTCCTTCTTGTCCTCGTCGGCCTTCGCCGAGGCGTCCGCCTTGGGCTTGGCGTCCTCCTTCTTGTCACCTTCGCTGTCGCAGGCGAGCAGGCCAAAAATCGCGAGACAGGGGAGAATCCGATGGGCAGATCGCATCACGGCGGGGGGAAGGACGGCACAATCCCCCTGAGGTAGCAAGCCACGCGCCGGATCGGCTTCCGGCAGGCGTGTGCACAACCCCACGCCGCGCGCGCCGTCTGCGGGCCAAGGGCCTTGCGACCCCGTCTTGGGCCGGCCAAGTTCGCTCCGTGCTCGTCGCTTCTCGCACCGAGATCCGCAAGCTGCTCGGTCGTCTGGAGGTGCGAACCCTACGTCCGGGGCTGATTGCGCTGGCCTGCGCCGCCGTGGCGCTCGCCGCTGCACTGCTGCCCACGCACCCAGGGCTCTCGGACGGCGGCCGCTGGGCGCTGTTCATCCTGCTGCTCGCCGGTGCCCTGTGGGTGACCGAGGCTGTCCCCGCCTTCGCCGTCGGCCTGCTCGTGATCGGACTCGAAGTCGCGATCCTCGGCCGCCCCGGCGGACCCTTCGCCACCGACGACAACACCTGGAAGATCTTCGTCGAGCCGTGGGGCAGCCCGCTGATCTGGCTGTTCTTCGGCGGCTTCGTGCTGGCTCGCGGCATCGCCAACTCCGGTCTCGATCGATGGCTGAGCTCGGTGGTCCTCCAGCGCTTCGGCACCCGCCCACGCAACGTCCTGCTCGGCGCAATGGGGATCACGTTCGTGTTCTCCATGTTCACGTCCAACACGGCGACCTCCGCGATGATGATCGCCGCGCTGGCGCCGGTCGTCGCCACGCGCAAGGACGACCCGTTTGCCAAGGCGCTCCTGCTCGGCGTCGCATTCGGAGCCAACATCGGCGGCATGGCGAGCCTGATCGGCACGCCCCCCAACGCCATCGCGGCCGGCCTGCTCGCCTCGACCGATCCGATCGGCTTCGCCCGTTGGGCCGTCTTCGGTCTACCACCTGCCGTCGTTCTGCTCGCAGTCGCATGGCTTTGGCTGCTGCGCCGCTACCCCGCCCGCGACGGCACCGTCGACCTCAGCGATCTCGGCACCGGCACCGCAGAGGATCCACTCCCCGCCTGGCGCCGCTACGTCGTCATCGCCGTCCTGGTCGTCACGGTCGCGCTGTGGCTCACCGAGCCGCTCCACGGGGCCTCGCCCCCGGTCGTCGCCTTCGTCCCCGTCACGGTACTCACCATCACCAAGGTCATCCGCTCCGAAGACATCCGGCAACTGGACTGGGATGTGCTCTTGCTGCTCGCCGGCGGTCTCTCGCTCGGCGTGGGGGTCTCCGAGACCGGCCTGGCCAAATGGGCCGTCGAGTTGCTCGCCCTGGGTGACGCCTCGCCGCTCGTCCTCGCCGGCGTGCTCGCATTCGCCACCAGCGTGCTGTCGAACTTCATGAGCAACACCGCCACCGCCAACATTGTCATTCCCATGGCAATCGCGCTGTTCCCCGCCGCCCCGACCACGGTCGCAGTCCCGGTCGCCCTCGCCGCCTCGTGTGCGATGTGCCTGCCGATTTCCACGCCGCCCAACGCCATCGCGTTCACCAGCGGAATGCTGCAGACCCGCGACTTCATCCCCGGCGGAGTCGTCATAGCCATCGTCGGCACGACTCTCGCGGTCCTCTGGCCCGCGCTGCTCTCGAGCTAGACAAGCTCGGGAAGGAGGCCTTCGGACCGACTTTCCGATGCCCCGATGACGCGCTAACCGGTCGCGCGCGCGGGCGCCTCTCGCAGCACCCGCATCCCATCACGCTGCTCGGTGTTCGCGTTCACGTAGTCGTTGAGGTCCTCGAACATGTCGAGCGTGCGGGGCGGATTGACCAAGTCCGCCGCATCGAGGTCGAGCTTGTAGGGATTGACCGGCGCATCGCTCCCCGTCGCGCGGCGATACAGCCAGGCCGTCACCAGCTCGAGCACCTGCCGATTCGCTCGCAGCACCCGACGCAGCTCCTCGTCGGTGTAGCTGCGCGTCAAATGGGCCTGCCACTGCCCCAGGTAGTCGAGCGTTTGGTAGTTGATCATCTTCGCCTGCGCCCACGCGCCGTCATCGAGCGCGTGCCACTTGCGGAAGAACTTCTGTCCCGCCGTGGTCAGTCGGTGGACCTGGATCATGTCCACCGTCACCGACTTCAAGAACGCGAGGTCATGGAGCTTGTTCTGGAAGTACAGCAGCGCGGTCGACCCCCAGTAGCCGGAGTAGTCGAACACGATCTTCAGCGACATCACCTGGGCGTTGCCGAACATCGAGTACTGCCCTTCGTAGAGCCCGAGAAAGCTCCGGTACAGCTGCAGGTACTGCCGATCGTAGGCCCGCGCCAGCGTTGCAAGATCACCGCCCTCGACGTCCGCAGCGACGAGCTCGGTGATGAAGCCGTTGCTCATCGCGATGAAGTCCGACCCGGGTGAGTAGAAAGGATCGACGAATACCCCCGCCTCACCGGTCAGCGCCCAGCGATCGGATGAGAACACCTGCTTGGCGCCATACGAGAACCGCTTCTGCACGCGAAAGTCCTGGACCGCCGACAGATGAGGTTCCATCAGCGCGTACGCCCCCGGCTCGTGCCGGGAAAGCCACTGCCGTGCGCGCTCCAGCGTGTTGTACGTCTCGATCGGGTGGTGCTCCGGGTCGGCGACGATACCGACGCTGATCGATCCGTTGGCCAACGGGATCATCCACAGCCAGTACCCCTTGCCCATGAAGTGATTGGTGCTCAGCCGACGCATGCCAAACGGAACGCGGCGCTGCCACTGGGCATCGTCACTCATGTCATCGACGGCGAGCGACTCCCCGATCCGAAACCACGCCGCACCCACGGCATGCCCATTGCTTTGAGCCAGGTCGAGCTTTCGCTTGAGCAGCCCTCGTCGCCCGGTCGCGTCGACCACCCACTTGGCCTCGAGCGTCTCGGTCTGTCCGGCGTGCTCCCACGTCACTCGATGGCCGCCCGCGTCGAGCTCGACGTCAGAGACCTTTGCTCCGTCCACAAAGCGAATGCCCCGGGCAATGCACTCGTCCCGCAGAATGTTCTCCTGCCGTCCGCGATCGAAGTTGGTGCTGCCCACCGTGTGGTAGTGCGTCTGTCCCAGCTCCGGTCGCAGCTCGATCTTCGAGTTGTCCCCGTGCGGATAGAAGTAGCGCAGCCCGAACTTCGGGATCTTGCACGGGATGAGCGCATGCGACAGGCCGAGCACCTCGTTGTAGTAGTGCGAACCCATCTCCACCGTGGACTCGCCGACCTTGTGCGCCGCCTCCGGCACCGGGAAAGACGTGCGCTCGACCACGACGATCGACAGAGACGGAACACGCTGGGACAGCTGAATCGCGAGGGTCGAGCCGGCCAGGCCCCCTCCGACGATGACGACGTCGGTGCTCATGGACGCTGGCCATCATCGTTCATCTACGCACGAAGGTCACTGTGCGCTTTTGTCCCTTGACGCCTCACGCGCGCGTCCGGCACCGTCTCCCGCGAAGCCTTGCCGTCGCCCCCACGCACGGGACGCCCCCTCATTCTCGCGACCAAGCCGTTCGAGGCCGAGGTCACGTGGCGCTCTTGGTACGAGGTGCTCTCCGGGTTCGTCGTGTGGGGGCTCTGCCTCACCGCGATCCTGTGGTGTCCGTGGTGGATTGGAAAAGTCGCCATCGCCGTGTTCACCGGGGCGGTGCAGTTCCGAATCTTTTCGCTGTACCACGACCACCTGCACAAGAGCGTGCTCGCGGACTCTCGGGTCGCGCAGGCCCTGTTCGCCGTCTTCGGAATCATGATGCTCGTCCCCAGGAAGGTGTGGAAGGAGACCCACAACTTCCACCACATCAACAACGGCAAGATCGAGTGGACGACGATCGGCTCGTTCGCCGTGATGACCACCGAGCAGTACACCGCGGCCACGTCGGAGGAGCGCCAGCGCTACCTTCGGTCGCGAAGTCCGCTCGCGATCCTGTGCGGCATGTTCGTCGTGGGCGTGTACGGGATGTGCTACCTGGCCTTCCGCCGCGCGCCCAAGCGAAACTGGCCGGGTCCCGTCGCGATCGCAATTCACGTCGCGGTCTTGCTCGGGCTCGGCCTCTCGCTCGGCTGGGGCTATGCCCTCGTCTTGTGGACGCTCCCGCTCTTTTGCCAGCACGCGCTGTCGTCGTACCTCTTCTACGTCCAGCACAACTTTCCCGGCACCGTGTTCTTCGAGCGCGGTCAGTGGAACTACACGACCGCCGCCCTCGAGGGTTCGAGCTATCTCGTGATGGGGCCCCTGATGCGGTGGCTGACGTCGAACATCGGCTACCACCACGTGCATCACCTCAATGCGAAGATCCCCTCGTACCGGCTCCCCGAAGCCATGGCGGCGATCCCCGAGCTCCAGTCGCCCCACCGCACCACCTTTGCGTGGCGTGACGTCTGGGCTGCCCTGCGGCTCAAGACCTGGGACCCCGAGCACAAGCGGATGGACGCGCTGTGAGTCGGCCTCGCGTTGCCATCGTCGGAGCGGGCATCGCCGGCATCGGAGCCGCGCTGCAGCTCCAGGACGACCACGACGTCGTCCTGATGGACGGCGCTCCAGAGATCGGCGGGCACATTCTCCCGGTCCGCGTCGACCGGCCCCAAGGCGAAGCGTGGGTCGACACCGGCTTCGTGATCTTCGTGGCCGAGACCTACCCACGGGTGTGCGCGCTGCTCGAGCGACTCGGGGTCGCGCACGAGCCCGCCGCGACCAAGTTCCGCATCGACGACGACCCGCGTGGCCTGTCGTTCGAGCCCGGCGATCTTCTCCGCATGTGCGGCAAGGAGCTTCCGAAGCGCTGCCGCATGGAGCTGCTACGCGTGCATCAGGCCCTCCAGCGCCTGCGCAAAGACGGCATGGGCAGCGTCGACAACGTGCCGATGGCCACCTGGATCGAGCAGCTCGGTCTGTGTGACGAGACGGCCGAGCTCGGGGTGCTGCCGTGGGTCGCGAGCTTCTGGGGATTGCAGCCCGAGACGGTGCTGAAGGTGGCCGCTCCGGTGGCGCTTCGAGAGATCAGCCGCAACGCGGGCCCGCACCCGATGCACCACGTGATTCCCTCGACGCGCGTGTACCTCGATGCACTCATCAAAGCGCTCGAGCGCAGCGAGATCCGGCGCGCGCTGGTCGAGCGGGTCACCCTCGACGGGCGAGTCATCGTCAACGGTCAGGCCGAAGCGTTCGATCGGGTCATCCTCGCCGTCCCGGCCGACGACGCCCGGCGTTTGCTGGCCGATCCCCCGGCTCGGCTCGCATCGGTCCTCGAGACCTTCCACTACGAGCCAACGGCCGCCGTGCTCCACCACGACACGACCTTGTTGCCCAGCGATCAAACACGCTGGTGCACGTTTCATCACCGGCGCCGCGAAGATGCCGACCGGCGGCGCTCGATGACGACGTGGGTTCTCGACCTACTTCACGACTGGACCGACGACCCCTCCACCATCGAGCGGCCGACTCTGTTGTCGACCGGCGACCGGGGTCTGCTCGGCGACGATGTGATTGCCGCGGACGCCGTGCATACCCGCTTTGAACATCGTCATCTCGTCATGACGCCGGAAGTCGTCGACGCGGTCACCCAGCTCGAGCCCGCCACCGCAGGCCTTTCGGTTGTCCTCGCGGGGTCCTACTGCTGCGTGGGTGCACTGCACGAAGACGCCCTGCACTCGGGTCAACGTGCGGCGACTCGAGTCCGCGCGGCATTGAAATGACGCGCGGATCGGGGGGCCACGCCCCCCACAACGGAGTATAGTTCCGCGCAATGACCAAGACGGAGTTCATCGCGTCGGTGGCCGAAGTTCTCGAGGTCCCCGCCGATTCGCTGGATGCCAAGACGGAGCTCAAGTCGGTGAAAGGCTGGGACTCCACCGCGGTGGTCAACCTCATCGTGCTGCTCGACGAGATGGGGCTCGAGGTCGACGAGGAGAAGCTGCCCGACTGCCAGACCATGCAGGATCTCATCGACCTCGCCGGCGACGCCGTCGCCTAACGGCCTTTTTCAGCTAGGCGGGAACCCGCCGCACCGTTGCAAAACCACCCCGGCACGGTGGGGACGGTTCAGCAGAACGCGGCGGTGAGGCTTCCGAAGTCGGTGACGCCGGCGTGGCCGGATGTGTGCATCTCTTGCGGATGCGCGCATCCCAAGGGACGCGTTCGGCTCCCGGTGAGCGTGGCGCTGCTCGGCTCGCGCGATCCTGCCCGCATGCGGGAGTACCTCCGGCCGCGGCAGCTCCGAGTCCCGGTCTGCAGCGACTGTGCCGCTGGCGTTCGACGAGCGCGGCGGACGCGGGCTCTCGCGTATAGCGTGGTCGCAGCGGCGATGACCGTGACCGCACTGACGACGACGGTGTGGCTCG
>JGI12316J15309_10002201_pt1 | contig 38022 bp, 36 predicted proteins | sample MarCyaLeptolynsp_FD_15309 | JGI IMG/M metagenome (IMG submission 15309) | reverse complement strand
CCCGTCGATGACGATCGCCTGGCTGCCGATGCCGACATTGGTGCCGATCAGCGAGCGGAAGGCGGGGGCGGTGTGACCGAGCTCGTTGCCGATCACCACCTCGTCCGACATGGACAGGCCGAGGCCGCCATACTCCTCCGGGATCGACAGGCCGTAGAGCCCCATCTCCGCCATCTCCTCGGAGACCGCCTCGGGGATGGCGTCCTCGCGGCTGACCTGCTCCTCCAACGGGATCAGTCGCTCGGTCACATACCGGCGGACGGTGTCGACGAACTGGTTCAGCGTCTCCTGGTCGAGCGCCACGGCTTCCTCCTGATATCCTCTTGCGCACACGGCAACAGTGCTTTTCCGCGCGGGACTATAGGTGGCGCCCCTTTGGACGTCCACGCACCTTGCCCCGCTTGTATACAGCGGCTAAACCCCACGAATCCGATCGAAACGAGGAAACCAACCACCATGCGCGATCTGCACCTGCCCGGCCGCTCGCCGGTCTACGCCCCGAACGCCGCCATCGCCACCTCGCACCCGCTCGCGAGCCAGGTCGGCCTGGACGTGCTCAAGGCGGGCGGCACGGCGGTGGACGCCGCGGTCGCGGCCTGCGCGGTGCTTTGCGTGGTCGAGCCGCACATGACGGGTATCGGTGGCGACTGCTTCGCGCTGATCGCGCCCAAGGGCAGCGGCGACATCGTGGCGATGAACGGCTCCGGCCGCGCCCCGGCCAAGGCCGAGCTTGGCTGGTTCCTCGACAAGGGCATGACGGAGTTCGGCCTGTTCGGCGACCCGCACTCGGTGACGGTGCCGGGGGCGGTGGCCGCCTGGGCTGCGCTGCTTGAGCGCTTCGGGACCAAGTCGCTGGGCGAGCTGCTGCAGCCGGCGATCGCCTATGCCGAGAACGGCTATCCGGTGAGCCCACGGGTCGGCAGCGACTGGGCGGACGCGGTCGACAAGCTCGCCGCCAACCCGGCCGCCAAGGCGGCGATGCTGGCCAACGGCGCCGCGCCGGCGATCGGCGCCCGCCACAGCCAGCCGAAGCTCGCCGCCACCCTCAAGGTCATCGCCGAGAAGGGCCGCGACGGGTTCTACACCGGCGCCGTGGCCGAGGACATGGTGGCCAGCCTGAACCGGCTCGGCGGCCTGCACAGCCTGGACGACTTCGCCAGCGCCGCCCCGGAATGGGTCGAGCCAATCAAGGGCACGTTCGCCGGCCACGAGGTGTTCGAGTGCCCGCCGAACGGCCAGGGGGTGTGCGCGCTGATGATCCTCGGCATCCTCGACCGACACGACGTCGCCAGCCTGAGCGAGGCCGACCGGGTCCACCTGATCGCCGAGGCGACCAAGCTCGGCTACGCCCAGCGCGACCGCTATGTCGGTGACCCCCGCCAGGTCGACGTGCCGGTGGACTGGCTGCTGTCCGACACCCATCTCGACGCCCTGAACGCGATGATCGATCCGGACAATGCCGGCGCCTTCGAGGAGAGCGACTTCCCTGTCCACAAGGACACGATCTACCTCTCCTGCGTCGATGCCGACGGCACCGCGGTAAGCTTCATCAACTCGCTGTTCAGCGATTTCGGCTCCTGCATCATGAGCGAGAACACCGGCGTCATGCTGCACAACCGGGGCCGCTCGTTCCGTCTGGTCGAGGGCCACGCCAACGCGATCGCGCCAAACAAGCGGCCGATGCACACCATCATCCCCGGCATGCTGGTCAAGGACGGCCGTCCGGTGGCGCCGTTCGGCGTGATGGGCGGACAGTACCAGTCGACCGGCCACGGCACCTTCCTGTCGAACCTGCTGATGCGCGGCATGGACCCGCAGGAGGCGCTGGACGACAGCCGCAGCTTCGCCATCGAGGGAACGCTGCAGGTCGAGAGCACCTTCGCGCCGGAGACCTACGCCGCGCTGGAGGCCAAGGGCCACACGCTGACCCGCATGCCGAAGCCGATCGGCGGCGGCCAGGCGGTGCTGATCGACCACGCCAACGGCGTGCTGGTCGCCGGCTCCGACCCGCGCAAGGACGGGCTGGCCCTCGGGTACTAAGGGACAACCGGCTCCCCGATCCCTCTGGGTCCCGGATCGGCCTGGGGGCCGTCCGGGAAGTCGAAAACCGATTTCTCCTCCGATTTCCCGGACGCGCCCGAAAGGCCGATCCGGGATCCAGGGGAAAGCGGGACGATATCTTGAGCATTCAACCCGTCAGGGAATTGAAATCATGACCCACAAGATCGCGATCATCGGCCTCGGCATCATGGGCCGACGGCTGCTCAACAACATCCTGGTGCACGACGCGTTCGAGCCGGTGGCATTGTGGGATCCGTCCGAGGCCGCCTGCACCAAGGCAGCCGAGGAGGCACCGGGCGTGCCGGTCGTCAACAGCGCCGAGGCCGCCATCGCGGCCGCCGACGTGGTTTACCTCGCCTGCCCGCCGGTGCCGCGCAAGGCCTACGCCCTGGCCGCCGCGGCGGCCGGCAAGGCGGTGTTCCTGGAGAAGCCGCTCGGCGTCGACATCGAGGAGAGCCGCGATCTGGTAGAGAAGTTGAAGGCGTCCGGCGTGCCGGCCGCCGTCAACTTCACCCAGGCCGCCGGCAAGGCGCTGGCGACGGTCCAGGCGGCGATCGCCAACGGTGAGACCGGGGCGATCAAGAACATCGACATCATCGTGACCTACCCGGCCTGGCCGCGGGCCTGGCAAGTCGACGCCGACTGGCTGCGCTTCCGGGCCGAGGGCGGCTACACCCGCGAGGTGATCTCGCATTTCGTGTTCTTCTCCGAGCGCATCCTGGGCCGCACCGAGCTGGTCTGGGGCAAGGCGAGCTATCCGGCCGACCCGGCGCTTTGCGAAACTTCGGTGCTGGCGCGGCTGGAGAACGCGGCCGGCATTCCGGTCAACATCCTCGGCACCGTCGGCGGCGTGCAGCCGGACCGCCAGGAGGTCTACCTCACCTTCGAGAAGACCGGCTTCCTGGTCGGCGAGTTCTACCGCCTGTACCGGTCCGACGGCGGCGCCTGGACGGAGCTGCTGGATCCGCCGGCTGATCCGCGCCGGGTCAGCCTGCAGGCGCAGTTGGGGGCGCTGGACGATCTGCTCCAGGGCCGGCCGAGCGCGCTGGCGACCCTCGACGACGCGTTCAGCGTGCAGCAGAAGATCGAGGGCATGCTAGCGGAGAGCTAAGCGCCGCCCACGTCATTCTAAACGGAATCAATTGATGCGCTCGGGCAGGCCTCTGCCGTTGTTCCACCATCGGTGCGGGTTCGAGCTATCCGGATCGTAGGCCGCCCGGCTCGCCCAATCCTCGCGCAGGAAGATCACCGGTTCCTCGTAGTGATGGACCCGCATGATGGCGTCCATGACCGCTTCGAGCACCGCGAGGTCGCGCTCGATCGATATCTTCAGTTCGACCATCGGATAGGTCTCGGTCCCACCAGCCTGAAAACCGTCTACATGAGTGGTGGTGGTCGAGCCTGGCTCCGGCTGCGCAGTTTCCTTGCCAACCGCCGAAATGCTCGCGTTGCGCCGATACCGCCCGAAGCTCAGTGAATGGACCGCCATGACGGCGTCCAGGATCCGGTCCGTGTCCTCGGGCAAGGTCTGTATCTCCAGCGTCCAGACCGGCACGAACCGCCCGGACGCCGCCTTGTAGGCAGTGAGATCCGCCATGGCCGCCTCCTCCATTTGTTCGTGTTTTGTTCGAATTCGGACGGTGCGTCAAGGCTGAACCGACAGGCCGGAGCCGCCGTTACTCCGCCGCTGCGGCCGCCGCGCCGACGGTGATCCCGCCCATGCGTCCCGCCGCCGCCGACGCCTCGTCGATCAGCCGGTCCATGATCGCCTCCACCGGCTCGATCCGGTCGGCGAAGACGCAGGACTGGCCCATGGACAGGATGCCCTTCTCCGGGTTGCCCTCGGCATAGGCCTCCTTCTGGATCTTGCCGGTCACGTAGGGCCGGTAGGTCTCGAAGTCGGTCACGCCCTGCTTCTCCAGCTCGGCGATGGCGCGGGTGGTCTCGTTGTCGATGCCGCGGAAGGTGTTACGCATGGACGCGAGCACCAGCGTGGTGTCGGTCTCCTTGGCGTCGAGCACCCGCTGCTTGATGGCGTCGTGGCTCCAGATCTCGGACGCCACCAGGAAGCGGGTGCCGATCAGCGCCGCCTCCGCCCCCATCGCCAGCACGGCCGCGACCTGGGCGCCGGTGCCTATGCCGCCGCCGATCAGGACGGGCTTGTCGATTCGCTGAACCGCCAGCGGCGCCTGGACGATGGAGCCGACAAGGTTCAGCCCGGGATGGCCGCCGCACTCGGCGCCGACCACGGCGATCGCGTCGATCGGCAGCTTGGAGGCGGCCGAGACGGCATGCTTCACCGTCGCGACCTTGTGGAACACCACGCCACCGGCGTTCTTGATGGTCTCGACGAAGTCCACCGGCGGCAGGCCCGCCGTCTCGAAATGCCGCACGCCCCTGTCCAGCGCGATCTCGAGCTGAGCCGGCAGGTCCTTGTTGTGCTCGGTGTGGACCGACATGTAGAGGTTGACGCCGAACGGCTTGCCGCCGGTCAGTTGGCGCGCCTTGTCCAGTTCGGCCTCGAACTCGCCGGGGCCGGGAAAGGTCTTGGCGGTGATGTAGCCCATGCCGCCGGCGTTCACGACCGCCGCGACGTAGTTGGCGTCGGCCAGCCACATCAGGCCGCCGGCCACGATCGGATGGTCGATGCCGAAGAGCTCGGTGATCCGGGTCTTGAAGCGCTGCGGTCTCATGTTCGCTCCTCCGCCGTCGCGATTACTGGGGCACGATCAGGGCGTCCAGGGCGACACAGCCCTCGCCCCTGGGTAGCACCCTGACGGGGTTCAGGTCGACGCTTTCGATCCGTGCGCCCTCGGAGGCGGCGAAGACCGAGACCCGGGCCAGCAGCTCCGCCAGCGCGTCGACATCCGCCGGCGGCGCGCCGCGCACCCCGTCGAAGATCTTCGCCCCCTTGAGACTGGCGATCATGCGCTTCGCCTCGTCGACGCCGAACGGCGCCAGCCGGAAGGCCACGTCCTCCAGGACCTCGACCAGGATTCCGCCCAGTCCGACCATGACGACAGGTCCGAAGGTCGGGTCGTTCTGAACGCCGATCACGGCCTCCACGCCGTCGGGCGCCATGGCGGCGACCAGCACGCCGTCGACCTTCGCCTCCGGCATCTTCTGGCCGGCCCGGGCGATCAGCGTGTCGAAGGCGGTGCTTGCGTCCTCCGACGAAACGCCGACCATCACCCCGCCGACCTCGGTCTTGTGCAGAATGTCGGCCGACGCGATCTTCAGCACCGCCGTACCACCCAGCGCCGTGACCGCCTCGGCAGCCTCGGCACCGCTGGTGACCAGACGTCGGGCGACGAACGGCACGCCCCACCCTTCCAGAAGATCGGACGCCTCGTGCTCCCCGACCTGTGCCGCCGGAACCGGCGCGGCACCGGCCGGCGCGGCGGGGGCCTGCGCCTCGCCCTTGCGGCCGAAGAACCGCCCGAACCGGCTGATCGCCGCCGCCGCCGCCACCGCGCGCGTCGGATCCTCGAACACCGGATACCCGCCCTCCTCGTAGTGCCGCACGATCTCCGGCGGCGCGATGAGGGAGAGAATGATCGATTTGTCGGGGAACCGCTCGCGGGTCTCCGCCAGCGTCCGGATCAGGTCGTCGGCGATGTACTTCGAGGCGGCGATCATGGTGAAGAAGGCCACGACCACATCGTAGCCGCCCTCGTCCAGCATCATCCGCATGTTGGTGGTGATCAGCGACAGGTCGTTGAACGCCTGGGCGGTGATGTCGACCGGATTGCGCACGGCGGCGAAGGGCAGCAGCTCCTTCAGGGCCTTCTGGGTCGGCGCCGGCATCTCCTTGACGTCGAGCCCCATGTCGATCGCCGCATCCGCCATCTGCACGCCGACGCCGCCGGAGATGGTCATCAGGCCGATCGCCTTGCCGGTCGGGAACCGGCCGCGCGCGCAGATATAGGCGGCATCGATCATCTGGTCGGTGGTGTCGACCCGCATCACCCCGTACTGGTCGAACAGCGCATCGTAGACCCGGTCCGAACCCGCCAATGCCGCCGTGTGGGAGGCGGCGGCGGCGGCGCCGATCTCGGAGCGGCCGACCTTCTGGAAGATCACCGGCTTGCCCGCCTCGGCGGCGGCGGCCAGCGCCGCGCGGGTGGCGTCGCCGTCGCGGATGCCCTCGGCATAGGCGACGATGACCTTGGTGTCCGGATCGGCGGCCAGGTAGGCGATGGCGTCGGCCACGTCCACGTCCGCCTCGTTGCCGGTGGTGATCCAGATCCCGGTCTCCACCCCCCGCGCGCGCATAAGGTGGAACACGTGGCTGCCATAGGCGCCGGACTGGCTGGCAATCGAAACCGGGCCCGGTTTCGGCAGCAGATGGTCGACCGAGGAGGAGAAGGTGGCGAGCCAGTCGCAGCGGGCGTTGAAGATCCCGAGGCAGTTCGGCCCCAGCACCCGGATGCCGCCGGCCCGCGCCACCGAGCGCACCCGGTCCTGCAGCTTCGCCCCGTCGGCGCCCATCTCGGCGAAGCCGGAGGAGAAGACGACGGCTCCCTTGGTGCCCTTCTCGGCCAGGGCCTCGATCGTGTCGACGACCATGGGGGCCGGAACGGCGACGATCGCGGCATCGGGCGCGCCCGGAAGCGCCGCCACGTCGGCATAGGCCGGCAACCCCTGCACCGTCTCGCGTTTCGGGTTCACCGGCCAGAGCGGACCGGAAAATCCGGCCCGGATCATGTAGCCGAGCGGCCGGCCGCCGATCCGCTTGGGGTCGTCCGAGGCGCCGATCACGGCAATGGACTTCGGCGCGATCAGCGGCGTCAGCGTCGCGACGTCGGGTCTGTCGGTTGTCATGGTCGATCCGGGGTTCAGACTGTGGCGATGGCGTTGGCCGGAGAGCCGACGGCACCCGGCAGGTTCAGCGGCGGTGCGGTCAGCAGGAAGCGGTTGCGGCCGTTCCGGTGCAACCAGGCCGCGAGCTCGGTCAGATACCAGATCTCCCCCAGATGCACGCCGAGCTTGAACAGGCAAAGCTCGTGCAGTGGCATCAGCACCCGCTTCGGCCCGTTTCGCCGATCGACGCCCGGCACGTTCTCGACCGCGTAATTGTCGGCGATCAGCACCGAGAGGCCGCTGTCGCGCACCCAGTCCTGAAGCTCCGGATCACCGCCATCGAGCGCCGGACAGGCGGTCTGCAGGACCTCGGGATCCGGGTCGCCGGCCATCTCCACGATCTTGCCGGCGAAGCCGGTATGGAGGCATACCATGTCGCCCTCCTCCACCACGACGCCGTCCTGCTGCATGATCTCGGACAGCATCCTGAAATCGACGACGGTGCGCTCGTCGCCGAGATGGCGATGCAGGTCGATCATCACACCCCGGCCCTGCACGCAGGCATTGGCCATGTTCTCGATGCCAAGCGCCTTGGCCCGCACCCCCTCGAAGCGCATGAGCGGGTCGGCATCCGTGTTCGGATCGCCGGCCAGCTTGTGCTCCAGCCCGCTCCAGCCGTTGTAGTAGACGACCTCCGGCACCCCGTCGCCATTGGCGTCGAACATCGAGCCGACATGGGTCAGGCTGTCCCACTGCGAGGAGTACTGCAGGCAGATCAGCGCCGCGTCGTCGCAGACCACGTCAGTCAGCTCGGCACTCTCCCGTTCCAGCGCGAAATTGTAGTTGGAGAGGCCGTTGCGCTCGGTCGAGAACAGGCGCGGCGGGAAGCGGCGCGGGTTGAGATGGCGCCCGCCCGGAAGGTCCATCGGCAGGGCGAGGCAGAACCGCTGCCCGGTCTTCACCTCCTTGACCGCCTCGACCACCCGTTCCGGCGTGAGGAGGTTGAGCCGGCCGCGCTGATCGTCCGGGCCGAAATCGCCCCAATTCGAGCCCTCAGGCCGGTTGACCCACCGTCCCGCCATCGCTTCCTCCATATTGGATTGCCGTCTCTTCGGCGGACGGCATTCGATCGTTCGTCGCGCGATTGTCGCGGGCGCGGAGCCGCCGCGCAAGGGCACGCGTGGCGGGCGCCGGCAAACCGGGACGCCAAGACAATCGCCCTCAAAACACCCCCCGTTGGGTCCGGGAGCATCGGATCGTCAGAATGAGCCGGCGCGTCCGGCTTGTTCCGGGGCTTTTATGTTGTATCCTTTGTTCAATGGGAGTTGCATCCGGCGAAGGAGCCACCGATGGCTCGGTCGACAGCCAAGAAGGTGACGGCGGGGGACCTCTTCCCGCTGTTGGAAAACCCCGATGCGCAGCCCCTCTCCATCCGGCGTTTGACGGTAGAAGAGGCGCTGGAGGCCTCGACGCCGTTCGACAGCCTCATCCGGCTCTGGATGGACAAGCGAGCCGGAGAATCCCCCCCGGAGTGGGACGATTTCGACTTCGCCGATTTCCGTGGCTGGCACAGCCGCCTAGCGATTTCGGTGTTCCCCGACGACACGGCCGACCCCGAAATACGGCTCACGGGCGAAGGCTGGGCCGACTTGGGCGGCCCTCCGATCGCGGGCGTTCGGCTTGGATCCTTGGTTCCTCGACTCTTCGAGCGGCAGCTTCGGGTCCATTTCCAGGCGATCCGGGATACCGGCAACATCGGTCTGGTTTCCGGTACCCCCGTGACCGTCGGGCGTGAGTTCGTTCGGATGCGGATCATCGAGCTTCCGGTCGCCCGCAACGGCAAGGCCGTCGGCGGCATGATCCACGGGCTGAAGATCCAGTCCTGACCGCCTCGCCCCGTCAGGCTTCAACAGGCGCTCGGGGCGTGGTATCGCGGATCCGGTTTCACCGGAGTTCCCCACATGCCTCCCGCACAAACGCCGGCCGCGTCCGGCATCGCGCTCATCCTGCTGGCCAATCTCGGATTCGCCGGCATGGACGCGGTGTCGAAGACGCTGTCCACCGAGTACTCCGTCGCGCAGATCCTGTGGGTGCGCTTCGCGTTCTTCGCCGTCTTCGCGACCGTGCTGGCCTGGCGGCGCGGCGGCGGGATCCTTCGCCAGTTCCGCACCGACCGCCCGGTGTTCCAGACCTCGCGCGCCCTGTTGCTGGTCGCGGAGATCGGCTGCTTCATCCTCGCCTTCCGCTACATGCAACTGGCCGACACCCACTCGATCGGCGCGGTCTTCCCGCTGGTGATCACCGCGCTGTCGGCGCTGTGGCTGGGCGAGCGGGTCGGCGTGCGGCGCTGGACCGCCGTCGCCATCGGCTTCCTCGGGATGCTGGTGATCCTGCGCCCGGGCATGGCGGTGTTCGACCCGGTCGCGCTGCTGCCGCTGGCCGGCGCGGTGATGTTCGCGGTCTACCAGGTCATGACCAAGGTGATTTCGCGCACCGACGCCCTGGAGACGACGCTGCTCTACACCGGTTGGATCGGGGTGATCGCCATGAGCTTCTTCGGCCCGTTCCATTGGGACTGGCCGGATGCGCGGGGCTGGGGACTGCTGATGCTGGCGGGCCTGCTCGGCTCGATCGGCCACATGACGGTCATCAAAGCGCTGGAAGTGGCGCCCGCCAGCGTGCTTCAGCCGTTCAACTACACCCTGCTGGTCTGGGCGACGGGAATCGGCTTCGTGGTGTTCGGCGACCTGCCGGACGCCTGGACGGTGGCCGGTGCCACGATCATCGTCGCCAGCGGCCTCTACGTGTGGTGGCGCGAGCGGGTGCGCGCGGGGGAAGCTTGACCGTCGCCGGCCAGCGGGCTATCTCCCGCTCGGGCTCCGGATGCCTGCCGCCCGCGGCGCAAGCTTGGTGAAATCCGGACGATCTGGCTTTCCGTCGCAATCCCGATGCGAGCCAACCGGCAATGCGGGCCCCGGAATCGAAAGACACGGCTCGCCGTCGAGGCGAACGGAACCATGACCACCCCATCGGACTGCCCCCGCATCGCGGGCTACAAGGCCCAGGCCAAGCGCCTGCGGACCTGCCTTCTTGAAACCAACGGAACCGCGCTGAGCCATAGCGAGGCGCTGGAACTCGTCGCCCGCCAACACGGCGCGCGCGACTGGAACACCCTACGGGCCCGCAACAGCCCGCCAGACCCGGCCAACCTATCGGTCGGCAGCACCGTGCGCGGCCGCTATCTGCGCCAGCCCTTCACCGGTCATGTCCACGGGCTCGTGCAGCTTGGCGGCGGGCGCTGTCGGATCACCCTGCAGTTCGACGCCCCGGTGGACGTGGTGACGTTCGACAGCTTCTCCGCCTTCCGTAGGCGGGTGACCTGCATCGTCGGATCGGACGGCACCTCGCCGGCCAAGACGTCGAACGGCAGCCCTCACCTCGTCCTCGACGCCGTCGAGTGAGACGACACCGTTGGACGACCGCACCCGGTTCCGCCTGTGACAAACTGTCGTCATTCGTCCGAACGACCGCCTTGTCGCGCAGAACCGGGTTTGCGCGGTCCCCGGCGGATGCGCTTAAATCGCGGCAATCAGAAGACTACCCCGCCAATGCACGATCGGAGGACGCCATGTCGAGCGCCATCACCCGCCTGGACGCCTACAAGGACGACACCATGAAGCGCATTCCCCTGCCCGAGCACGCGGCGCAGGAGCTGTTCTTCACCACCGACCAGGACGACGAGCGCGTCTGGATGCCGATCGGCGACGGCGTGTGGGCCCGACCGATGCTGTTCAACACGGTCCAGGGCGCCTGGGTCACCCTCATCAAGGCGGAGAAGGCCGGCGTCGTCAGCCGTCACCGCCACCCGGCGCCGGTCACCGGCTACACGCTGGAGGGCGCCTGGGGCTACCTGGAGCACGAGTGGACAGCCACCCCCGGCTCCTTCCTGTTCGAGCCAGCCGGCGAGACCCACACCCTGGTCGTCGATCCCGAGGTCGGACACATGAAGTGCCTGTTCCACAATTTCGGCCCGCTGATCTATGTCGACGGCGACGGCAACCAGACCGGCTATGACGACGTCTTCACGCGCCTGGAGAAGTTCAAGGCGCATTACGACGCCAACGGGCTGGGCGCCGAGTTCGCCACCAGCCTGATCCGCTGAGCGGATCGCCAGAAAAGAACACCCGAGGGAGAGAGACGACGATGCGCAGCTACCAACTGGTCGAACCCGGCAAGCCGTTCGAGACGGTCGAGCGCGAGGATCCGACGCCGACCGGGACCGAGGTCCTGGTCCGGGTCACCCACGCCGGCGTGTGCCATTCGGACATCCACATCTCCGACGGCTATTTCGACCTCGGCGGCGGCAAGAAACTCGATATCGTCGCCCGTGGCCAGAAGCTGCCGGTCACCCTCGGCCACGAGGTGCTGGGCGAGGTGATCGCCGCCGGCCTCGACGCCCCGGACGCGCCGATCGGCAAGACGATGCTGGTGCATCCCTGGCTCGGCTGCGGCGAATGCTCGGCCTGCAAGGCGGAGATGGAGAACCATTGCCCGACCATGCGCTCGATCGGCATCTTCCGCGACGGCGGCTACGCCACCCACTGCGTCGTGCCGCATCCGAAATACCTCGTCGATATCGGGGACGTCGACCCGATGGTCGCCACGCCGTATTCGTGCTCGGGCGTCACCGTGTACTCCGCCTTGAAGAAGGCGGTGCCGGTGCTCGACAGCGAATGGCTGGCGATCTTCGGCGCCGGCGGGCTCGGCCTCTCGGCCATCGCCATCGCCAAGGGCATGGGCGTGAAGAACGTGATCTCCGTCGATATCGACGACAGCCACCTGGCGGCGGCGAAGGAGGTCGGTGCCGACGCGGTGCTGAACTCCCGATCGGTCGAGAACCCGATCAAGGAGCTGCAGTCGATCGCCGGCGGCGAGCTGCGGGCCGTGGTCGACACGGTCGGCGGCGAGGCGACCTCAAGCCTGGGCATCGGTGCGGTCCGCAAGGGCGGGCGCTACGTCATCGTCGGCCTCTACGGTGGCGAGATGACGATCTCGCTGCCGACCCTGCCGATGCGGGCGATCTCGATCCTGGGGTCCTATGTCGGCTCGCTCGGCGAGCTGAAGGAACTGATGGAGCTGGTGAAGTCGGGCAAGGTGAAGCCGATCCCGATGGAGACCCGGCCGCTGGAAACCGCCTATGACACCCTGCAGGACCTGAAGGCCGGCCGCGTCACCGGCCGCGTGGTGCTCACGAACTAGAGCAAATCATGTTTTGACGCGATCGCCAGCGATCGCGACGAGGCATGTGAATTTGCTCTATCTTATTGAAGAAGAGCATGACTCACGTCCAAGACGGCATTGCGACGAGATCCCGTCTTAGACGATCATGCTCTAACATCTCCTGTCATCCCGGTTGAGCCCGGAGGGCGAAGGCCGGGACCCGGTCCGCTTCGAGGCTGGGTCCCGGCCCTTCCGTCGGTCGACCGGGATGACAAAGAGAAGAAATCCTTACAGCAGGAACAGCGTCGCCAGACCGAGGAAGGCGAAGAACCCGACCACGTCCGTGACGGTGGTCAGGAACACGCCGCTGGCCACCGCCGGGTCGATCTTGAAGCGGTCGAGGCCGAGCGGGATCAGGGTGCCGACCAGGCCGGCGACGATCAGGTTCAGGACCATGGCGATGGCGATGATCCAGGCGATCTGGAAGTCGCCGAACCAGACGATCGACACCCCCGCCGTCATCACCGCGAAGGCGATGCCGTTCAGCGAGCCGACCAGGGTCTCCTTGGCGATGAACTTGACCGCGTTGCGGGTGTCGAGGTCACGCATCGCCAGGGCGCGCACCGCGACGGTCAGGGTCTGGGTGCCGGCATTGCCGCCCATGGAGGCGACGATCGGCATCAGCACCGCCAGCGCCACCACCTTCTCGATCGCCGCCTCGAACAGGCCGATGACCACCGAGGCGGCGATCGCCGTCAGCAGGTTCATCACCAGCCACGGGAAGCGGGTCTTCGCGGTGACCCAGAGGGAGCCGTACAGGTCGCTCTCGCCGACACCGGCGAGGCGCATCAGATCCTCCTCCGCCTCCTCGTCGATCACGTCGACCACGTCGTCGACGGTGATCACGCCGAGCAGCCGCTCGTCCTCGCTGACCACCGGGGCGGCCACCAGACCGTACTGGCGGAACAGCAGTGCCACCTCTTCCTGGTCCATGGTCGCCGGCACCCGGCGGAAGTCCTTGCGCATGATGTCGGACACCCGGACCGGCCGCTTCGAGCGCAGCAGGTGCGACAGCGCCAGCTCGCCGACCGGCCGGTGGGCCGGGTCGATCACGAAGATGTCGTAGAAGTCGTCCGGCAGGTTGCGGACGGTGCGCAGGAAGTCGATGGTCTGCCCGACCGTCCAGTGCGACGGCACGACGACCATCTCGCGCTGCATCAGGCGGCCGGCGGAGTCTTCGGGGAAGTTTAGGCCTTCCTCCAGCAGGATCCGGTCCTTGGCCGGCAGCGCTGCCAGGATGCGCGCCTGATCCTCCTCGTCCAGCTCGCCGAACAGGTCGACGGCGTCGTCAGAATCCAGCGCCGACAGGACGCGGGTCAGCTCCTCCTCGCCCCAGGTCGCGACCAGGTCGTCGCGCACGGTCTCATCGAGATAGGCGAGGATGTCGGCGTCGAAGGTCGCGCCCATCGCCGCGATCAGGGTGAGGCGCTGTTCCGGTGCCAGCCGCTCGATCAGGTCGGCCTGGTCGGCGGGGTGGAGCGGGCGCAGCAGGCGCGGGATGACCGGCAGGCGGTCCTGTTCCAACGCCCGGATGACGGCGGCCTCCAGCCGCGGCGTCAGGCCGTAGAGCGGTTCCTCCGGCACGTTCTCGCGGGTTTCCGCGATCTCCGCCTCGAGCGCGCGGATCTTGGCCTTCAGGTCGCGGCGGCGCTCCTTCGGCTTGCGCGGCGCCTCCTCCACGGCGGCCGCGCCCTCAGCTTTGTCTGTCGAACGGTCGTCAGAGGTCATGCGTCACCGCGCTCTACCCACCCGCGTTCTGTCGGGCGGTCTCGTGGGCCTGGGCGTCGACGACGGCCAGGGCGGTCATGTTGATGATCCCGCGCACCGTCACCGACTGGGTAAGGATATGCATCGGCTTGGCCGTTCCGACCAGCATCGGGCCGACGGAAAGCCCCTGCCCGGTCGACTTCAGCAGGTTGAAGGCGACATTGGCTGAGTCGAGCGTCGGCATCACCAAGAGGTTCGCCGCCCCCTGCAGCCGCGAGTTCGGGAAGGTGCGGCCGCGCACCGCCTCGCTGATGGCGCTGTCGGCGTGCATCTCGCCCTCGACCTCCAGCCCCGGATGCTTGGCCGCCAGTTTCGCCACCGCCTCGCGCATCTTCGCCGCCGACGGCTCGTCCGAGGTGCCGAAATGCGAGTGAGACACGAAGGCGACCTTCGGCTCGAGCCCGAAGGCCCGGACCTCGGTCGCCGCCAGTTCCACCATCTCGACGAGTTCGTCGGCGCTCGGATCCGGCGACACATGGGTGTCGACCATGAAATAAGAGCCCTGGGGCAGGATCAGCAGGCTGACGGCCGACAGCTCGTTCACCCCGCGCCGCGGCCCGATGACCTGGCGGACGTGGCGCAGATGATCCCAATAGCGCCCGACGCTGCCGCAGATCGCGGCGTCGGCGTCACCGAGCTGCAGCATCAGGGCGGCGATCACCGAGTCGTTGGTGCGCACGACCTCGCGCGCCCGATCCGGCGAGACCCCGCGGCGCTCCATGAGGTCGTGATACGTGCGCCAGTAGGTCTCGTAGCGCTCGTCATTGGTCGGATCGACGACCTCGACGTCGCGGCCGACCCGCATGCGCAACCCGAACCGCTCGACCCGCCGCTCGATCACGTCAGGCCGACCGACCAGGATCGGTTGGGCCAGCTTCTCGTCGAGCACGGATTGCACGGCGCGCAACACCCGCTCTTCCTCGCCCTCGGCGAAGGCGACCCGCTTGGGCGCCTCGCGGGCCTTGTCGAAGACCGGCCGCATGACCTGGCCGGAGCGGTAGACGAACTGCGAGAGCTTCTGTCGGTAGGCGGCGAAATCCTCGATCGGGCGAGTCGCCACGCCGCTGTCCATCGCCGCCCGGGCGACCCGCGGGGCGATCTCCATGATCAGGCGCGGGTCGAACGGCTTGGGGATCAGGTAGTCGCGGCCAAAGGACAGTTCCTGGCCGCTATAGGCGGTGGCGACGATGTCCGAGGCTTCCTGCATGGCCAGGTCGGCGATCGCCGTGACGGCGGCGATCTTCATCTCCTCGTTGATCGTCGTCGCGCCCACATCCAGCGCGCCGCGGAAGATGAACGGGAAGCAGAGCACGTTGTTGACCTGGTTGGGATAGTCCGAGCGACCGGTGGCGATCAGCGCGTCGTCGCGCACCGCCGTCGCCTCCTCGGGCATGATCTCCGGGGTCGGGTTGGCGAGCGCCATGATGACCGGCTTGTCGGCCATCGACCGGACCATGTCCGGCTTCAGCACGCCGGGCGCCGACAGGCCGAGGAAGATGTCCGCCCCGGCAATCGCCTCGGCCAGGGTGCGCATCGGCGTGTCGGTGGCGTAGCGGGCGATGACCGGGTTCATCTGCGGGCGGCCGGTGTACACCACGCCGTCGATGTCGGTCAGGATCACGTTGTCCGACTTGACGCCCATCGCCACCAGCAGGTCGACGCAAGCCATCGCCGCCGCGCCGGCGCCGGAGGTGACCAGACGCACCGCCTCCATCGGTTTCTCGACGAGACGCAGGGCGTTGAAGATCGCCGCCCCGACGCAGATCGCCGTGCCGTGCTGGTCGTCATGGAACACCGGGATGTTCATGCGCTGGCGCAGCTTGCGCTCGATCTCGAAGCATTCCGGCGCCTTGATGTCCTCGAGGTTGATGCCGCCGAAGGTAGGCTCCAGCGCCGCGACCACCTCGACGAACTTGTCGACGTCGAGCTCCGCCACCTCGATGTCGAACACGTCGATATCCGCGAATTTCTTGAACAGCGCGGCCTTGCCCTCCATCACCGGCTTGGAGGCCAGCGGGCCGATATTTCCGAGACCGAGGACGGCGGTGCCGTTTGTCACCACGCCGACCAGGTTCTGCCGCCCGGTATAGCGCGCCGCCGCGCCCGGATCCTCGGCGATGGCGGTGCAGGCATAGGCGACGCCGGGGGAATAGGCGAGCGACAGGTCGCGCTGGGTCGCCATCGGCTTGGTCGGGACGACCGCCAGTTTTCCGGGGATCGGAGTCTCGTGATAATAGAGCGCGGCGTCCTTCAGATCTTCCGCCATTGCCGTCCTCCCATGCGGTCGCGATTCAGCGAGACGACCTTACACGGGCACGGTTTGGCCCCCAAGGGGAGAGGCGTGCCCCGGCCCTGATCCCCGCCGGCCGACCGCCTCGGCGGCGGCGGCCTCCCAGTCCACCGCCAGGGCATCGGCGCTGCGGGTGCGGGCGAGACGCTCCTGGCCCGTGCGAATCCGCGCCGGCCACGCGGTCCTGTCGGCCAGGGCGCGGGAGATCGCGCTGACAAGGTTCGGGTCGAGATAGGCGACATCGGCCCAGGGCTCGGTCACCTGCAGCGGATTGGCCACGGCCATGCACCCGCCCCAGATCGCGCGCTCCAGGCGGTTCGCCGACTTCACCCGGTGGGCCGGCCCCGGATCCGCCGGCAGCAGGGCGAGGTCGCTCGCCGACAATCCCTGTTCGACCGCGCGCGGCGACCACGGCACCAGATGCACGGACAGACCGTCGGGCGTCCGATCGGCCAGTCGCTCGGCCAGCCGCTCCGACGGGTTGGTGATGACGTCCAAACGCGCCGGCGCCACGGCGGCAAGCGCCGGCAGCGTGTCGATCAACGGCCCCAGGTTCTGCGCCCGGCCGAACCAAACCAGCCGCAGGCCCTCCTCCGACCCAGCCGGCTCTGGAGTGCCCCGCTCGCCTTCGACGGCGTCGGCGATCACTCGGATCGGACAGTCCAGCCGGGCCGCCGCCACCTCCGCCATCGCCTTCGTCGCCGCCGTCACCAGGTCGGCATGCGCGAGCATGGCGGGGTAGAACGCGCTAAGGACGGGGTGAACGAAGACGTCGTCGCACAGGTCGATCACCACGGCGGCGCCCGCCGCCCGCGCCCGGTCCAACGGACGCGCCAGGTCGAGGCGCGATTTGTGAAGGATTAGCACGTCGAGGTCGGGGAGGCTGCCATCGATCCGGCCCTCGGCGAGGTCGCGGTCGGAGCAGATCAGCAGGCCGTGGCCCCGCCGCCCGAGCCCGGTCGCCGGGATCAGGGCGCGCAGCCGCGTGCTGGCATGGCCGGAGGCGACGCGGCGCGCGTCGATCCGCTGCAGGTCCGTGGCGACAAGGCCGATCCGCATCGACCGACCCCCTGACCGCCTGCCGATTGTAAGAACCGAGAATTCCGGGAGATAGTGGTGCGGTCGAGAAGACTCGAACTTCCACCCGTGTTACCGGACAGCGACCTCAACGCTGCGCGTCTACCAATTCCGCCACGACCGCACTATCTTGGCTGCGAGGCCCGGCCCGCAGCGAGGCTGAGGGATTAGCAAAAGCCGCCCGCCCGATCAAGCCGAGATCGCGGGCCGGCGTACGGAACCGGACACGGACGCCGAAAATGTCACTGGCTCAAGCGGAAAGCGTGCCGTCGCCCGATGTCGCGTGGCGCCATTCGGAGGCGCAGGTCGATTACGCCGCCGCCGTCGCCGAGATGGAGCGGCTCGCCTGCCACGGGCATGACGGCAGCGCGCCCGAGACCGTCTGGCTTCTCGAGCACCCGCCGCTCTACACCGCCGGCACCAGCGCCGACGCCTCCGACCTGCTGCAACCGGACCGCTTTCCGGTGCACCGCACCGGCCGCGGCGGCGAGTTCACCTATCACGGCCCCGGCCAGCGGGTCGCCTATGTGCTGCTCGACCTGAAGCGCCGGCGCCCGGACGTGCGGGCCTATGTTCACGCGCTGGAGGAATGGCTGATCCGCGCGCTCGACCGGCTCGGCGTCGAGGGCGAACGCCGCGACGGGCGGGTCGGTATCTGGGTGCGCCGCACCGACCGGGGCGAGCCGCTGCGCGAGGACAAGGTCGCCGCCATCGGCGTGCGGGTGCGGCGCTGGGTGACGTTCCACGGCATCGCCCTGAACGTCGAGCCGGACCTGTCGCATTTCGACGGCATCGTGCCCTGCGGCATCTCCGGCCACGGGGTCACCAGCCTGGTCGATCTCGGCGTCCTGGTCGGCATGACCGAGGTCGACGCGGCGCTGAAGCGCGCCTTCGAGGAGGTGTTCGGCGCGGGTGGGATGATGGGACCGGCCGGCTGACCTGCCCCCTGTCATCCCGGTACCGCCCATAGGGCGGTGGCCGGGACCCACGTCACCCGCCTCTTTGGATCCCGGATAATTCTCTGGGTCCCGGATAGCCCTGCGGGCTTCCGGGAAGTCGGGAGGGTGCTCTTTCATCGATTTCCCGGAAGCCCGCAGGGCTATCCGGGACCCAGGCAGGCGGTGCGGCCGGGCCCCGGGCGGCGCCGGCGCGCCACCGGGATGACAGTCAAGGTGGGGTGAGCCCCGCCGGCATCGGGCCGCCGGTGGCCCACGCTACTCCATGTGCTCCAGGAGAGCCAGCGACCGGCCTCTCTCTCGGCTCCGGAATCCCGCAGGGCTATCCGGGATCCAGGCAGGCGGTGCGGCTGGGCCCCGGGCGGCGCCGACGCGCCCCCGGGATGACCGTCAGGGTGGGGTGAGCCCCGCCGGCGCCGGACCGCCGGTCGCCCAGTCGAGCAGTTGCACCGTGTGCACCACCGGGATCTCGGTGCCGCCGCCGATCTGGGTGATGCAGCCGATATTGCCGGTGGCAATCACGTCCGGCTTCGTGGTCTCGATGTTCGCCACCTTGCGGTCGCGCAGGCGCCGGGCGATCGCCGGCTGCATCATGTTGTAGGTCCCGGCCGACCCGCAGCACAGGTGCCCCTCCGGCACCGCATTCACGGCGAACCCGGCGTTGGCCAGCAGCTTGGACGGCAGGGTCTTGATCTGCTGGCCGTGCTGCATCGAGCAGGCGGAGTGGTAGGCCACAGTCATGTCCCGGCTCTCCGCCGCCGGCAGGTCGAGCGTGTCCAGGTACTCGGTCACGTCCTTGGCCAGGGCCGAGATCGCCGCCGCCTTGCCGGCATAGGCCGCGTCCTCGCGCAGCATGAAGCCATAATCCTTCACCGTTGTGCCGCAGCCCGACGCGTTGATCACCACCGCGTCCAGACCGTCGCCGCCGCCCTCCGCGGTCTCGGCCCACCAGGCATCGACATTGGCCTTCACGCTGGCATGGGCCTCGTGCTCGCGGCCCATGTGATGGGTGAGCGAGCCGCAACACCCCGCACTCGGCGGCACCACCACCTCGACGCCGTGACGGGTGAGCAGACGGATGGTGGCGTCGTTGATCGCCGGCTCCAGCACCCGCTGGGCGCAGCCGAGCAGAAGGGCGACCCGGCTCCGCCTCTCCCCCTCGGCGGGATAGATCCCCGGCGCGTCCAGCGGCGAGCGCGGCGGGATCGCCTTGGGCGCCAGCTCCAGCATCGCCCGGAGCCGCCCGGCGAACAGGTCCCCGGCGAGCGGCGCCAGTGGCCGCGCGAACCACGCCCCCATCAGGGCGAGGCGGAAGCGGTTCGGAAACGGGATCAGCTTGGACAGCAGCGCCCGCAGCCAGCGGTCCAGCGGCTTGCGGGTATAGGTGCGCTCGATATGGGTGCGGGCGTGGTCGACCAGGTGCATGTAATGCACGCCGGAGGGACAGGTGCTCATGCAGGACAGACAGGACAGGCAGCGGTCGATGTGCTTGACCTCCTGCTCGCCGGCCGGCCGGTCGTTCTCCAGCATGTCCTTGATCAGGTAGATCCGCCCGCGCGGAGAGTCGAGCTCGTCGCCGAGCAGGACATAGGTCGGGCAGGTCGCCGTGCAGAACCCGCAATGCACGCATTTGCGCAGGATCTCGTTGGCGGTCGCGATCTCGGGATCGGCGAGCTGGGCCAGGGTGAAGTTGGTTTGCATTAGGTGTCACCGCCTATTCGACGCCGCACTGTTGGGTGACTTTTGGCCAAGTTTTGGACTCGATTGTAGATGATCCCATAGCGCGACCTATGAACAGAATTGCTTAGAACTCCGTCTACATCATAACGCTCAAAGTCCTCCAAAATCTCCTCAAACATATTTGAAAAATTCCCCATCTCGAAAACGCAATTGCCTACAATTTCTTCAAATTCTTCCTCACTCCTATCCCCATTATCGAGATCTAGATTCAGCCCATACAGAGATGAATCGATCATCTGTTCGTCAAGATGCCTTGCCAGATAGTCGGTCGCTGAAGATGTTTTTTCATATGAGAGCATTCTTGATACATCCATGCCCAGTTTTTGAATGATACTCTCGGAAATAACATCCAAATACCGAAATCTTTCACCCATTGTGGACAAAAATGCGGCCAGAAGTGATATTTGGTATCCTTTTTGAAGTGCGACAGATTGCTCTCCGCTTTCTTTCGCATTTTGGCGCAGAGCCTTGGCTTGCTCGTGCATTTCCACTCTAGATTGCCGTATTTCGTCAGCTTGCTGAAAGTATCCTAAAACCAACCAAAAAAAAGCCAAAACACCAGCAAATCCAGCCAATGTGTCGCCAAGTGCATTTGGTGGCAATGGCAACTCAGGCTCCCCAACAATTCCATAAGTCAGTTGGTGAATAAACAAAACATCGGCCAGAATTACTAGAAGCGCTAACGTAAAGATCCCCCCGACAAACGACAGGCGCCTATAAAGCGGCGTTCGAGCCCCGCCATCGCTCACCTCACACCCCCGCCGTCATGCGGCCCGGATTGAGCACGCCCTTGGGATCGAAACTTTCCTTCACCCGCCGGGCCAGGGCCGCGACCGGGCCCGGCTGCGGGTGGAAGGGCTCGACCGCCGCGCGGATGTCGGCCGAGGCCCGGATCAGCGTCGCGTGGCCGCCCACCGCGTCCACCGCCCCGCGCACCACGGCCGCCGCCGCGTCGCCCGCCGGCGGCACCGCGAGCCAGACCAGGCCGCCGGCCCAGTCGTACAGGCACGCCGCCGCCACGCCCGCGGCGCGGACCGCCGCCACCACCTCCGGCCCGGCCATCGGGGCGACGGACAGCTTCCACACCGCCCGGTCGCGCGGCTCGGCCAGCGGGCGGGCGTCGCGCACGTCGCGCCACAGCGCCAGGGAGGCGTCGCCATCGACGGTGGAGATCTCGGCGCCCTGCGCCGCCAGTTCCTCGCGCAGGGCCGCCACCCGGGCGAGCACCGACGGCGCGAACCCCTCGACCCTGAGCGCCGTCGCCGGCCCGCTCACCCCGCCGGCGGCGATGCCGTCGGGCAGGTGGCTGGCGGAGGACACGTCGTGGGAGGAGCCCATGGCGGCACTCATCGCCTTGACCGCGCGGGCGTCGTCGAGGCCATGCAGCAGAACCGTGGTCTCGGTCTCGGGTGCGGGCAGCACCTTGAAGGTCAGGTCGGTCAGCGCCGCCAGCGTGCCCCAGGAACCGCAGACCAGCTTGGACAGGTCGTAGCCGGTGACGTTCTTCACCACCCGCCCGCCGGACTTCACCACGTCGCCGCGCCCGGTGACGGCGGTGAAGCCGAGCAGGTGGTCGCGCGCCGCCCCGTCCTTGATCCGGCGCGGACCGGCGAGGTTGCAGGCGAAGACGCCCCCGATGGATTGCTCCCCCGCGCCGCTGCCGAGCAGGACGCTCAGGTCCATCGGCTCGAAGGCGAGGCGCTGGTTCTCGGCCTGGAGCGCCGCCTCGATCTCGGCCAGCGGCGTGCCGGGCCCGGCCTGGCAGATCAGTTCCTCCGCCTCGTACAGGCCGATGCCGGACAGGGCGGACAGGTCCAGCGTGTTGGCTGTCTGCAGCGGTCGGCCGAGCGCGCGCTTGGTGGCGCGGGAGACGATCTCCAGAGGGGTTTCCTCCGACACCGCCCAGGCGATGGCCTCGCGCACCTGATCGGCGGTTGCGGGCTTGAAGGTGTCGGCCATCAGCAGGCTCCGGCGTATGGCTGGGTCCCGGACAGCCCCCGGACCGGGTCCGCGGGCTTCCGGGAAGTCGATCTAATGCTCGAAGCCACGCCAAACGAACTCCCGGAACGCCAGAGGCGTATCCGGGACCCAGAGCACCGCTGTCGCGAGGGGAACGTCATTTTGCTTGTCATCCCCTGCCCTCAGAACCGGGGGATGTCGGGGAACGGCATCTGGCCGCGGTGGATGTGCATGCGGCCGAGCTCGGCGCAGCGGTGCAGGGTGGGGAACACCTTGCCCGGGTTCAGCAGGCCCTTGGGGTCCCAGGCGCATTTCACGCGCATCTGCTGGTTCAGGTCGGTCTCGCTGAACATCTCGCCCATTAGGTCGCGCTTCTCGACCCCGACGCCGTGCTCGCCGGTCAGCACGCCGCCGAGTTCAACACAGGCCTTCAGGATGTCGGCGCCGAACGCCTCGGCCTTGTCCAGCTCGCCCGGCTCGTTGGCGTCGAACAGGATCAGCGGATGCAGGTTGCCATCGCCGGCATGGAACACGTTGGCGACCCGCAGCCCGTACTTCTCGCTCATCTTCGTCATGCGGGTGAGGATCTCGGGCAGCTGGCGGCGCGGGATGGTGCCGTCCATGCACATGTAGTCCGGCGAGATCCGCCCGACCGCCGGGAACGCCGCCTTGCGGCCGGCCCAAAAGGCGTTGCGCTCCTCCTCGCTCTCTGACACCCGCAGCGTGGTGGAGCCATTGGCCTCGGCGATCTCGCGCACCCGCTCGATCAGGGTGTCGACCTCGACCTCTGGGCCGTCCAGCTCGACGATCAGCAGGGCGCCGGCGTCGCGGGGATAGCCGGCATGGACGAAATCCTCGGCCGCGTTGATCGCCGGGTTATCCATCATCTCCATGCCACCGGGGATGATGCCGGCGCCGATGATCGCGGCGACGCAGGCGCCGGCCTCCTCGCTGGTCGGGAAGCCGAGCAGCAGGGCGCGCAGCGAGGCCGGCTTCTTCAGGATGCGCACCGTGACCTCGGTGACGACAGCGAGCAGCCCTTCCGAGCCGGTCAGCAGCCCCATCAGGTCGTAGCCCTCGGCATCGAGATGCTTGCCGCCGAGGCGCATGACCTCGCCCTCGACGGAGACGATCTCCAGGCCGAGGATGTTGTTAGTCGTCAGGCCGTATTTCAGGCAATGCACCCCGCCCGAGTTCTCCGCCACGTTGCCGCCGATCGAACAGGCGATCTGCGACGACGGATCCGGGGCGTAGTAGAAGCCCTCGTGCTGCACGGCGGTGGTGATGCCGAGATTGGTCACCCCCGGCTGCGCCGTCACCGTGCGGTTGGCGAAGTCGATATCGAGGATCCGGTTGAACTTGCCGAGGCCGAGCAGCACGCCGTCGGCCAGCGGCAGCGCGCCGCCGGAGAGCGACGTGCCGGACCCGCGCGGCACCACCTTGACGCCGTTCTCATGACAGTACTTCAGGACGGCGGCGACCTGCTCGACGGTTTCCGGCAGGACGACGATCATCGGCAGCGTCTTGTAGGCGGTGAGGCCGTCGCTCTCGTACGGCTTCATCTCGCGCTCGTCGGCGATCACCCCCTCGCCCGGGACGATGGCCCGCAGGGCGTCGATGATCTCGCCGCGACGCGCCAGGACTTCCTGGTCCGGCTCCGGCATCTGCATGGCGTCTCTCCCGGCCGCTGTTGCGCGCTTCCGATGCCAGACTTGCCGCAACGCCTGGGAAATTCAAGACACCGCTCTGTCAATCGCGCCTCGCGCGCAGGGGCCGTCAATCGCGCGTCGCGGCGTGGAACGCGAAAAGGCGGCGCGACGTTGCCGTCGGCCGCCCGTATGCGGAGGTTGTCGGCGCGGCGCGGGGCCGCGCGGCGATCGTCAGCCCTGACGCGCCTTGAAACGCGGGTTGGACTTGTTGATCACGTAGACGCGGCCCTTGCGGCGAATCACGCGGCAGCCCTTGTGCCGCTTCTTCAGCGTCTTCAGCGAGTTCGCGACGCGCATTGGTCGTCTCCGGTGGTCGTCGAATTTCGAGGAGCGCGGAACCTACTGTTAAGGCCCCAGGCTGTCAACCGCGATATGCGGCGGCGATATGGGGCGGAAATCAGCTGTCTTCGGGCTTCATCGCGAGGAAACGCAGGAGCTGAAGCTCGCCCTTCTGCAGCAGGGTCGCCAGCCGCGACCAGTCCTCCGCCAGGTCCATCAGGGCGGCCCCGCCCAGCGGTGTGTCGGTGACCGACTTGTTCGCGTTCAACGAGGTGACGAACTCGGCGAAATCCTGGCGGATCATCTCGGCATGCTGCTCGGACTCGTCCTTGATGACCCGGATGTCGAGGCCCTGGTTGGACAGCGCCACCTCGTACTGCTCGCGGGTCCACAAGGTCACCGGCTCGCCCCGGTTGCGCATCCACGCCATCAGCCGGTCGGAGGCCTGCCCTTCCTGCGGCAGCACGTAGTCGCTCATCAGGAACTGGCCCCAGTCCTTCATCGCGTTGCGGATCTTGCCGAGCAGGGCGATGCGATCCTGAACGCGATGCATGCTCTCGCTCGAGAGCACGACATCGAACTTTTTGCGCGGCAGGTACAGCGAGTCCGGATCCAGGTGGTTGCCGCGCACCTGGTCGCCCGACTTCACGGTGGTCAGGACCGTCGACGCCAGGTTCAGCAGCGCGCGATTGCGCTCGTAGCCGGTGATCCAGGTGCCATAGCGTTCGGCCATCGCCGCCGCCGGACCGCCGAGGCCCATGGACAGGTCGAGCACCGACTGCACCGGGTCGAGGCCGAGGGAACGCACGACCTCAACGGCGTGCTCCGGACCGCCGGGAACGATGAAGCCGCGGCCGAACACCCGCTGGGAGATCTCCATCTTCGCGCGCGGCCAGACCGGATCGGGGCTTTCCTCCTCCAGGAACGCCTCATCGACGCTCTCGCCGGCGGTGTCGCGGGTCGACGGCTCGTCGGCCATCAACTCGTCGAGACTCATCGTCTTCGGCAGGGCGATCGAGGCCGGCACCTCGACATCGTCGGGGTCCAGGGACGCGCCGTCGCGCCACTCGACGTACTCGAGTGGATCATAGCCTTCCCACCAGGCCCGCAACCTTGTGCGCCAGGGGACAGGGATGGTGCTTGCCTCGCTCATGACCGCACGATACGGCTGAATCCTAAATCAACGGTTACCATGATACCTCATCGCCAGGATCTTCGCGCGCCATGCCACCGATTTCCGCCGCCGACCAGGCCAAGGGGCTGACGCTCGCCGTGATCGGCGTGCTCGTGCTGACGCCGGACACGCTCCTGATGCGCCTCGTCGGCGCCGATGCGTGGACCCTCCTGTTCTGGCGCGGCCTGTTCATGACGGTCGGCTATGTCGGCCTCCTGCTGGTCTGGTACGGCCGGCGCTGCCTGTCCGTCGTCGCCGCCATCGGCTCCCACGGCGTGCTGGTTTCGGTCCTGTTTTCCTTGAATACGATCCTGTTCGTCGTCGCCGTCACCGAGACGACCGTGGCCAACACCCTGGTGATCATCGCCGCCGCACCGCTGTTCGCCGCCGTCATCGGCTGGGTGGCGATCGGCGAGCGGCCGCCGGCCCGGACCTGGCTGGCGATCCTCATCGCCCTCGCGGGCATCGCGCTGATCGTCCACGAAGGGCTGTCGGTCGGCACCGGGACCGGCGATATCGTCGCGCTCGGGGCCGCCGTCGCGCTCGGCGGCCATTTCGTCCTGGTCCGCGCCGCCCGGCCGGTCGACATGACCCCGGCGGTGGGCCTCTCCGGCCTGCTGACCGCCGCCGTCGCCCTGATCCTCGCCGACAGTCTGGCGCTCACGCCGGTCGAACTTGGCTGGATGGCTCTGCTGGCGGCGGTGATCCTGCCGGTGTCCTTCGGCCTCATCACGCTGGCCCCGATCTACATCCCGGCGGCCGAGGTGGGGCTCGTCGTCCTGCTGGAGACGGTACTCGGACCGCTCTGGGTCTGGCTCGTCCTGAGCGAGGAGCCGCATGATCACGCCCTGATCGGCGGCGCCATCGTTATTGCCGCCCTGGTCCTGAACTTCGCCCTCGCCGGCCGCCGTGGCCCCGCGACACCAGCCCCGGAGATCTCCCGATGACCACGATCCGCCCGCGCCGCAGTTTCATCTTCGCCCCCGGCAACAAGCCCGACATGTTTCCCAAGGCCATGGCCACGGGAGCCGACATCATGTGCGTCGACCTGGAGGACGCCATCGCGCCGCAGCACAAGGCCGCGGCGCGGGCCGCCACGCTCGACTGGTTCACGACCGCCGACCTCGACGACCGGGTGGAGTGCATGGTTCGGGTGAACCCGCCGCGCACCCCGGACGGCATGCGCGATATCGAGGCGATCCTGGCGTCGGCGAAGGCGCCGCCGTCGCTGATGCTGCCCAAGGTCAAGGCACCGGCGGAGATCATCGCCCTGGACGAGCTGTTCGAGGAGTTCAAGATCGCCAGCCGCCTGCAGGTCATCATCGAGACCAACGAGGCGTTGGAGGCGGCGTGGGAGATCGCCCGGTGTTCGGCGCGGATCGACGCCGTGTTCTTCGGCGGCGTCGACATGGCGGCCGATCTGCGCTGCGCGTACACCTGGGAGGCGCTGCTCTACGCCCGTTCCCGGGTGGTGCATGCGGCCGCCGGCGCCGGTGTCGACGTGATCGACGTGCCGTTCCTCGATCTGAACGACATGGAGGGCATGCGGCGCGAGGCCGAGGCGGCACGGGCGCTTGGCTTCTGCGGCAAGGGCTCGATCCATCCGAAACAGGTGCCGGTCCTGAACGAGATCTTCACCCCGAGCGAGGCCGAAATCGCCCATGCGCGGCGCATCATTGACGCGTTCGAGCAGGGCGACAGCGGTCTCGTCGTGATCGACGGCAAGCTGATCGAGAAGCCGGTGCTCCGCAGCATGTACCGGGTCCTGGCCCGGGCCGGCGCATAGAGCATGATTCGGTCTAGCCGGCCGCCACCGCCTCCATCTCCAGCATCCAGCGGCTGTCGAGCAGGGTCGCCTGGACCACGGTGACGGCGATCTTGTGCTCACCGAGCACCCGGTCGCGGATCTCCATGTTCGCCTGCCGGTTTGCCGCATCCCCGAGGAAGCAGGTGATCTTGACCAGATTGTCCTTGGCCATGCCGGCATCCGCCAGGATGGCGAGGACGTGCTGCCAGACCAGCGCGCACTGCTCCTCGAAGGTCTCGGGGATCCCGCCTTCCGGCGTGAGCCCCATGGTCCCGGAGATGAACAGGAGCCGGGAGGAGGCCGGCACGGAAACGCCGTGGACATAGCTGCCGGCCGGTGGGTAGACGGCGGCGGGAACGTGGTGCGTGTGCATGACAGGTCCTTTCTGTGAATTGGCCCTGGACGATCAGTCCCGGATGACGGCGATCGGGGCCAATTCGATCTTGAGGCCCTCGGAGACCAGGCCGGCGACACGGAACAGGATGCTCACCGGCGCGTTTGGCGACGTGTAGACCTCGGACCGCGCCTGCTGGATCGCCGGCAGGTCGGCGGGGTCGGTGTAGAGCACGGTCAGCGACACCACGTCGTCAAGCGTCCCGCCAACCGCCGCAAGGGCGCGTCGGACGTTCTCGAAACAGGCCCGGGCCTGGCCCAGCGCGTCGCCGGGGGCGATCACCGCGTTGTCCGGGCCCAGGGCGACCTGGCCGGTGACGTGAACGACGCGGCCCGGCGGTTGGACGACGACCTGGGCGAAGCCGCGGCCGAGCGGCTGCCACAGGTCCGGGGGGTTGAGACCGGTCGGCATCGATGGTCCTTTCCAAACGAGGGAGACGCGAGGGTTGTGCCCGCCGGATGGCGCCTTCGGCAAACCAGTATTCCTGGCGATCCGATCCAGGATTTCTGGCGTCCGTCCGCGCCGGCCGCGCGCTAGGATGCGCCATGACCTACCGACTTCCCCCGCTGAACGCCCTGCGCGCCTTCGAGGCGGCCGCCCGGCACCTGAGCTTCAAGCGCGCCGCCGCCGAGCTGCATGTCACGCCGGGCGCGGTGAGCCAGCATGTGAAGGCGCTGGAGGATCAGCTCGGCACGGCGCTGTTCGAGCGGATCCATAACGGCCTGATGCTGACCGAGGCGGGGCAGCGCTACGTCGCCCCTCTCCGCTCGGCCTTCACGACGATCTCGATCGCGACCGAGTCCGTCGCGCCGCGCCGCGAAGGCCCGGAATTGGTCGTCGGCACGGATCCCGACTTCGCTATCCAGTGGCTCGTGCCGCGCCTCGACCGCTTTGCGCGACGGGGCAACGGACTGCGGGTGAAGATCGCCGAGACCGCCGATCCGGGCGGGGTGCTGGAGGGGCGCGTGGACGTCGCCTTGCTGAACGGCGTGTCCAGCCACCCCGACCTGCATGCCGAGGTGTTCCTGGACGAGAAGCTGTTCCCGGTCGCCGCCCCGGCCGTCGCCGAGACCCTGGGCGACAACGCCTTCGGCGATGCCGTGCCCCTGCTGGTGGCTGACGACGAGGCGGCGTGGCGCCGCTGGTTCGCGGCGGCCGGCGGCGCGTCGCTGGACGATCATGCGCGGGTCGACTTCGCGGAACGGGACCTTGCGGTGCGGGCGGCCGAGCTAGGCCGGGGAATCGTGCTCGGTTCGACGATCACCGAGACCGCCGCCTTCTCCGCCGGACGGCTGGCCCCGGCGGCCGCCGGTCCCGGGATCGACGGTGCGCGCTGGTACATGCTGATGCCGGCCGGCCGGGTCGACTGCCCGGAGGAGAGCGCGTTCCTGGCGTGGCTCTCCGAGGAAGGGCGCTGCAAGACGGTCGAGGCCTGAACCGCGCCCCGGTGGAGCCGGCGGACCGGACAGGAAAAGGCCCCGCCGGTCACCCGGCGGGGCCCCTGTCATCGGAAGCCGAGATGTCCTAAGCGGCGCGGACGTCGCCCAGGAAGCCGTCCACCAGCCCCTTGAGCGTGGCCGCGTTCTGCGACAGCTTGCCGGCCGCCTCGGACACCTCTCCCGAGGCGCTGCCGGTGCTGTCGGCGGCATGGGTCACGGCGACGATGCCGGAGGTGACCTCCTCGGTGCCGGCGGCCGCCTGGTTGGCGCTGCGGCCGATCTCCTGGGCGGCGGAATTCTGTTCCTCCACCGCGGCCGCGACCGCCGCCGAGATCTCGGTCATCTCCTGGATCCACTTCACGATCGATTCGATGGCGTCGACCGTCGACTTGGTCTGGGCCTGGACGGCCTGGATCTGCGTGGCGATGTTCTCGGTCGCCTGGGCGGTCTGGGTCGCCAGGGTCTTCACCTCGGTGGCGACCACCGCGAAGCCGCGACCGGCGTCACCGGCCCGCGCCGCCTCGATGGTGGCGTTGAGCGCCAGAAGATTGGTCTGCTCGGCGATCGCCGAGATCATGTCGACCACCTCCCCGATGCGCTCGGCCTGCTCGGCCAGCTCACCGACATGCCGGCGGCTGCCATCCGCGGCCTCCGAGGCGCTCTGGGCCATCGTCGACTGGCGTTGGACCTGCTGGCTGATCTCGCCGATCGAGGCCCCGAGTTCCTCCGCCGCCGAGGCGACGGTCTGAACGCTGCCCGACACCTGCTGGGCGGTGCTCGAGATGGTGGCGACCTGCGAGTTGGTGGAGCCGGCGGCCTCGGTGAGGGTCGTCGACGTCCGGCTCATGTCACCGGCCGCGCTCGACAGCACGTCGAGGGCGGAACGCACCTTGGCGTCGAACTCGGATGTCAGACGATCCAGTCGCCCGGCCCGGGCCACCCGCTCCTCCTGCTCGCGCGCCGTCTGGCGGGCCAGTTCCTCGTTGCGGATCATGTTGTCCTTGAAGACCTGCACCGTGCGGGCCATCTGGCCGACCTCGTCGCCGAGGTCGATGCCGGCGATCGCGACATCGGTGTCGCCATCGGCCAGGCGCCGCATCGTATCGGTCAGCGCCCGCGCCGGACGGGCGATGGCCCGGCCGAACAGCAGGCCCACGCCGGTCGACAGCAGGACCGCCAGCGCCGAAGCGGCGAGCACGGCGACAAGCGCGAAGGTGAGCGAGTCGTTCACGCCGACCGTGATCTCGGAGTCAGCCTGGACGACCCGGTCGAGCAGCGCGGCGCCAGCCTTCTCGGTCTCCTGCAGCCGCACCTGGGTATCGTTGAGGAACATCGTGGCCATGAAAACGTCGACCGTGATGGAGCCAAGGGTCTCCTCGGCCGCCTTGCGGTAGTTCTGGAAAAGTTCGAACAGCTCGGTCAACGCCGCGTGCTCGAGGGCGGTCTCGTCGGCGACTCGACGCTCCAGGATCGCCTGCACCTCGTCGAGCGATGCCTGGGCCGAGGCGACCGGCTCCAGGATCATCTCGTCCTGGATCTGGCTGTGTTTCCAGTTGGTCGCACGCAGCGTCTCCAGATGCGCGGTGGACAACCCGAGGATCGCGTTCTGGATATCGACGCGCAGCGCCGAGATCTCCGCCTGCCGGTCGGTCTTTCCACGCACATCCAGGTAGGCCGCGACAAAGACACCGGCCACGGCCACGATCATAATGGTGGCCAGGGCCGGCGCGGCAAGCGACTTGACCAGGATCGACAGGTCTTTGATCGATTTCATCGGACTTCCCCCACAAGAAAAGGAGCAAACGAATGGGGGCGGTTGGCCCGCCCCCTTGTTGATCGTTGATTACTTCACGTAGGCGCCGACGCCGACCACGACGTCACCCTCGCGGATGACGTAGGAGCGCTTCGGCTCGACGGCCTTCGAGGCCGGGTTCTGCCAGACGTAGTCGACCCAGCCGCTGTCGGCGATGGCGACCATCTCCTTCACGAACTGCTTGCCGGACGGGTCACGGACCTCCATCAGGTTGCGACCGATCAGAGCGGCGTTCGCGCCGTGGGAGACGGTGGTGCCGGAATTGTCGATGACGAACACGTACAGGTCCCGGTCCTTGAACTCGCCGCCGGCGTTGAACGCGGCGAACGCCTCGTCCTTGCCCTTCGCGCTCAGCAGCGCGGCGGCCTTCTCGGCCATGGCCTTGGCTTCCTCGACCGACCCCTGCTCGGCCGCGGCGACCGGCGAGACGATGACGGCCAGGGCCAGGAACAGACCGGCGATACCACCCATGAACTTGGTGAACATACTTCCTCCGATAATTCTCGGTTGGTTTACAGAAGGTAAACAAGGTCGGCGCCGGGAAACTACATTCACCGGCACTCCTTAATACTGGTATTTACAGAGGAAGTTTTAATTGGAGGTTAATTACGCAGCTTTCTTTATCAGATCTCGTCGCCGTCACGTGACGGCCGCACGCTCTCGGTAGGCCTCCGCCAGATGCTCGCCACGCTCGAGCACGGCCCGCAGGTGCGAGACGGCGGTCCAGACGTCCTCGAACCGCTGATAGAGGGGCGCGAAGCCGAAGCGCATGACATCGGGGTCGCGGAAATCGCCGACCACGCCGCGCGCGATCAGCGCCTGCACGAGGCCGTAGCCGTCTGGATGCGCGAAGGACACCTGGCTGCCGCGCCCCCAGGGCGGGGTCAGACCGGCCTTGCGCGGCGAGATGAGGGTGAACCCGGCATCGCCGCACTCCTGCTCGACCAGATCGATGAACAGGTCGCCGAGCGCCACCGATTTCCGGCGCAGATCGGTCATGTCTGCCTCCAGCATCACCTCCAACGCCGCCTCGAACGCGACCAGCCCCAGAATGCCGGGCGAGGAGCAGACATGGCGGCGGATGCCCTCGGCGGGGCGGTAGTCGAGGGCGAAGTCGAACGGCCGGTCGTGCCCCAGCCAACCTGTCAGGGGCTGGTGGGCCGCCTCCTGGTGGCGGCGGGCGACGAACAGCCAGGCCGGCCCGCCCGGTCCGGCGTTCAGGTATTTGTATGAGCACCCCACCGCGAAATCCGCGCCCGCCCCGTTCAGATCGACTGGAAAGGCGCCGGCCGAATGGGCGAGGTCCCAGATCGTCAGCGCACCGACCGCATGGGCGGCGCGGGTGATGGCGCCCATGTCGAACACCGCGCCGGTCTTGAAGTTGGTCTCGGTCAGCATGACCACGGCCACCTGCTCGTCGAGCGCGTCCTCGATCGTGTCCTCGGACACCAGGCGCAGTTCGTGCCCGCCGCCGAGTTGGCGGATCAGGCCCTGGGCCATGTACAGATCGGTCGGAAAGTTCTCGGTGTTCGACAGAATCACCCGGCGCTCCGGGCGCATCGCCAGCGCCGCCGACAGCAGCTTGAACAGGTTGATCGAGGTGGTGTCGACAATCGCGATCTCGCCGGCGCCAGCGCCGACCAGACCGGCGAGACGGTCCCCGAGCGCCAGCGGCTTCTCCATCCAGCCGTCCTTCAGCCACCCCCCGATCAGATGCGCGCCCCATTCCCGGTGAAGCATCTCCGACACCCGCTCCGGCAACGCCTTCGGCATCGCGCCAAGGGAGTTGCCGTCGAGATAGATCAGTCCCTCGGGGAGGACGAAGCGCACGCGGAACCGGCTCAGCGGATCGTCGGAGTCGAGAGCGCGGACGGTGTCGAGGGTGATGGTGGTCATGATGGGTTCCTGGGCGACGCCCGGGATGGAACCGGGCCGGATGGCGGTATCGTTGCGCACGAGTTGCGCCATGGTATAACCCGGCCACACGAAAGAGAGGGGCGTTTTCGGTGGCAGAGAAGCCGGACATCCTGGTCCTGAACGGGCCCAATCTGAACATGCTCGGCGTCCGGGAGCCGACGATATACGGGCGCGACACGCTCGCCGATATCGAGGCCATGTGCCAGGAGCGCGGCGAGGCGATCGGCCTCGGCGTCGACTTCCGCCAGTCCAATTTCGAGGGCGAGCTGGTCACCATCATCCAGCAGGCCCGGGACAGCCACGACGGCATCATCCTGAACGCCGGCGCCTACACGCATACCTCCGTCGCACTGCGCGACGCCCTGTCGGTGGCGGAGCTGCCGGCGATCGAACTGCACCTGTCGAACACCCACCGGCGCGAGGAATTCCGGCACCACTCCTATCTGTCGGGCGTGGTGGACGGGATCATTGCCGGCTTCGGCGCCCGGGGCTATGTCCTGGCGCTCGAGGCCATGGCCGGCCTGGTCGGCGCCGACGAATAAGGGACACTGCCGTGAGCAAGGATCTGGACGAAGAGCTGGTCCGCAAGCTGGCCGGCCTGCTGGACGAAACCGGGCTTGGCGAGATCGAGTATGCGATCGGTGATCTGCGCATCCGCATCGCCAAACCCGTGGTGACCGCGACGGTCGCGGCGCCGGCCCCGGTCGCCGCGCCGGCCGCGCCGCCCCCGGGGGCGTCGGCGGCACCCTCGGCCGCGGCGCCGGAGGACGGCGAGGTTGTCGCCTCGCCCATGGTCGGCACCGCCTATGTCGCGCCCGAACCGGGATCGGCCGCCTTCGCGCCGGTTGGCTCGTCGGTGCGCAAGGGTCAGACGATCATGATCGTCGAGGCGATGAAGACCATGAACCCGATCCCGGCACCGCGCGACGGCACGGTCAAGGCCGTGCGGGTCGAGAACGGCCAGCCGGTCGAGTACGGCCAGCCGCTGCTGGTCCTCGAGTAGCCGCCCAGATCCGGCGCAAAGAGAGGTCCGGCGTGTTCGAAAAGGTCCTGATCGCCAACCGCGGGGACGTCGCCCTGCGCATCCACCGCGCCTGCCGCGAGATGGGCATCAAGACGGTGGCCGTCCATTCCACCGCCGATGCCGACGCCATGCATGTGCGCCTCGCCGACGAGAGCGTGTGCATCGGCCCACCCGCCGCGCGCGACAGCTATCTGAACATGCCGGCGATCCTGTCGGCGGCGGCGGTCACCCATGCCGACGCGATCCACCCCGGCGTCGGCTTCCTGTCCGAGAACGCCGCCTTCGCCGAGATCGTCGAGGCCCACGGCATCACCTTCATCGGCCCCGCCCCGGACCACATCCAGGCGATGGGCGACAAGATCACCGCCAAGCGCACGATGATCGAGCTCGGCATCCCCTGCGTGCCCGGCTCCGAGGGCCCGGTCGAGGGGCTGGAGGCGGCCCGGGAGGAGGCCGAGCGGATCGGCTATCCGGTGCTGATCAAGGCGGCCGCCGGCGGCGGCGGGCGCGGCATGAAGGTGGCCGAGACCGCCGACAACCTGGAAGAGGCCTACACCATGGCGCGGCGCGAGAGCGCTGCCGCCTTCGGCAACGACGCCGTCTATATGGAGCGCTATCTCGGTCGGCCGCGGCATATCGAGATCCAGATCGCCGCCGACAGCCATGGCAACGTCATCCACCTGGGCGAGCGCGACTGCTCCATCCAACGCCGCCACCAGAAGGTCATCGAGGAAGCCCCCTCGCCGGCCCTGAGCGCCGCCGAGCGGCAGGCGATCGGCGCCCGCGCCGTCGAGGCGATCCAGCAGATGGGCTACTGCAGCCTCGGCACGCTGGAGTTCCTGTATGAGAACGGCGAGTTCTTCTTCATCGAGATGAACACCCGGCTCCAGGTCGAGCATCCGATCACCGAGGCGATCACCGGCATCGACCTTGTGCGCCTGCAGATCGAGATCGCCGCCGGCCGCGAACTCGGCCTCACCCAGGAGGACGTGACCTATTCCGGCCACGCCATCGAGTGCCGCATCACCGCCGAGGACCCGCGCAGCTTCCAGCCGCGGCCGGGGCGGATCGGCGACTACCATCAGCCCGGCGGCCTCGGCGTGCGCGTCGACAGCGCGCTTTACGCCGGCTACAGCGTGCCGCCGCATTATGACAGCCTGGTCGCCAAGCTGATCGTGCACGGTGCCAACCGCGAGGAATGCCTGATGCGGGTCGACCGGGCGCTCGGCGAATACGTCATCGGCGGCATCCCGACGACGATTCCCCTGCACCGCGACCTGATGCGCGCGCCGGCCTTCGCCAGCGGCGACTACCATATCCGCTGGCTGGAGACGGAGTTCCTCCCGTCCTGACACGTCCCGTTGCCGCGCGCGCCGGGAGTGCTACGCTTCCCGGGTCACAGGCGACCCGGGTGAGCGGGATGTCCGAGCTGCAACCGGAACTGCTGCTGCAGGCCTATGCCGTCGGGGTGTTCCCGATGGCCCAGGGCCGCGATGACCCACGCCTGTTCTTCGTCGATCCGGACAAACGTGGAATCCTGCCGCTGGACGAGTTCCACATCTCCCGCAGCCTGCGCAAGACGGTGCGCAAGCGGGCGTTCGAGGTCGCCTGGGACCGCGATTTCGAGGCGACCATCGACGGCTGCGCCGAGGCCACCGACCGTCGGCCCGACACCTGGATCAACCCGGAGATCCGCCGCCTCTATCTGGCGCTGTTCGCCCGCGGCCACGCCCATTCCGTCGAGTGCTGGCGCGACGGCGCGCTGGTCGGCGGGCTGTACGGCGTGCGCCTGGGCGGCGCCTTCTTCGGTGAGAGCATGTTCAGCCGGTCGACCGACGCCTCGAAGGTCGCCCTGGTTCACCTGGTCGCGCGGCTGCAGGCATCCGGTTTCACGCTGCTGGACACCCAGTTCATCACCGACCACCTGAAGCGGTTCGGGACCCGGGAAATCCCGCGCGAGGAGTATCACGAGTTGCTCACCCGGGCGATCGCCGCGCCGGTTCAGTTCGACGTGGCCTCGGACGACTGGCCGTCGGTTGAGGCGCTCCTGCAGGCGGCGACCCAGACGTCGTAGACCGGGTGCTCCATGGCGTTCAGTCCGGGGCTGGACGCGAACATCCAGCCGCTGAACAGCGGCCGCGCGGGTTCGTCCGGCGGCTGATCCTCGATCTTCAGGAAGGCGGCGCTCTCCGGCGGCAGGGTCGGCGGCAGATCCTGGCAGGTGTCGACGCGAACGTTCAGGGTGCCGAACCGGGCGGTCGACCCGACCGGGACCTCGAAGCGCGAGATGCGCGCCGTCACCTTGTCCAACCCCTGGAGCACGGCGATCTCCTGCGGCTGCCAGTCCTCGGGGCTGGGCGTCTGGGCGTCGGCCCGGGCGGCGAACAGCGTCAGGATCGCGAGGACCGCGCCCGAACGGAAGCGGAGGAGGCGTGAGTCGGCCATGGCGTGCGCCGTCGCTGGTTTCGATCGTCCCGGTCAGTAGCGCCGAAATGTGGTCGCGAGACGGCGCCGCACCGCGCTAATTGGCGCCGCTCGGCGTGCTGCCCGCCTGGAACATGAACCGGCTCAGCAGCTGCACGAAATCGACGGCATCCTGGGTCAGCTCGATCCGCTCGCCCGGTTGCAGCATCGTGTCTTCGGCGCCCGGCACGAGATCGATGTAATTGCCTCCGAGCAGACCCTCGCTGGCGATCGCGGCGCTGGTATCGATCGGCAGTTCGATCGAGTCGTCGATGCTGAGCGTCACCTCGGCGAGATAGGATTGCGGATCGAGCGCCTGATCCGAGACGGTGCCGATCTTGATTCCGGACAGCCGCACGTCACTGCCGACCTTCAACGCGCCGACCGTGGTGAAGCGGGCGGTAACCTCGTAGCCGCCACCCTTGCCAACTTCCGACGCCGAGTACGCATAGAAGAAGAAGACCCCGGCCACCGCCAGGACCAGCGCCCCCATCAGCGTTTCGAGAAGCCCCCGGCTCATGCCGGCGTCCACGGTTCGTAATCGCCGGTCGCCTTATCGCGCTTGCCGCCCTCGAGGACGTGGCCGGGCGGGCGATAGGCGTAGGGCGTGCCGGTGAGGTTCGGCTGATGCTCCTTCTGCCAGGAGAAGCGGCGCGGGTCGGACCCGTCGGGCACCTCGTCGGTGCCGTGGTGCAGCCAGTGGTGCCATTCCGGCGGGACCTTGGACGCCTCGGCCAGACCTTTGTACAGACACCAGCGCATCTCGCGGCCGTCCCGAAGCACGCCCTTGCGGTGCACATAGTACTTGTTGCCGTACGCGTCCTCGCCGACGAGCTTGCCGTTCATCCAGGTGAAAATCTTCGTTCCGACGTCCATCCACCGATCCTCGCCACAGGGGCCGGAAAAGGTCCTCACAAAGCGCCGCGACTATGTCACCCGTGGCGCCAATCGTCCAGTCACACACGCATCTTATCCGTCGATCAGCCCTTGGTGAGGAGCCCCGGGGCGATCCGCCGCTTCCGGAACAACCAGTCGGCGGCCGGAACCGGGAGCGGCCGTCCCCTCGGCCCGCACCTGCCCGCCGCGGCGGCCGCCGGCTCGCTCGGGACGATCACCGTCCCCACCGGTCACGATGATCGGTTGCGCCACCCTCGTCGCGGGCGTATCAGCGCCCCATGACTTCTGCCCCCGTCGCCCCCGCCGACTCACCGGCCAGCGGATATCTGCTGGTCGCGCTGGTCGCGCTGTTCTTCGGAATCGCGCCGAGTTTCGCCAAGCTCGCCTTCGACGGCGGAGCCGGGCCGGTGACCCTGCAGCTGGGGCGCTTCGTGCTCGCCGCCCTCATCCTGTGGGCGATCGTGCGGAGCCGGGCTCTGACGGGCCCAATCCGCCGCCAGCACTGGCCCGTTCTGACGGCGCTGGTGGCGACAACCGCTGCCGCCTCCTTCGGCTACATGACCAGCGTGCGCTACATCGACGTTCCGCTGGCCAGCCTGATCTTCTTCGTCTTCCCGCTGATGGTGGGACCGCTGTCGCACCTGGCCGGCCACGAGCGGCTGACGCCGCTGCGTCTCGTGGCGCTGGCCATCGGGTTCGCCGGCCTGACCCTGGTGCTCGGCGCCGACCTGCACGACGCCGACGCACTAGGCGTGGCACTCGCTTTCGGGGCGGGAAGCTGCGTGGCGATCTCGTTCCTACTGACCCGTCACCTGTCCGGCAGCATCGGGGCGATGCACCTGACCGCGATCATCACGACCGGATGCGCCCTGGTGTTCTCGGTCGCGGTGTTCGCGGAGGGCCTGACGCTGCCCAGCGGCACATCGGCCTGGACCGGCTACATCGTCAACGTGCTCTGCTACGTGGTCGGCCTGTCCTCGCTCTACGGCGCGATCGCGCGGCTCGGCTCGGTCCGGGTCGCGGTCGTGGTCAACCTGGAGCCGGTGGTCAGCCTGGTCACCGCCTGGCTGCTGCTGGGCCAGATCCTGGGGCCCTGGCAGATGCTGGGCGCCGGCGTGGTGATCGCGGGCATCCTGTTGATGCAGGCCGAACGGATCCGGCGACCGGACTCCT